>VOFH01001033.1_pt1 | contig 23187 bp, 35 predicted proteins | sample 5384091 | NCBI WGS metagenome assembly VOFH01 (sample SAMN12384727, study PRJNA508395) | human gut metagenome | isolation source: healthy gut G | host: Homo sapiens
GAATATGTCCGACAGGGGGATCTTCTGGGCTATGTCGCCGAGCCGACAAAGTACTACGCGGTGGAAGGCACGAATGTGTTCTTCGAGTTTCTGAAGGACGGCGTGCCGGTGGATGCGCTGGATTTTCTGGAGGAGAGATCACGATTACACGTAATTTGCAAAGTTAAGCCAAAAAGCCTTCAGGGAAGCTCTCTGGAGGTTTTTTATATATCAGGAAATTTCAGGAAATTCCCTGTTGCATAAAAAGGCACTAACGTGCCAAAGATGCATATTCTAATATCAGAACAAAGAAAGGAGACATCCGCATATGAATTGCAGAAATTCCGATCTGCCGGATACCGCTATGGCTCCGTCCTGTGACTGCGGCAGAAGTCTGTCTGATATTTCCGGCCCGGGACCTGTTGTGCGTCCGGTGGCCAACTTTTGTTTTGACGACAATGATCCAAGATTTCCGATAGGAATGGGATATGTTCCGATGCAGATGTGGGGACCATATATCCGTTAGCCAGAGGTTTTGTCCGGGGAACGATCTTCCCGTCCCTGGATCTTCCATTTGCCATGGGAGGTGCAGAAGATGAGGGAACTATATCGATGCAGCATGATGCCGGGAATGCCGGCAGAACCCGTGTGTGACTCTCGCCTGTCAGCGCAGGATGTGATGCCCGCGTGCAGTACGTGCCAGAGCGCCGGGAGCATGACCGTTCAGGATAAAGAGCTGTTGATGCGTCAGATCATGGAAGCCGGTTTTGCGATGGATGACGTTGCCCTGTTCTTAGACACTCATCCGGAAAATCAGGATGCGCTTCGCTATTACAAAGCGGTCCGTGATATGCGTGACCAGTCCATGGCTGCCTATGAGAGGCGGTTTGGGCCGCTGAGATACACCGATGTCACGTCCATGTCCTGGGACTGGGTAACTGAAAAATGGCCATGGGAAGGAGGATGCTAAGATGTGGGTCTACGAAAAAAGATTGCAGTTTCCGGTAAATATAAAGGAACCGAATGCGAAGATGGCGCAGTTTATTATGAGTCAGTATGGCGGCCCAGATGGAGAAATCAGTGCTTCCATGCGCTATCTGTCCCAGCGCTATTCCATGCCCTACAGTGAGCAGAAAGCGGTGTTGACAGACATTGGCACAGAGGAACTGGCACACCTTGAGATCGTTGCGGCGATCGTCCACCAGCTCACGAGAAATCTAACTGCCGAGGAACTGGAAGAACAGGGGTTTGGTCCGTACTATATCGACCATGCCACAGGGATCTGGCCTCAGGCGGCTGGCGGCGTGCCCTTTAACGCCTGTGAGTTCCAGTCGAAGGAGATCCGGTGACGGATCTCTTCGAGGATCTTGCAGCAGAACAGAAAGCCCGGAGCACCTACGACAACATTCTTCGTGTCGTGACAGATCCCGATGTCTGCGAACCGATCCGTTTCTTAAGGAAGCGCGAGATCGTCCACTTCCAGCGTTTCGAGAAGCTCTTCGCGGTCTTCAGGAGAAGCTAGACTCCAGAAACTTCTACGCCTTCAACCCGAGCTTCGATCCGCAGCCGGCTGCGGTGGGAAATTCACGGTAGAAGAATAGAAAAAGAGATCCCGTTCCTTTTCCATAAAATTTATGGGAGGAAGGGATCTCTTTTCTCGTCAAACATCAGACCGGACTACATCTTGCACTGGAAGGAATCACAGTCGGTACATTCCTTTTTGTAGGATTGAGTTCATGCGTTCCTACATGGATACGGTCTAAGGTGCAGTAATCCACATTTTCCGCATGATGCACGCAGTTATGGATCGAGCACTGGATGCTGTCGTTCTTTTTTCCTGATTCATCATTTCTCACCACCTTTTTCTGGGATGGTATCAGTATAACCGGACGGCAGAAAATGATGCTGGAAGAAAATGACAGGAACTTATGCGACGGTCTGAAAAAGCCATTTCACCCGGAATCCAATAACTTAAGCATTTCCTGTTTTCTTATAGGAACCGGAAAAATATTTCATGATATCACGTCTCGTGATAATTCCGATAAAGGATTTATTGTCATCAGTACCGGGACAAAGTTCTGCTGCATCGCCTTATCCAGCAGATCTTCCATCTTTGCTCCGGCGTTTACCGGACTGTTGTCCTGACGGCGCTTTACCTCCATGACGGAGATCAGCTCCATATCCTTTAAACTCTGGTTCAGATGGCTCTTCATGTACCAGAGCAGATCACCTTCCGTCAGCGTTCCCGCATACCGTCCCTGCTTTGTGAGGATCGGCAGGGCGGAATAGCCGTGCGCCTCCATCAGGTCGATCGCTTCTCTGAGGTTCGCGTCGGAATAAATAAATGCCACATCATTCTTTGGTGTCAGAAAAAAACAGAATATTCATGTGTCTCTCCTTTAATATCCAAGATCTTCATTGATAAATACCATTTCAACTTCCATTCCGGTACAAGGGCGTTCTAAGATCAGGATCGCGTTACAGATCCTCTCCGGACTGTTGCAGTCATAACACTTTTTGTCATCGGACACGACGCATGGAGTCTTCTTGTTAAACGCGCCGCGTTCTTTGGACAGGCGATATTTCGCGCGCGATCCATTGCGGAGGACAGATCCGGCGCGATCTTATTTTTCCCGATCACATAATATACTCGTTTCGGTCCGAATAAGCTCTCGGAAAGACGGTTTCCGCTTCCGTCAATATTGATGATCTGACCGGTCTCTGCAGCGGCATTTGCGCTCAGTATGTATACGGTAGATTCTTTTTTGCCCGGATCCTTGCATCGGTCCTGTTCCCAGTGCCAGATCACTTCGTTGTTTTTTTTTGAGGATCTCAAAGAGATTCATCTCTTTTGCGGTCATACAGCCACCGAAGCCAACGGTCTCACCTTTGATCTGCTCAGCAAGATAAGCTGCCGCTTTCTCTTTTGTCTCAAAATATGATGTATGGAAACGATGGTTTTCGAAGTTTCTTTTTAATACAGTGTAATCCATAGGTCCTCCTTTAGATATGGGCGATAGCAGCCGTAGGATAAGTGCCTGAGGGAGAAGGCGGGCAGATCATAAAAAATACCCGGCTGTATCCCTTTGCATAAATAGAGCCATGATAATCTCACCATGACTCATCTATTGCTATTATAGCACATATTGCAACAAAAAGAGGGAAGAAACCATGAAGTATTTGTGAAAATTTTCTTATATAGGAAATGAGATATAAAATTACAGTTAATAGTACGGGGAAAAACATGAGGGAAAGAACAAAAAGCGGCGAACGAAATCGGAAAGTAAACAGGAAGGTTCAGGAGTAAAGCAAGGACAAAATCGTAGAGTTGATGAAGTACAGAACAAAAAAGAAGCTGTATGGAACTCCATACAGCTTCATGACCTGTCCGGGAATCGAACCCGGGTTTACGCCGTGAGAGGGCGTCGTCTTGACCGCTTGACCAACAGGCCGGAATCGAGGCGACAAGATTTGAACTTGCGACCTCTGCGTCCCGAACGCAGCGCTCTACCAAGCTGAGCCACGCATCGATGTTCTTGAACGTTTGTTTTGTGCTGTTTACCAGCGACTCGTATATATTATCATGACTCAGGAAAAAATGCAAGCGTTTTTTTTGAGAAAATTTCAATTTTTCCAAAAAAGTTTTTCCGGCGAATTTTCCGGGTTCGGAGAAATCCCCGCAAAGCCTTATTTTATAAGGAAAAACAGCGCTTGAAAAACGCTCACCGCCTTCGTGATATTCCGCGATAAGTCAGGCAAACAGATAGGAAATCATAATTTCTCGATCCAATGGTTTTCTTCTACCAGCTCGCGCAGTTTTCTCAGGCAGATCCCGATCGGGGAGTCCGGCATCACATTCTGATCTTTCCGGTAGATTGCATAACAGGTCTTCGACGGCGGCGGATCCGGCAAGGGGATCACATGAAGCGTTTCCGGATGTACGAACATACTGAAGACCGAAGACGGAACGATCGCCCAGTAATCATGCCAGTCATTGTACTCGAGAGACCAGGCAAAGATATGTTATATTGTTCCCAGAGCACTCCTGATTGAATCATATTTCAGTACAGTCTGCTATGCAGAATTGTTTTTCAAGCGATTGACGGAATGAATAAAAAGGCTGCCGCATTTCTACTCCTGCGGCAGCCTTAAAAAGAGGGGATTTATATTATAAATGTTTTTAAATTAAGGGAGGGACCGACAGAACGTTCTGCCGGTCAAGTATGAAAAAGTATATTTTGTTCCAGGCTTGCTGTCCTGTTACGATTTATAGGATAGTGGAAAAATGTGTTGAAATATTGTGTTGTGTGTGAAAAAAAAGTGTGAAATTATGAAATGTGAGGGACGTGGCGGATTAGTTTACCTGCCTTCACACCGTTATAGATTCCGTGTTCCACAATTTTTTCTCCTCGAATCCAGACCATTTCAATGCCAGTGCCTCTTTTGGAAAAATCAGTAAAATCTGCCTGATCAGATACGGTATGAGGATCGAACAGAACCAGATCTGCGTCCATGCCCGGTCGGATCAGTCCCTTTCCCTTCAGCTGATAGACGGAAGCTGGAAAGAGGTCATCTTGCGGACGGCCTCCTCAAGGGAAAGAACATTCTTTTTCGCGGACGTAATGTCCGAGTACCCGCGTAAACGTTCCGAATGCTCTGGGATGAGCGCCGGAACACCCTTTGTAGTAAAGCCCGTCGGAGCCGATCATGGAATGGGAAAATTGAAGTACCCGGTTTACATCCTCATCCTGCATACAGTGGTAAATACCGTTCGTAGTCAGCCGGTCATCATAGAGAACATCCATGACCAGTTCACAGGGATCCAGGCCAAGCCGTGAGGCGAGATCGCAAACCATCTGTCCCGTATAATCAGGATGAGTGACAGATGCGCCGAACATGGTTGTTCCGAATCGTTCTTCCGGCATCATTCCTGCCAGGATCGCATCGCGCATCTTCCTGCGGCCGGATGGATCCGACAGCATATGCAGAAGCTTTTCTTCTCCCAGGACATGCATGGACTGGGGAATCCGGGATTTCAGACCGGTGGAGGATGCTGTAAGGATAGACATCGCAGTAAACGGAATGTCCCTGCTGATTTACCTCCTGCATGAGAGAAATCGTAGCAGCGGTTTTTCCCCAGTTTGGACGGTTGATTGCCTTGTGATGGGAGATGACAAGCGTACAGTTGCTTTGTGCCGTGGCCTTGATCATCTCTGTGACGGATTCCACAAGCTGATCACCTTCACTCCGGATATGGGCGGAGGTGATGCCGCCGAAACGCGCTGCGACGGAAGAAAGGACTGCAAGTTCAGAAGAGCCGGCATAGCACCCGGCAGGATACTGAAGCCCATAGGAGATTCCAAGAGCACCCGCCTCCATGCATTCCTGTAGAATTGCTTTCATGTGTTCCAGTTCGGCCGGATCCGGTTCCCGGTCCGCCATTCCCATAACTGCGGCACGGAGCGTTCCATGTCCGACGCAGACGGCCATATTTGTTCCAAGCGGGCGGTCCATCATATCCAGATAGCCGGCGTAGGAAACTCTTTTTGTGGCGGAGGAGGAAAAAGTCGTAAGGAACGACGGTGGCGGCTGTTTCCAGGCAGCTTTCCAGGTGTTCCATAGAAAACGGAGCGGCGGAAATTCCGCACATGCCCGCGATCAAAGTGGTGAATACCTGTTCCGCCTCCTGGAAAAAAGTATCGTCGAGATCAGCCATCATGTCGCCGTGGCTGTGGGAATTTATGAATCCTGGCGCCAGGGTGAGTCCGTGGGCATCGATCACCATGCCCGCCTGCTGCGGATCCTGTTTCCCGATGGCTTTGATCGTTCCATCCTCAATAAGGACATCCGCAGGAAAGCAGGAGTTCCGCTTCCGTCAATAACATATGCATTCTGAATTATAAATTTTTTCATATTCGTTCCTCGATTTTCAATGGATGATTTGACATGCCGCAGTATAGAAAAAACAGCCCGCCGGATTGGAAGGCGGGCTGTTTCAGGTAAGTTAAAGAGTCGGAGCGTAGCCCGGTCCCATCAGGATTCCGAGAGCTATCCAGATCATTAAGAACACGATCCAGACACCGCCGGCGATCAGAGTGTAGGGCAGCTGGTAGGCAATACAGGTTCCTGTCTTGGCGCGCGGCTCGTACTGCTGTGCATATCCGAGGAGAATCGCAAGGTACGCGAGAGTCGCGCAGATATTGTTGGTGATTCCATCGCCCATTCGGTATGCAACCTGTACGGAAGCCGGATTGACACCGGCGATCATGAACATCGGAACGAAGATGGAAGCTAAGAGTGCCCATTTTCCGTTCGCGGAACCCATGAACAGGTTGATGAAAGCGGTAAGAACAACGAATAATCCCATGAGGATCGGTGCAGGAAGTCCGAGTCCGTTTAATCCACCGCCGCAGATAACCGCGATCACGGTTGCGATCTTGCTGGAACCGAATACGGAGATGAACTGGGAAGCAAAAAAGCAGATCAGGAAGAAGCTTGCGAGTGTACCGAGTTCTTTCTGCATCATCGGAATCGTGTCGCCGAATTTCTTGATCGTTCCCGCAATTTTTCCGTATACATAGCCGGATACAAAGAAAGCGCAAAGATGATAGTCGGAATACACTTAAAGAGATAACCGGTCATGATCGTGCCGCCTTCCGGAGCCTGGAACGGAAGACCCGGCAGGCAGAGAATTGCGCACACGATGAGAACAGCAGCGATTCCGAGAAGTCCGCCCTTTAAAGCCTTGCGTTTCCAGATCCGTCATCGGTGTGTACTCTTCGTTCGGCTTGATACCGGAAGTTCCGAGATTTTTCTCTCTTAAGGCGCGGCTCTACAACTTTCAGGCTGACAAAAGCGCAGAGAAAAGTTGTGATAAAAGTGGAGACAAACATGAAGTACCATCCCATGACAGGGCTTGCTGGGTAGCTGGGATCCAGAGTCTGGGCTGCCGCCTCTGTCAGGGCAGCGAGGGAAGCATCTGCAGATCCAGGAAGAAGGTTTGCGCCAAAGCCGATGGAAACGGATCCATATGCCAGGAAAAGACCATCTAACGGGTTACGGTTGGAAGACACATAGAGCATGGCTACAAGCGGTGGGAAAACGATAAATGCGGCATCACCGGCGAGATTGGCGAGAACGCCGATAAATGCAACAATGAGCGCCATTTTCCATTCATTTGCAGTTGCACCCGCACTTTTCAGTGCTGCATTCAGCATTCCGCTGTGGGTAGCGACAGCCATACCGAGAGTACAGATCGGAACAGTGAGCATAGGGAGCAAATGTCATCCAGGTCTTACCCATGTCTTTCAGAAAATCAGCCCATGCTGCGGAAGTCATCATATTGATAACGGTGACGGTCTCTCCGTTTGTGGGGTTGATAACGGATACGCCCATCGTTCCCAGGATGCAGGACGCAGCCAGGGCGATGACCCAGAGACAGATGAAAAGATAGACAGGGTGGGGATTTTGTTTCCGAGGCGCTCAACAGCACCGAGGAATCCGGAGGAGCGGGTTTCAGTAGTTGTAGATGTGTTGTTTGCCATAGTGATACTCTCCTTTTCTGGTATTTGTGAAAATATGTATGGTTACAGGTAAATGCTTGCATATCACCTCCAGTCAGATAAAAATTGGGGTCAGATAAGGAAATCTATTTGCAAAACTATGTATCTGGGAATGAGGATATCCCAGGATGAGAGAGTGATGCCGAAGTAAAAATTTTGGAACTCAGATCACGGGTCCGAGGCAGAAGATGTCCATAGAGCCGAAATAGCAGAGGGCCTCATTCTTTGTCATCTGCCCGGAAAGAACCTTCAGGAGAAGATCAAACGCCTCCTCACCGACTTCCTCAATACTCTTTTCGCCGAGAATGATCCGTCCGGCATTGAGATCCATGTCATGCTGCATCCGTTCATAGGTATTGGGATTTCCGCAGATCTTTATGACCGGCATGGACGGAAATCCCTGTGGAGCTCCGCGTCCGGTGGAGAACATCATAACCTGTGCACCGGTGCAGGCCATTCCTGTGAGAATCTCGGGTTCTCTTCCCGGGGCATCTTTTGATCCAGAGGCCTTTTCGGCCGTCAATCCGGTCGCAGTATTCCAGAACCCCTGAATCGGCCGATGACCGGATTTTACGATAGCGCCCAGGCTTTTTTTCCTCAATGCTGGAAAGTCCGCCTTCAATATTTCCGGGGGTAGGCTGTCCGCCTCGCATGTCTTCTCCCACGGCCTTTGCCCTATTTTCCATTCTGTTTACGATCTCATAGATCTTCTGACCGACAGGTCCGTCAGGACCGCCGACGGCACGGTTTGCCAGAATGCTCGCCGCCGAGGAACTCGGTCGTCTCCCCGAAGATCACGGTTCCTCCGAGATCCACAAGCTTGTCCGCAACATATCCGATCACGGCGTTTGAAGCGAGACCGGAGGTCGTGTCGGAAGCGCCGCACTTGATGGACATGATAATTTCGGAAGCATCAACTGTTTCCCGCTGAAGACCGGAGATCTCCATGACGAGCTTCTGGGCGGCATCGATACCGGCCTGGATCGCCCGGCAGGTTCCTCCGAGCCCTGGATCCGGATGATCTCCACTGGTTTTCCGGAAGCTGCAATCTCCCGGACAATGCGTTCGTGGTCAGTTCCCTCGCACCCGAGGCTGACGATCAGGGCAGCGCGATATTGGCGCTCTGTCCGAGATTGAGAGGACATCTGTGACGCGTTTCAGGTCGAGAGGAAGCTGGCAGCATCCTTGGTGGTGGAAATATCCGATAGTTCCTGTACCTGGCGGACGATCGCCTGCGCGACGTCATTGGCACAGATCACGCTGGGAATTACGGCAACAAGATTTCTGGAACCGACCCCGCCGTTTTTGCGCCGGTAGCCTTTAAATGTATAACTCATACGGACCTCCTTACAGATCGCCTCTGCCGCGGCGTGCGTCGAGATTGTGTACGTGTACATAATTCCCTTTTTGATCGGGTGCCTGGCAGTTCCGATACACTCTCCGTATTTCATGATGAGAGCGCCCGGGGCCAGATCACAGAGAGCAATCTTGTGACCATAGGGGATATCGTCGAGAAGAGTGATGGTTTCGGAATGCCCTTTCTTATCATGGATCTCAACGGACATTCCCTTTTTCATGCCGTTTGCAAAAATTGTAGCGACATTGTCCAGATCATCGATCTTTAATGCGAGGTTTCCGCTCATGCCTGTCCCTCCTTTACTGCGAGAACAGCGACTCCGTCAGAATCACAACGACGCTGGCATCTTTTCCGACAAGATCGTAAGCTTTCTGCAGCGCTTCATCGGGGCTGGAAGCCGGGATCATATTTGCTTTCCGCACCAGGTCGTGATCGAGGTAAGTGGTGACGAGAATGACGGTATGTTTTTCAGGATACGGAGTAGATCTGGGCACACCATTGTTCTGGAATGGTCTCTTTTGGAGGAATTTTTGATAAATATTCATCTATTTCCTCCACGGAACCTTTGACGATCAGCTTCTCAAAATGGGTTCCGCCCATACCGTCGATGCAGGAGGCACACATGATGATGACTCCGCCCTCCCTGCAGCACGCTTCAGCGGTTGCCACAGCCTTCGGACTCTGATAAAGATTCTGATCCAACGGGTAGCCGCCGTTTGAGGTGATGACGATATCGCCGGTGGTGCAGGGGCACTGGGCGAGACTGCGCACGAAGGAAACACCTTTTTCGTGGGCCTGTTCCAGATCTCCGGCAAATGCGGCAATCACCTGCTTCTCGGCGTTCAGCGCCACATTCAGGATGAACTGTACATTGACGGCTCTGGCAGCACATACCATATCTTCGTGGATCGGGTTGTGTTCCAGGACACCGGTTGTGGAAAACGGGCTGGAAATCGCCTTGTAGGAGTGATTCTCATTTACAGTCGCAGCGTTGCAGATGCCGGGAAGAATGCTTTTTCGTCCGCCTGAAAATCCGGCAAAGAAGTGCGGCTCAATGAAACCTTCCGTAACGAGCAGATCACACCCGAGTGCCAGACGGTTTACCCAGAGCTCTGCGCCGGATGGAAGTTCACGGACAAACGCAAATTCCTCATTCTGGAATGCATGGTTTACAGATATTTTTTCGTGATCGACAATATCATCCCCGAACATGCGGCGCTGTTCCTCCTCGGTCGTCTCCCGATGGAGTCCGGTGGCGATCAGGATGATGATGTCTGCATCAGGATTTCCTTTGCGGATTTCCTTTAAAAGGATCGGCAGCGTCAGTCTGCTGGGGACAGCCCTGGTGTGATCGCTGGTGACAAGAACGACTTTATTTTTCCCTTTTTGCAAGTTCGGAGAGCTTCGGGGTGCCGATGGGATGTTCCAGGGCATCCTCGATGAGTTCTTTCGGGGATTTCTCCGGAACGTAGTCCTCTGTCTTTGCCGTGATGACTGTTCTCAGATTTTTTTCTTCCACGTGCAGATCCATGGAAGAGGTGTAGTACGGGATGGAGATGGTTCTTATCATGCAGTACCTCCTTTTTATGACTGAGAGTGTTTTTCAAGATAATTCCAGGCGAGAGCCGCATGCATGGCGGATGCAAGTGGAAGAGCACGTTCATCAATATCAAAGCTGGAGGAGTGAAGAGGCTTATCAATGCCTGCCTCTTTATTTCCGGTTCCCATCCAGAAGAATGCACCTTTTCTGGCTTCTGCGAAATATGCGAAGGATTCGCAGCCGAGACTGCCGTGGGGCAGATCGATCACATGACCGGAACCGAGGATCATATCGGCGGTCTCTCTTACATGTTCTGCCATATCCGGGTCACAGATCAGTGCCGGATGACTTCTCTGGCGTTCGAATTCATAAGTTCCGCCGAAGGTCATAGTGATTCCCTTTAAGATCTCATCAATTCTGCGGTTCAGCATTTCACGGGTTTCGGGGTTGAACGTGCGGCAGATACCGTTTATCTCCACTTCATCACAGATAATATTTCGGGCTGTTCCGCCTTTGATCTGACCGAAGGTGATGATCGCGTGGCTGAATGTATCTTTTTCTCTTGCCATCATGGTCTGTACAGCTACGAGAAAGTGCGCGGCGATCATCATGGCATCGATTCCGAGGTGCGGGTAAGCGCCGTGTGCGGTCCGGCCTTTGATCTTGATAATGAGGCGGTCAGAGGCAGCCATCATCTCTCCGCTGCACACACCGATGGATCCCACCGGGTAGGCGTTTTCCACATGAAGCCCGAAGATCGCGTCCACATGGGGATTCTCCAGAACGCCGTTCGAACCATAAAACGGCCGCCGCCGATGTCCTCCTCTGCAGGTTCAAATATGAATTTTACATTTCCGTGCATCTGATCGCGGTGGCGGGCCAGCAAAATGACAGCGCCCATCAGGGATGCAGTGTGGGCATCATGGCCGCAGGCGTGCATGACACCGTCGTTCTGGGACCGATAGGAGAAGGTATTCATCTCCTGAAGCCTTAACGCATCCATATCGGCGCGCAGCGCAACGGTCGGACCGTCATGACCGCCCTTCAAAAGACCGACAACACTCGGGAGATCCCCGGCGTAATCACGGTTTACTTCGATTCCAAGAGATTCCAGCAGGGCAGCGACTGTTTCAGCAGTGTGAAATTTGTCCTGCTTGCTTCGGGGTGCATATGAAAATTCCGGCGAAATTCAACAAGTTCTTTAGAGATATCCTGTGCTTCCTGTTTAAAATCGATCATGGGCGGTTCCTCCTTTTATATGCAAAGTCTGTGAAGTGTAAAATTATAAGGATTCCATTGCATCTTTCAGTCTCTTTAAGCCGGCTTCAACAAGTCTTGTCGGGGCGGCGAGATTCCAGCGCTCGAAACCTTCACCCTCACTGCCAAAATATAGCCGTCATCGAAAAGAGATTTGCCTTTGATTTCAACAGTTCAGCGAGCTCTTTTCCTTCAATTCCGTATTTTCGGAAATCCATCCAGAGGAGATAAGTACCTTCCAGGTTGATGATCTGGATCTTTGGAAGCTCTTTCCGGCAGAAATCGGTGATCAGCTTATAGTTTGTCTCGATCACGGAAAGCATCTCCTGATACCATTCTTCTCCGAAGGTGTAGGCGAGTCTGGTGGCCTCGTAGCCGAGAATATTGCATTTCGGATTGATCTCGGTGGTTTTCTGGTGTTTCAGGAACGCTGCGCGGATCTCAGGATCCTTGATGATAATGGCAGATGTCTGGAATCCGGCAAGGTTGAATGTCTTGCTGGCTGCGGTACAGGTCATGGAATGGTCTGCGAACTCCTGCTTGATGGAGGCAAATGGAATATGGACATGACCTGGCATGATCAGATCCCCGTGGATCTCGTCGGAGCAGACGAATACATGATACTTCATGCAGATATCTCCCATCCGCTCCAGTTCTTCGCGGGTGAATACACGGCTGGTCGGGTTCTGCGGATTGCAAAGGATAAAGAGTTTTGTGTGGGGATCGGCGGCATTTCTCTCAAAATCTTCAAAGTCGATCTCGTAATGGTCGGTTTTCAGGGTGGGGGACTTCCCATGATGATGCGTCCGTTGGCGGTGACCGCATTGTACATCGGGTAGTAGGTCGGGGTAAGAAGGAGAACACCGTCCCCAGGTTCTGTCAGAAACTGAACCGCATTATGAAAGGCATTCACAACGCCCGGGGTGCTCATGATCCAGTCAGGCTGGATCTCCCATCCATGGTGATCCTTCTGCCATCTGCACACGGATTCGAAGTATATTTTTGTCGGATTTGCGTAACCCGGAACATAAGTATCGATATAAGTCTTTAGACCTTCACGGATCTCCGGCGCAATCTGAAATTCCATATCGGCGACAGAGAAAGGAATGACTTCCTCCGGTTTGTGGATCGTATAGTTTTTCATCTCATTCCATTTTCCTGAACCGACATCGTTTCTTGGGGTGCAGTCTGTAAAATTATATTTCATAAATAACCTCCTTGAAGCTTAAAGCTGCTTCTGAATCGCCTGAAAATAATCTTCTTCGCTGAGATATGTTTTCCGTCATCGAGGGAGTAGGTCCGCGCGGCTCTTTCCGTGATGTGGGAGAACATGGCAAGTCTTGTTTCACCCATCAGGTGACCAATCTCCAGTCCGCTGATCCGGTTTCCTTTTTCCGTCCTCACCGAAGAGTGTCACCTCATCGCCGATCTTGCAATCCACACCGGTCACGTCGAGAAAGCTCATATCCATACAGGTCCCGACAAAACGGCAGCGGACTCCGTTTATGAGCGCGGGAGCGCCGCTTACGGCAAAACTGCGGGTATATCCGTCACCGTATCCGATACCGATGACAGCGACCTTTGCGGGGTGATCCGGCATAAAAGTACGCCCATAACCGACGCTTTCCCCGGGGACGATCTCCCGGATATTTACGATCATGGTCTTCCAGCTTCCGGACTCCTCGACACCGATGGGATTCCAGTCATTCTGGATGGAGGAGTAGCCGAGATAGAGGCTTCCGGTCCGTACATGGGTGCAGACGGAGTAGGCTTCTTTTAACCATGCGGTTGCCCCTGTGTTGCAGCAGTGTACATAACGCGGAGTGATCCCGGCTTCCCTGATCTGGGAAAGCCCCTCAAGGAATCAGGGAAAACTGTTCCCTTGTAAAATCATTTCCTTTTCCTTCATTCGCCTGATCTGCCGTTGCAAAGTGTGTGAAAACACCGTCGATTTCAATATTACCGAGTCCTTTTTATACAGGGAGAAGGTCAGAAAGTTCTTTCCCAGGCCGTGCACCGATCCGGTTCATGCCGGTCTCGATCTTAATGTGGGCTTTCACGGAAGCCAGTCCCTGCTTTTTGCCTGTTCGCTGAGGCGTTTTGCGTCTTCGACGCGGAAGAGCGGAATTTCGATCTTACGTTTGACGATCGTGGGGATCTGGAAAGCAGGAACGGGGCCAAGAATTAAGATCCCGCAGTCGGACAAGCCGGAATCCTGGATCTGGCATGCCTCAAAGAGACGGGCAACGGCCAGAAAACGGATCCGCAGCGGCGGACAAGGAAATTCGCGACGGCGGCAGTTCCGTAGCCATAAGCGTTGCTTTTACGACAGGGATCAGCCCCAGCCCACCGGTGTAAGCTCTTATTTTATCAATGTTGCGCCCAATCCGGCTCAGATTGATCTCAAGACGGCTGTTATAGCAGTTTAAATCCATTCGATCCATAAATACGTGATACCTCCTTTGAAAAAACGGCGGGAAGCAAAAAGCTCCTCGCCGTTGATACCTGAAAAAAGTTATGATTTTTGTTGATCGGTGCCTGATCTTTCGGGATCCGTTTTCCTGTTTCGGATCAACATACCAGATCGCGTATCCGGTAGCAGCTGCGATCAGGAGAGGATCGGAACGATGTAGCATAAGAGAACCCACGGGATATACTGAGAGTAGAGAACTCCGAGAGTTCCGGTAAAGTATACCGCGTTAGTATGCCACGGCATCAATGTTCCGCCTAAGGTACCGCAGTCCTCCATGGTTCTGGAGAGAACGTTCGGATCAACACCTTCTTTTTTTGTAGATCGGAGCAAAGAGCTTACCTGTTACAACGTGTGCCATGGACATTGTACATCCGATTGCACCGGAGATATAGGATACGAGCATTGTGCTGAGTACGAGCTGGAATACATTGTGGATCTTGTTGACAAGTCCACCGACAAGGTTCATCAGAACTCCCATCCGGTCGAGCATACCGCCGAGCCCCATGGCAAAGATCATGATCATCATGATATCGTACATGCTGGAAAGTCCGCCGCGGTTTTAAAAGCTTATCGACAAGGAAGATACCGGAGTCGATGGAGAACCCTTTATGCATGACTTTGATGCAGTCGAGAATTCCTGCACCCTGGGAGATCATAGCGGAACCGGCTCCGAGAATCGCGCCGATGAGGATCGTCGGAAGTGCCGGAATCTTGAAGAGCAGCATCACGATAACGAGAACGATCGGGATCAGCGGAATAATGCCGATGTTGAAGTTATCGGCAAGACCGCCCATGTATTCGATAACTGTGGTCGGATCATAGTCAGCAACTGAATAGCGGGCACCAACGATACCGAAGATCACGAGACAGATCAGCCAGCCCGGAAGAGTGGTATAGCACATGGAACGGATATGTCCGAAAAGTGTGCCGCCTGCCATTGCAGGTGCAAGGTTTGTAGTATCAGAGAACGGGGACATCTTATCACCGAAAAGAGCACCGCAGATAACAGCACCGGCAACCAGTCCCGGAGGAAATCCCATGGAAAGACCAATTCCCATGCAGGCAAGTCCTGCGGATGCTGCGGAACCATAGGAAGTTCCTGTGAATACCGACAGGATAGAGCAGAGGATTAATGTGCACGGAAGGAAAATGTTCGGGTTGATGAGTTTCAGTCCATAATAGATCATGGTAGGAATCGTTCCGCCGAGGATCCATGTTCCGATCAGACAGCCGACAGCTGCAACGATGCAGACAGATTGGAAACCATCACGAACACCCTGTAAAGCGTATCCTTCAACGACATCCCATGGAAGTTTGCGGATCTTACAGTACAGGAAAATAATGAGCCAGGTCAGAAGAAGCGGAACAGCCAGATTCAGGCCGCCTCTTACGCAGAAGACGATCTCTGCTATGATGACGAGCATCAAAATAATAGAATCAGTTAATGAAATACGAATGTTCTCAGTCGTTTTCTCCATGTATATCCCTCCATATGTAAATGTGTGAAATAGGGGAACCATCCATGGCTGTTGTACCATGGATGATCATGGTCTTGCAGGATCCGGCAAAGAAAAGATCCTGTGGGCAACATTATTTCTTAAGCTCAGAAACCATCTCCTTTATCCGGCGAAGACCTTCTTCAATATTTTCATCAGATGTTGCGTAGGAGATACGAACATATTTTCCGGTGGTTTCGCCAAGGCCGATAGCCGGAACGGTTGCAACATATTTTTCTTCCAGTAATTTCTGGGAGAACTCGGAACTCGTCATACCGAGACCGGATACATCTACCATGATGTAGAATGCGCCGTACGGTTTGCTGTAGGAAAGTCCCGGAATCTCATCAAGACCATCCATGAACATCTGTCTGCGTTTTGCAAATGCATCGTGCATCTCAACAACTTCTTTTCTGGTACGTTTGGTGTCCATTGCCTCGAGAGGGCTACCTGGATGAAAGTCGGAGAGCAGGTTGTGGAATACTGATGGGTACGAAGGATCTTGTCTGCAAATTTCTTTGCTGTAGAAAGATATCCGATACGCCAGCCAGTCATTGCAAAGGTTTTCGAGAATCCACTGATGATAATGCTGTGGTCCTTCATTCCCAGGAAGGAAGCAATGGAGTAGAAGGTTGCTCCGTCGTATACCAGGCGGCTGTAGATCTCATCGGAGAGGATCAGGAAGTTGTGCTCAACAGCAAGTTCACAGAGCTCTTTCAGTGAATCATAATCGAAAACAGCACCGGTCGGGTTGCATGGGTTGTTGATGATCACCATTTTTGTCTTATCCGTGATCGCTTTCTTTACAGCTTCAATGTCCAGCTGATATCCTTTTGCACCGTCCAACGGAATGTCAACAAAGTTGCCGCCGCACATATTGACGAGACATTTATAGGAGACGAAGGACGGAGTGAAAACAATAACATCATCGCCTTCATCGACGAAAGTCATGATTGCATTGTTGAGAGCCTCAGCGGCACTGCTTGTGACAAGAATCTCTGTCTCCGGATCATAATCGACGGTTGTCTCACGTTTGATATAGTCGTGAAGAACTTTTCTTAAAGCCGGATATCCGCGGTTGGAAGTATATTTACTCTGATTGTTTGTGATCCCGCGGATCGCTGCTTCCTTGATATCGGACGGAGTGTTGAAGTCCGGCTCACCTGCACTGAACGGAATTACCGGCTTTCCTCGGAACGGAGAACGGAAGCACGATCAAGGATCGTACGGATCAGGGAAGGGGTTACTTTTTCAAGACGTTTTGCACCAACAGCTAAATCGTAATTTTTATTCATACACAGATCCTCGCTTTCTATCGTAATGTGATGATTTATTTCTTGTAAACGCTCTTGTCGACAACATCCGGCCATTCAGTTCCGTTTAAGATCGCCAGACATCCTTTGACACTGTTGACATGCATTCTTGCCTTCGCCTCTTTTGTGAGAGCTGCAAGATGCGGCGTTACGATCGTGTTCTTACAATGGAAGACCGGATTATCGAGAACAGCAGGTTCCTCGCTGAATACGTCGATTCCGGCTGCTGCGATCACATCGTTGTTCAGCGCATCTGCCAGGTCCTTCTCATTTACGATCGGACCGCGGCTCGTGTTGATGAGGATCGCGCTCTTTTTCATAAGATGAAGTTCTCTCGAGGAGATCATATTGGTTGTCTCCGGTGTCAGCGGATTGTGGATCGTGATAAAATCGCAGTCTCTTAAGAGATCATCCATATTTTCATAGTATTCACATCCGGCAGCTTCCACCTTTGCGCGGTTCTTTGAATGGCTGAACCCTGCGGTCTCCATGCCGATTCCCTGGCAGATCGCTGCAACCTTGGCGCCGATCGCACCGACACCGATGATTCCAACTTTCTTACCGGAAAGCTCAATGGCTTTTCCGGCATCGCGGATCTTCCAGTTCCCTTTTCGCAATTCCTCATCAGATTCGGAAAGATTTTTCGCCGCTGCAAACATCAGTGCGACGGTGTGTTCGGCAACGGAGAGACTGTTTGCACCTGGAGTGAAGACCACCGGGAGCTTTTTGCCTGAGGCATGTGCAACGTCAACGCGGTCATATCCAACACCGGTGATTCCGATCACCTTTAAATTCGGGCAGGCATCGATCACTTCTGCGGTACACTGTCCGACACGGATGACCAGAGCATCGGCTTCCTGGATCTTATCAATATAGGAAGGAAGATCCGGAGAATTGGCAATGTAAACGTCGGCACCGGCTTCCTTGAGGACATTCATTGCGGCTTCGTCAAGTGGTTGTGTCAATACAAATTTCATAAGCATTTCCTCGATTTTTATTTTTTCGTATCTGTATAATCATACCATCCTTTTCCGGTTTTTCTACCAAATTCTCCTTTTTAAATTTCTCAACAGCGAGAGGATGAGGTGCATCGAACGGATCATGGGACTCCGCATAGCGGTCACATCGAACATAATAGTAAACATCGATTCCGGTCAGATCCATTAATTTAAATGGTCCCATCGGATAGTTCAGGCCTTTCTCACAGGCAGTATCAATATCTTCAACCGTTGCGATTCCCTTTTCGAGAAGGGAGAGAGCCTCGTGAGTGACAGCTGCATTGATCCTGTTTGCGACGAATCCAGGAATCTCTTTCTGAATGACGATCGGGCTCTTTCCAGTATTCACTGCGAATGCCTTTGCAATCTCGATCGTTTCATCGGAAGTGTGCGGTCCCTTTACAAGTTCCACAAGCTTCATGACGAGTGCCGGATTGAAATAATGGACATTCAGAAGTCTGGAAGGATTTTCTGTCACATCAGCAAGTTTGGAACTTACGATGTTTGAACTGTTTGTGGAGAGAATCGCATCCGGCTTGCAGATCTGGCTGATTCTCTGGAAGAGTTCACGTTTAACCTTCAGATCTTCGATGATCGCTTCGATGATAAAATCTGCTTTCGCTGCGGCACCGTCAACATCGTTTGTGATAGTAAGATGCTGTTTTACAAAATCGGCTTCCTCGGCGGTGAGACGCCCTTTTCAACGCGGCCTTTCAGATAGGTATCGGCCCAGGCGGAAGCTTTCTCAACAGCTTTTTCAAAACTGTCACAGAGGATCACATTGTATCCAAGCTTTCTGCCGTTGATCGCTGTATTCATTGCAATCTGCTGTCCCATAGCTCCGGCCCCGATGACAGCGATCGTTTTTAAATCCTGTGCATTCATAATGTTACCTTTTCCTTTCTGATATTTTCAAAACAGGCATCCATTCTGTATTGAAAAAGATTCGGCATGATCAGCACAACTCGATGAGAGTTGCCATGGACTGTCCGCCTCCGATACAGAGAGTGGCAAGTCCTTTTCTTCCTCCGGTCCTCTTTAAGTTGTGGATCAGAGTGACGATCAGGCGGGCACCGGTGCATCCCAGCGGATGTCCAAGTGCAATAGCACCGCCGTTCATATTTACTTTTAATGGATCGAGTTTCACATCACGGATACATGCAACAGCCTGAGCTGCGAATGCCTCGTTTAATTCAACAAGGTCGAGATCTGCAATACTCCAGTTATTCCGTTCAAGGATCTTCTTTGTTGAAACGACAGGTCCGTATCCCATGATCTCAGGATCAAGAGCAGCTGCTGTGACATCGACGATCTTTGCGAGCGGCTTCACGCCAGTTTCTTTAACCTTTTTCTCACTCATAAGAACGAGACAGGCGGCACCGTCATTGAGACCGCATGCATTTCCGGCAGTTACGGTTCCGTCGGGTTTTACGATCGGTTTCAGCTTTGCAAGGACTTCCATGGTAGTTGTCGGCTTTACAAATTCATCGGTATCGAAGATAAAACTGGATTTCTTTTCCTTTACTTCGATTGGAAGGATCTCTTCTTTAAAATATCCGGCAGCGATCGCCTCGGCAGCTCGGTGCTGGCTTTCTACTGCGAAGGCATCCTGTTCTTCCTTTGAAATGTGAAAACGTTCAGCGACATTTTCAGCTGTCTTTGACATGCTGAGCCCGCTTCCATATACGGAATATGGCTGGGCCGTCGTTCCGGCTTCAATGTTGGAATCAACCAGTGTGTTCTTGTTGCCGCCCCAGCGGGTGCCGCGAAGATAGATCGGTGCACGGCTCATATTCTCAGTTCCGCCTGCAACGATGCAGTCGGCTTCACCGAGCCAGATTTCCTGGCATCCGGAATTCACTGCCTGCATGGAAGAGGCACAAAGCCTGTTGACTGTGAAGCCTGGAATTGTCTCCGGGAAACCAGCCTCGAGAAGCGCAGATCGTGCAATGTTTGATGCCTCTGTGCTCTGACGGACTTCGCCGAGGATGACTTCATCAATGACATCCGGCTGGATCCCGGCCCGCTTTACAGCTTCTTTCATAACTTCAGCTGCCAGCGTGTGTGCCGGAACGTTTTTCAGGGAACCGCCGTATTTTCCGATTGCGGTGCGGACAGCACCTACAATATAAACAGTTTCCATATAGAATCCTCCTTGCGTAACGAGCAAAATCGACCGGTTGGAAGAAGTGCTCAAGTGTGTGTGTGCAATCTGCTCTGATTAAACAGCAACAAGCGTGCCAAGATGTAAAAACATTGAAAAAAGGCATGAAAAGACAAAATAAAAGTGCAAATAAGTGCAAAAAGTGCAAGCGGTCAAGATAAAAACAAAAAGTGCACGCAAATTGCACCAAATCATGGAAAAAGATCAGATTTTATCTATGGCATAATTGTTGCTTAAGAAGTATTACAAATGCTGGTTGTTAAAATTGTGCATATGATGATTGAATACAGAGTTGAGAAGGGAGAAGCGACACGATGGAATTTAAAAAATATCTTATATGAAGTAAAAGATGGGATCCTTTATCTGACATTAAACAGACCGGAAGTGAGAAATGCTCTTTCCCCGGAAATGTGGAAAGATATTCAGACTGCTGTTGAGGCTGCCGGGAATGATGACAGTGTTCAGGTCATCATTATCAGCGGAGCCGGGGACAAGGCTCTTGCAAGCGGCGCGGATATCCAGGAGATTCATGACAGACCGACTTTGAAGATGCTGATGGGAACTTCGACGATTGCATTAAAAGCATTGGAAGACCTCTATAAACCGGTAATATGTGCGATCAACGGATATGCGCTTGGCGGTGGATGTGAGCTGGCGATGGCGTGCGATATCCGGATTGCAACAGGAAGATCAAAATTCGGACAGCCGGAGACGAGTCTGAGCATTATTCCGGGAGCCGGAGGCACACAGAGACTTGCGAGACTCGTGGGAGTCGGAAGAGCAAAAGAACTGATCTACACGGGCAGGATCATTACCGCCGAGGAGGCGAAGCAGATCGGGCTTGTGAATCAGGTGACAGGAGACACGAGAGAAGAACTGATGGAAGCCGCGAAAGCCATGGCGGAACAGATCATGAAGAAAGGACCTGTGGCGACGAGGCTTGCAAAGATGGCGATCAACGTGGAATGGATACCGATATTAATACGGGTCTTCTATTTGAGCGCATCGCCCAGACGGTTGCCTTTGGAACCGAGGACAGAAAAGAAGGGACCCAGGCATTCCTGGAAAAGAGAAAAGCAGAATTTAAAGGCTGTTAAGCCCCTGAAATAAAAAATAGAGACTGGAGGAATAGCAGATATGAAACCGTTAGAGGGAATTAAAGTAGTAGAGTTATCGACGATGTTGGCCGGTCCGATGACAGCGAGACTCCTGGCAGAGTGGGGGCCGATGTAATTAAAGTAGAATCCATGAATGGAGATCCGTGGAGAAAGCAGTATGGAACCTCGCTTTCCCCGTATACAGAACATGCGAATCCCAACTTTGATATGCAGAACATCAATAAGCGCTTTGTCGCGTTCAATATGCGTACGCCGGAAGGAAAAGAGGCAATGATGAAGCTTCTTGCGACAGCCGATGTATTCCTGACCAACTACAGGATCCAGGCGCTGGAACAGATGGGGCTGACCTATGATCAGCTGAAGGATCAGTTTCCGAAACTGGTACACGCGTCTGTTCTCGGATATGGCAGTGAAGGTGCTGAGAAGAACCGCCCAGGATACGATTATACCGCGTTCTGTGCAAGAACAGGATTTTTAAGAGACTTTGCACCGGCAGGAGGACCGCCGATCATGACGGTTGCCGGGGTGGGAGATCACAGTGTTGCGATCTCTCTTGCCGGAGGAATCGCGGCAGCATTATTTAAGAGAACAAAGACCGGAGTCGGCGACAAGGTCGATGTATCGCTTCTTCAGATGGGAACCTACATTTTCACCTGCGGTATTTTAAATGGTTTCAACGGAAGAGAGTACCCGAGAGACAGGTACAACTGCTGCGCATGCATGCAGCAATACATATCAGGGTAAAGACGGCGAGTGGATCTATCTGGCGATCGTGGATTACAGACGGTTCCCGGAGTTCTGCGGCTGCATCGGTCATCCGGAACTCGCAGAAGATCCGAGATTTTCAACTCAGAACGCCTATTATGCAAATAAAGCAGACCTCACCAAGATCCTCGATGAAGTGTTCAAAGGAACAGACCGTGGAATACTGGCACAAGATCTTAAACGACCATGATCTGCCGCATGAGATCTGCTATCACTTTAAGGATGTTCCGTATGATGAGCAGGTACAGGCAAACCATTACACTTATTGCCATGAATATCAGGATGGAACAAAGACGGTATTTACGAACGGTCCGGTACATTTTGCATCCATCGATCCGGCGAAGATCCCGTGCAGGGAGTCAAGGAATGTGGGAAGCGACACGAAGGAGATCCTGGAAGAGCTTGGATATTCTGATGATAAGATCCAGAAAAATGTATGAAGGAAAAGATATCAGATAACACGCAGATTCGAAAAGGAGAAAAACTATGAGTGAGACGACTGTAAACGAGGCAGCAGCTGCGGCTCCTGCCCCGAAACCAAAGAGACCAAAGGCAAAAAGCATGATCATGATGGGAGAACAGACGGCAGCCATGTTTGAAAACGCCAGACTTGCCAAGGAAAAAGGCGAGCCAGTGGGCTGGTCCGCGTCAATCTTCCCCAGGAGATTGCAGAGACACTGGGATTAAATGTTCTCTATCCGGAAAACCATGCGGCGGGAATTGCGGCCAGACATCAGGCTGACCCGTTCCTGCAGGAGTGTGAGGGTGAGCTCGGGTATTCCAATGATCTGTGCGCATACGCAAAGTTAATCTCGCCTATGCGGCTGTTTTGAACGGCGAGAGTGAAATCGAGCTTCCGGACGGCGGAAAAATGGTAAACCGGATTTCCTGCTTCTGACAAACAATATCTGCAACCAGTTGACGAAATGGTACGAAAATCTGTCAAGCAGATGAACATCCCGATCTTCTTTATCGATACCTGTTATAATCCATACGATTATGTGACAGAGACGAGTGCGCTATGTACGCGCCCAGATTGATCAGCTGATCGAGGACCTTTGCAAATTTACCGGAAAGAAATGGGATGAGGAGCGTTTCCAGAAGATCATGAAGATCAGTCAGAGGAACAGTTATCTGTGGGAACGTGCCAATAACCTGCTGGATC
>VOFH01003587.1_pt1 | contig 23182 bp, 23 predicted proteins | sample 5384091 | NCBI WGS metagenome assembly VOFH01 (sample SAMN12384727, study PRJNA508395) | human gut metagenome | isolation source: healthy gut G | host: Homo sapiens
CTCTGGAAAAATGACGGGCAACGTCTTTACCGCTCTTATCATGGGCATGGTCGTGACGATGGTCATTCAGTCCTCGTCCGCGACGACGGTCATGGTGGTCGGCTTTGTTAACGCAGGCATCATGACGCTCAAGCAGTCGGTCGGCGTTATTTTGGGCGCGAATATCGGTACCACGATCACCGCGCAGATTCTGCGGCTGAGCGGCGGCGACGGCTCGGGCAACCTGTTCATGGATCTGCTCAAGCCGAAAAATCTCGCCTACATCATCGTTCTGGTGGGCGTTATCATTATGATGCTCGCGAAAAAGCGCCGCACGCGTGACATCGCGGACATTTTCACCGGCTTCGGCATCCTGTTCATCGGCATGGCGGTCATGGAGGGCGCGGTCGCGCCGCTCGCGGATCTGCCGCAGTTTGCCGATCTGTTTGCAGCGATCTCCAACCCGGTGCTCGGCGTTGTGGTCGGCGCGGGCGTCACCGCGATCATCCAGTCGTCCTCGGCGTCGGTCGGCATCCTGCAGGCGCTGTCCACGACGGGCGCGATCACCTATTCTGCCGCCATCCCGATCATCCTCGGTCAGAATATCGGTACCTGTATCACCGCGTTCCTGTCCTCGCTCGGCGGCTCGAAGAACGCGCGCCGCACGGCGATGGTGCACTTCTACTTCAACCTCATCGGTTCGATCGCGTTTCTGGTCGCGATCTACGCCGTGCAGTACACGGTCGGCTTCTCGTTCTGGGAAAATCCGATCGACAAGGGCGGCATCGCAAACTTCCACACACTGTTCAACGTGACCTGCACCCTACTGTTCCTGCCGTTCACCGGCCTGCTGGTCAAGCTCGCGAAGTGGAGCGTGCCGACCGGCGAGACGCAGGAGGACCCGCTTGCGAAGCTCGAGCCGCGTTTTCTTACCACGCCGGCTCTCGCGCTCGATCAGGCGCAGCGCTGCATCGCTGACATGGGCGAGGCGGCGAAGAGCAACTTCCACCTTGCGGTCGACCCGATGTTCGGCGGCAGTGCGGCCAGCGAGGAGATCTTCCGTGAGCATGAGGCGTTCCTCGACCGCGCAGAGGTTGAGATCGGCCGCTACCTGACCACGATGCACAACGTGCGCTCGGTCGATCAGCGCCGCCAGAGCGCAGAGATGATGCACTCGCTGTCCGACTTCGAGAAGATCGGCGACTATGCGCAGAATATCTTCGACCGCGCCGACGAGTTCCGTCAGGCGGGACTCAGCTTCTCCACGACCGCGATGAACGAGCTGCACGCCATGACGGACGCAGTCAGCGAAGTCCTCGACATGACGGTCGAGGCGTATGTTACGCAGTCGGTTTCGCTCGCGCGCAGCGTTGAGCCGCTCGAGGAGGTCGTCGATACCATGAAGGAGCAGCTCAAGAGCCGTCATATCGAGCGTCTTGGCGAGGGCGGCTGCACGATGCAGACCGGCATTCACTTCCTCGACATCGTGCACGACCTTGAGAAGATCAGCGATCACTGCTCGAACATCGCGATCTACACCATTCAGCTCGTCGAGGGCGCAGAGGAATTCGACACGCACGCCTATGCGAAGGCGGAATTCAAGTCCGGCCCTCAGTTCGAGAGCAAGCTGAAGTTCTATCAGAGCAAGTACCTGTCCCGTCTGAACGACGCGGCGCAGGCGTAAAAACGCACACCTCGCAGAAATGCTGTCTGCGAGGTGTTTTTCTGCGCAAAAAAGCACCGCCTCCATGTGGAAGCGGTGCTTTGCAGTATGCGGTCAATCGTCCGACGCGAACACGCCGGTGATGGCGGTGAACAGCTTTTTGAAGATGTTGCAGATGCGGGCGAATACGCCTTCGTCTGCGGCGTCCTGGTCGGAAGTGCCGTCGTCGTCATCATCGTCCACCGAGATCTCCTCGGTGCGCAGGATGAACTGAAGGCTGGACGGGGAGGGGTTCATGCTCGAGGTGACAGACTCGAGGTCGGCCGAGGTGTCGATGTTGAGCACGTTGGTGTCGTCCTCGAGGTCGGTCTCCGCGTCCTTGACGGCGGAGTGTATGGAGTCGGTCGCGGTCTGCATCTGACCGGATGCGGTCGAACCGGAGAGCTTGCCGAGCGTATCGAGCAGGCTGTCGATGGTCGCCTGCGTGCTTGCGTCCGCCTGACTGCGCACCGAGCGCAGAACGCTGTTCGCGGTGTTCACGAGGTCGTAGGAGGTCGAGAGCGCCTTCTTGGTCGAGTTCATGAGGTCGGTCGTCTTGTCGATGGACGAGGTCGCGGTCTTGGTGAGGCTGTCGAGCGACTCGCGCAGCGCCGGAATATCGGCGAGCATCTTGTTCACGCGGTCGAGAGAGCCGTTCGCAAGCTCGGTCAGCTTCTTGCCCTCCTGCGTGAAGTCCTGCGGCAGACCCTTGTACTCGTCGAATACGTCCGCGATGTCCTCAAGGTCCTTGAGCAGGGAGTTCGTCGCGTCGAGCAGACCGGACATTTTCTCTGTGAGACTTTTGAGCTGCTTGGTCATGGACTGCATGTCGGACGTGACAGCCGAAGAACCGCTCTTGATGCCGGTCATGAGTGCGGCGAGCGCCTGTGCGTTGTTGTAGGCGGAAGCCTGCGCCTGAGAAGCGGCGGAGCTGGCAGCGGCGGAAGCATCGGAAGAAGAAGCGGCGGCGTCGGCAATCTTGTTCGCCTTTGCCTTAGCATCTTCCTCGGTCATCTGGCCGGCATCGATGGCAGGCTGGAACTGCTCCATGGCTTTTTCATAAGCCTGCTGACGCACCGTTTCGGTAACGGTTGAAGAGGCGGTAGACGCCATCTTCTTGACATAATTCGTCAGTTCCGTGGTAACTTGCTTGTCGAGGTCGTCTGGCAGAGTTTTCAGGTTTTTAGACAGCTTTTCAAAATCATCTTGGAGCGCGCCCAGCTCCTTCTGGAGATCCTCGCTTGCGCTGCGGATTCGGGCGATGGTCCAGCTGCTGTTGTCGGTCTCGTCGTCGAGGTCGTCGAACAGATCCTCCAGATTGCCGAGCGAGGTCTTGACGTCGTTCAGCAGCTTCTGGTACTCCGGAATATCCTTGCCGGACTCCTCGAGGGTGGTGAGGATGCTGCTCGTGGTGGCGTTGAGGGAGGTGAGCGTCTCCTTGGCGGAGTTCAGCTCGGGGATGAGCGAGTCGGACTTGCCGGTCAGCTCATCGAGCGCGTTCAGCGCCGCATCCGTTCTCGGGTCGAGCGTGCCGCGGTCCTTGATGAGCTGTTTGCGCACCTGATCGATACCGGAAATGCCGCTCGACATCGAGGAAAGGCTGCTCTGTACGGCCTGCATGGTGCTCAGCATGGAGCTGACGCCGGTATAGAGGTTGTCGCCCGAATTTTCCAGACGGTCCTTGATGTCGCGCATGCTCGACATGATGTCGAGTGCGGAGGTGGTCGCCGGGGTCATGAACATGATGAGACCCATGCTCTCGAAGTCATTCGAGCCGATGCGGACGGTGAAGGTGTTTTCCTCGCCCGGCAGACCCATGAACATGACGAGCTTGTAGGTGCCGAACGACTGGATCTGTGCGCCCGGCGCGTCGATGGAGAGCGCCTTGCTCATGTCGATGCCGGTCGCGCAGACCAGCATCATGTTGTTCTTGTAGTAGTCGCTCGCGTAGGTGTTCGGCACGGCGTGAATGTCCATCTGAATGGTGCCGCTCGCGCCGGCGCACTGGTCTGCTTCGACCGGAACGCCGTTGAGCTTGTAGGAAACATCGAAGTTCCACGGCATCTGGATGTTGACCGTGTCGTTCGGGATGCACTCGTAGTAGAAGCGGTTCTTGTCGGTGTCGAGCTTCCAGTAGACCGAGCCCTCCTTGAGGGTCGGCTCGTCAAAGGTGGACATATTGTAAACGTCCTTGTAGTCTCCGAAATCTGTGAATTCGGTGTGGCCGTTGAGGTTTACGCCCTTGACGATGCGCGTGTTGGTCGGCGCACCGTAGTAATCCATGTTGATGTATACGGTTTCGTCGGTCTCGACTGTCGGAGCGGCGGCCTGGGCGCACTGCGGCAGCGCGAACGAAAGCAAGAGTGCGGTCGCGGTAACGCGGCGCAGCTTATTTCTTTTCATTGTCGTTTTCCTCCGTGTTGCTCTTATCGTTGTCGTTCTTTCTTGCGGAAATCAGGTCGCTCAGACGCGCCTTGCGGCGGTCGAGCCGTGCCTTCAGCCGCATGCGGACGCGCTTCGGCAGCGTGCGCTTCGCGGTCTCGGGCGTTTCGATGTCCTCGCCGTTATCCGGCTGCTCGGGAAGGGTGAAGCCCTTGCCGTGGAGCAGATTGTTCCACTTGGCGCGCGTCTGCTTGTGGCGTGCATGACGGTTTTCGCGGATCTGCTGATGCAGGCGCAGACGCTGCTCATGCAGCGCGCTGAGCGTCGGCAGCTTGATCTTCATCGCATGGATACGGTTCATCTTTGCGTGCTTTCGTTCCGCGTGGTCAGGCTTGATGATGAACCGGTCGAAGATCATCAGACACATCGGCAGGAAGAACAGTACCATGATGACCGAAATGAACGCACCGCGGCCGATCAGGCGGCCCAGACTGGAGATGGCCTCGACCGAGGTCATGAAGTACAGGCCGTAGGCAACGGTCATAACGATCATGCCGGAGGTCATGACCGACTCCGCGCTCATCGAGACGGCGCGAATGGCGGCTTCCTTTTTGTCGCCCTGCGTTCGCGCGTCCAGATAGTTGCCGGTCAGCAGGATGGAATAGTCGATGGTCGCGCCGAGCTGGATGCAGCCGACGATGATGAAGCCGAGATACATCGTGCGCTGACCGTAGATGTACGGAAGAGCGGTATTGATGAAGATCGCGCACTCGATCGGGATGAGAACGACGAAGGGCAGGATGAGCGCCTTGTAGGTGAGCGCGACAACGAGCGCGACGCCGAGCAGCGAAACGATATTGACGCGGTTGTAGTCGGGCACGATGATGGATTTGATGTCCTGCGTGGACGGGGTGACGCCGACGAGGTAGGTCTGTTCGTTCGGATAGTATTGATCCACGATGCCGCGGATATTGTCGGCAAACTTGAACGCATCGTCACTCTCGCCGGAGGAGCGGACGTTGATGATCACGCGCGCCCAGTTCTTCGAGTGCATGATGCTCGTGATGTTCTCGGGGAGGAAGTCCTCGGGGATGCCCTCGGGCAGAACGGACGACAGGCTGAGCGCGTACTTGACGTAAGGCAGGTCGTCGATCTCGTCGGTCATCGCCTTTTCGGTCAGGCTGCTGTCGAGTGGGACGAGCGCGATCATCATGTTGCTCTTGCCGTAGGCGGCGTTCATCTGCTGCTCGGCCTCATAGACCGGCGTTCCGGGGGAGTTCGCGACCGCCTCGTTGCCGTAGGTGAAGTTCGCCATGCCCTGCGCGATGTAGCACGGGATGATGATGAGCAGTACGAGGATGAACAGCGGACGGCGGATGCGGTAGGCGAAATTGCCCATGCCGCGGCTCTGCGTCGGGATGAACGGACGGTGCTTGGTCTTGGCGACGATGTCCTGAAAGCGCAGGATGAGCGCCGGCATGAGCAGCAGCACAGTGACAAGGCTGATGGTGATGCCCTTGGCAAGGACAACGCCCATGTCCGGGCCGATGCCGAAGTTCATCAGACACATCGCCGCGAAGCCGACGATCGTCGTCATGCCGGAGGCGAAAATGGACGAGAACGCGCTTCGCCATGCGTTCGCCATGGCCTGCTCCGGCTCGATGCCCTGCGCGCGCTCCTGTGTGAACGAGTGCAGCAGGAAGATCGAATAGTCCATCGAGCAGGCGAGCTGGAGCACCGCGCCGACCGCGTTGGACAGGAACGAGATCTCGCCGAGGATGATGTTCGAGCCCATGTTGATGATGATGGCGATGCCGAGAACGGACAGGAACATCACCGGCTCGAACCACGAGGTCGTTGTGATGGTCAGGATGATGTAAATGATGATGACCGCAAGCACCATGACGCGCGCGACCTCTTTGTTGATGGTCGGGCCGAGGTTGGTGTCGGACACGGCGGAGCCGGCGACGAGTCCGCGGTCGCCGACGATCTGCTCGATCTGACGGACGGCCTTGTGCGTCTGGGAGGACGAGTCCTTGTCCTCGAAGATGACGTCCATGTAGGCGGACTGGTCGTCCTCGTGATAGTAGTCGTCGATGTCGTCGTAGTCGATGAATTCGCTCGAACCGTAGATGTTGGCCGTCATGTCGGCCCACATGACCATGTCCACGCCCTCAACATCTGCGATGCGGTCCTTGATGTTTTTCGCTTCGTAAAGCGTCACGTCATGGAGCATTACGCGGCCCATGCCGGGATAGGTGAACTCGTCCTCCATGATGTCGAGCGCCTGCGCGGACGGGGAGGAGTCGGGCAGGTACTTGGTCAGGTCGTAGTTGATGCCGACCATCGGGATGCAGATGAGGCTGAACACGACGAGTATGGTAAATACCTTTTCGATCAGTTTTCTGTGGTTAATGATTAGATCAACCGGATTGTGTCCGTTAAGTTTCACAAGGAAAACACCAACTTTCGGGAAAATAGATATTGTATCGGATTTCTTTTCATGTTATAGTATAGTACATAAGGATAACGAACGCAATAGGCAAATATAAATAATGTGTACGTAAAAGAACATAAAATATGAAAATGTTCAATAATGTGCGTTTAGCCGTTGAACGCATTCTGAACGGAGGAAAGGGAAAATGATAGGAGCAGTACAGGAGGATAAGCGCATACGGCGCACGAAAAAAGCTGCTGCGGCAGGCATTGACAAGGCTGATGCAGCAAAAGGATTTTCAGAGCATCACCGTGACCGATGTGGTGCGGGAAGCGGATATCAACCGCGGAACATTCTATGCGCATTATCGGGATGTTTACGATCTGCGTGAAAAGATCGAGGCGGAGATGATCGAGGATTTCCGCGAGCTGATCGCGATCTGCATCCGAGCGGGACAGCAATCTTCAGCCGGTCCTGGCGCGCGCGGTGGATTATCTGGAGGAGAATCGGGAGATTGTGACCACTGCTGGTCCGTGTGAGCGAGCGGAGGGGTTCAGCAAAAAGCTGATCCATGTGATTGAGGAATGCCGCATGGAGTCCGTGCCGTGCAGGGGCGTGGAGGATGTTTACGTCGCGCGCTTTATTGCGACCGGCGTGGTAGGGATGCTCGAACGGTGGGTCGCGGAATCGCAGCCGCTGCCGAAAAATGAGTTGATCGCGCTGATGGAACATATCCTTTCCCCCATGCTGCAGTCGGCAGCGGGGATAAAAACGCATGCTTTCAGCATGCGTTTGATGGTTCATTCCATTGCAATACAAAATCCGCGAGCCGTTCGGTTGCATCCGGATGGGCGACCGCCTGCATGGTCTGGCGCACGGTCGCCAGACGGGCGGGGTGCGGAACAGCTCGTACACGGCCTCGTCGATCGGGAAATGCTTGGTGATCTGCGCCGCCATCCCGTTGTTGACCAGGAACTCCACGTTGCGCTCCTCATGGCCGGGATCGGGTCGACAAGCAGCATGGGCAGGTTTTTTGGCAAGCGCCTCGGATACCGTCAGGCCGCCGGGCTTGGAAACGATGCAGTCCGCAGCGCTCATCATTACCTCTACGTTGTGGACAAAGCCGTATGGCTTGATCACACAGTCGCCCTGATAGCGGGAGGCGAACTGTTCAACCTGTAGAAACTGCTTTTGTTGTTGCCGCAGACCACAAGAAGCTGCAGCGGGAAGCCGAGCGCGGTCAGCTTTTCCAGCGTTTTTACATGGTCGGCATAGCCCATGCTACCGCCCATGAGCAGGGATGCGCTGCTGCGGGTCAATGCCGAGCTGCGCCGCAGCGTCCGCCCGCGACAGCTTTTTTGGTTGAATTTCGATGCACCGGTATGCCGAACGGCAGGATGCGGCCTCGGGTATGCCGCGCTTGACGCAGCGGAAGGTGAGCAGTTCGCTTGCCGTTACAATATACTGTACATGCGGCACGTCTTCCCAGTACGGGATGCAGGGTGTAGTCGGTTACGATGCCGATGGTTTGATATCGTCGAGTTTTTTCGCTTTTTTCAGCTCATCCACCATCTGCGCGGGCGAAAACGTGCGTACAGATGATTACATCGGGCACATAGCCCGCAATCACCCTTGGCGAACTTGGACGCCCCGAGGGCATTGATGATGTTGATAATGCTGGGGCCAGCGGTTGAAATAGCCCGCGCCGCCGTTTTCCGCAAGCTGATGACCAGACGGTACAGCGTCTGCATGTGCTTGAGGAAAACAGGTAGCCCTTTGTCAATGGTTGCCCTGATCAGGTTGCTGATGTAGGCGTAAACGTCCAGCGTATGCACATCGGCGCCCTTGCTGGTCCGCATGTCGCCCACGGCCTTTGCGGTCGCATGGTGTCCAAAGCCTGCTGTGACAGATAAAATCAATACTCATACCGGTACCTCTCCTTGTATAAGAGTTATTGTACATCAAAACAGGAAAAAAAGCAAATTACTGTATAAACGCCGCCTTATAGGCGTCCAGCACCTGTGCTCCAGCTCGTCGCGCAGCGCGTTGCCGACCGGATGCGCGATATCGCGGGAAGCGCCCGTCCGGCATCCGGCGGGACGGCATGGCGAGGGAACAGCCGGTCATGTCCGTCGATGATCTTGATGTCATGCACGGCGAACATATCGTCGAAAGTGACGGATACCAGCGCCTTCAGGCGGCCGTATTCTTCCACATGGCGGAATTTGATGTCTGTGATTTCCATAGTGTACTCCTTTTTTCTGATTGGTCGTTTTAATTTTGTCTGTTTGCCTATTTATATTTTGACAGGTTTGTACTATAATATACCTTGTCTGGCAAGAATAGCAGTACAGGCAAAGCCCTCTCGGCTGGAACCGCGGTTTCGCCCGAAGACTGAAGATTATAGCAGGAGGCTTAGGGAATATGGCCCTTTCAATCAAGCCCTATATTGAAAATAAGGAAACCATCCATCTGATTGGCATTGGCGGCGTATCCATGAATTCGCTGGCCGAGCTGCTGCTGTCAAAAGGGTGCCGGTCACCGGCTCGGACCGGCTGGGGACTGACGTTACCGCGCGCCTGAAGGCGCGGGGCGCAAAAATCAGCTATGAGCATAAGGCGGAAAATGTGCAGGTCGCTTCGCTCGTCGTCCGCACTGCCGCGGTACATGACGATAATCCGGAGGTCGTCCGCGCGCATGAGCTGGGCATACCGGTGATGGAACGCGCGGAGGCCTGGGGCCACCTGATGCGGGATTACGATAATGTGGTCTGCCTGGCCGGCACGCACGGTAAGACGACCTCGACCTCCATGATGGCGCTGATCACCATGGAGGCCGGCCGGACCCGACGGTCATGGTCGGTAGCAACCTGCCCGCGATCGGCGGCACGCTGCGCATCGGCGGCAAGGGCTGGCCTTTGTGGCGGAAAGCTGCGAATACTGCAATTCCTTCCTCAAATTCGCGCCGACCGTCGCGGTGGTACTCAATGTGGAGGAGGACCACCTTGACTTTTTCAGGATATCAATGATATCATCCACTCGTTCCGCGCGTTTGTCGAGCTGACGCCGATGAATGGGCTGGTGGTCGCCAACGGGGACGATCCCAACGCCATGCGGAGTGTCGCGGGACTGGACCGGCGTATCCGTACGTTCGGCATGGCGCCGGACGCGGACGTGCGCGCCGAAGACGTGCGGGATGTGAACGGATATTACCAGTTTACCGTCCTGATCGGCGGCAAGCCGTATGCACGGGTCAGGCTGTCCGTTCCGGGCGGCACAATATGCTCAACGCCTTGGCGTGCTGCGGGGCGGCGGAGTTTTTGGGCGTATCGGGCGACGGCGGCGGAACGCGGACTGAACCAGTTCACCGGCTCGTCCCGCCGGTTCCAGTTGATTGGCAAAATGCCGTGCGGCGCGACTGTGGTGGACGACTACGCCCATCACCCCAATGAGATGAAAGCGACCCTGACGACCGCCAGAGAGATGCGGTTCGACCGTATCTGTGCGCGTTCCAGCCGCATACCTATACCCGCACCAAGGCGCTGTTCCCTGAATTCGTGGAGGCGTTGAAGCTGTGCGACCAAGGCCGTGCTTGCGCCGATCTACGCGGCGCGGGAGCAGAATACGGTCGGGGTGTACGCGAGCGACTTGGCGGAAGAAGTGCCGGGGCGGTAGCCTTGACAGCTTTGCGGAGATCGCGGATTATCTGCGCCGCGAGGCAGGGCCGAACGACCTGGTGATTACCATGGGCGCGGGAATATCAACGAGGTAGGCCCCATGTTGATCCGATAAAATGAGAAAAGCCGCAGGACGCGCTCCTGCGGTTTTTTTTCTGTTACGGCTGTCCGCTGTAGGGAGGACGCGCGGGGATAAGCTGCCTGAGATATGCCACGCTCTGTTCCGCCCAAGATCCTCCTCCTGCGAAAGGGTCTGTTCCAGCGTGGGGCAGCACGCCATCCAGCTTTGCGTTATGAATAACAACTTAATCATCACCATCGGCCGTGAATACGGCACAGGCGGTCGTGAAATCGGCCAGAAGCTGGCGCTCCGTCTGGGCGTTCCGTTCTATGACCGGGAACTTATTACCCGTGCGGCTAAAAAGACCGGATTTGACGAAAAGCTGTTCGAGCAGCTCGACAAGCGTGCCACCAACAGCTTCCTTTACTCGCTGACCATGTTCGGCTCTGTCGGCCTTAACGGCATGAGCCTGACCGATCAGCTCTACCTCGCACAGTCCAACGTCATCCGCGAGATGGCAGAGGGGTCCTCCTGCGTCATCGTCGGCCGCTGCGCTGACCATGTACTGCGTGATTTCCCGAACAAGTTCGACTTCTTCATCCACGGCTCGATTGAGGACCGCGTAAAGCGCATTCAGTCCTGCGGCGACTATGAGATCGAGGGCAAGACCCCGCAGGCCGCGCTCGAAAAGATGGATAAGCAGCGCTCTACTTATTACAACTACTATACCGGCAAGGTATGGGGTAAGTGCGACCATTACGACCTGTGCATCAACGCCGGCCGTCTGGGCGTCGAGTATTCGACCGACATCATTCTGGAGTATATCAATCGTCTGAAGAAATAAAACTGCCAGCTGCGTAAAGGAAAAAAAGAGAGAGGAGCCGCACCGAAAGGTGCGGCTCCCGTCGTTTCGGTCGTTGGAAAAGTGTTGGAATCTGCCGGACGCCGGGTCATGCACAGCCTGTGGATAATCTGCGCAGCGCTGTTTTTGTTCGGAAAAACAGGCAGAATGTGAAAAAAAGGCATTCGACAGGGAATTACAGTTTTTTATGAACGAATGCATACAGATTTCACGAAAGTGCAGAATAAGCTTTGTGCGCAATCCACAAAATTCGGTCAAAGTATTTGACAAACGGGGAAACGTGAAGTATAGTAAGTTACAGTTCGGAAACAGAACACTGACAGAACGGTAACAAACCCGAAAACAGAACGGCATTTTGCCGTCACCGGACCTCGATGGTCCGGCACGTTTTCACCAGAAATCAGGAGTGTAACACAAATGTCTATTTCTTTGCGAAAGCTTGCTGCCAGGCTGATCGCGGCGGTCATGACCGTCAGCGCAGTGACTGCGGCGAACGCTGCGGCACTGGAGCAGCCGGTTGCGGTACTCTCTTCCAGTCTGAATGCTTCGGTCGGAACGGTACTCACATCGGATGAGGTCACGAACGCGGCAAAGGCATATTCCCGTGCGAAGGCGGATGCGGAAGCGCAGGCTAGGGCAGCTGCGGCGGCCAAGGCTGCGGCCGATGCGAAGGCAGCGGCACAGGCCAGAGCAGACGCTGAGGCGAAAAAGAAGGCCGAGGAAGAAGCGAAAGCGCTGGCGACTCTGATCACCGCGCCGGTCGCAGCGCGCTCGGTCAGCTATTCGACTGACTACCTCGCGACCGATGCGATCAAGGCGAACGCCACGGCGCTCGGCAATTACAAGCTGACGTTCTACTGCCCGTGCGAGCGCTGCAACGGCGCACTCGGCGCGAGCAAGACGGCCTCCGGCGCGCCCCCGGCCGAGGGACGCACGATCGCTGTTGACTCGTCCATCATCCCGCTCGGCAGCCGCGTCTATATCGAGGGCTACGGCACCTTCATCGCGGAGGACACCGGCAGCGCGATCAAGAACAGCAAGATCGACATCTTCGTATCCACGCACGAGCGTGCCGAAGAGCTGGGCGTCCAGTACGCAAACGTATACCTTCTCGGCTGAGGAAAAAATCGAAGAGACCGCGAAAATCGCGGTCTCTTTTCGTTTGTCCGGATTTTCGCTTGCAACAGCGGCGCAAGTTTGCTATCATAGAGAGACAAGGATGGTGAGAGACCATGAATGCTGCCGAACGGCGCACAAAAATCACAGAATTACTCGCGGCCTCAGACCGGCCGATGTCCGCGACGGCGCTCGCGGCCCGGTGCGGCGTCAGCCGCCAGATCATCGTCGGCGATGTCGCGCTGCTGCGCGCGGGCGGTGTGGCGGTCATGGCGACGCCGCGCGGCTATATCCTCGAAAACGCCGCCTCCGCTCCGGCGTATGCGGAACGGCGCATCGTCGCGCATCACGATGAAGACCGGCTGCGCGAGGAGCTGTACACGATCGTCGATCTGGGCGGCGCGGCGATCGATGTGACGGTCGAGCATTCGATCTACGGTCAGATCACGGCGCCGCTGCATATCTTTTCGCGCTACGACGCGGATGCCTTCTGCAACAAGCTGGAGCACTCGAAGGCGCGGCCGCTGTGCGACCTCACGGGCGGCATCCATCTGCATACCGTGCGCGCGCCGGACGAAAGGACGCTCGACCGCGTGATCGCCGGACTGAAGGAGAAGGGCTTCCTTCTCGAAGAGGAAAACTGAAAAAAGAGCACTGCCGCAGGGGGACTGAACCTGTGCGGCAGTGCTTTTCTGTTTATTCGGCATCCTTCCGTGCGCGATAGGCGCGGATCTGGTCCGCGTCCCATTCCTCCAGATCGCGCACACCGGCGCGGCCCTCGACATGGTGGCGGAACTCGTGGCGGAGCACCCTGCGCATCTCGGTGCGGAGCTCGTCCTCGTCCAGATGGCGGAACACGCGGCGGAACGAGCCGTAGTAGAGCACGATGCAGCGTCCGGTGGACGGGTCGTTCCGGTATTCCCCCATGATATACAGGTCGCCGTTCCGGTCGGCCGGATGGAGGGGATGGCGGTCCTCGATGAGGATGCCGCCGTTCAGACCGGTATAGAATTCGGCGGGCAGCTCCTCGGCCAGCTCGCCCAGTATCTCTTCAAAACGATCAATGGAAATCACAGCACTCTTTCCTTTCGCATTTACTGTTTTCAATATACCATAGGCCGGATAGAAAGTCATGACAAAACCGTGAATTTCTGCCGCGCATAAAAATATTTACATCGCGTTAACAGGTGTCTTGACAGGTGCATGGTTTTGCGGTATACTCATTACCAGCAAGAAAAATACAGAATTTGAAAGGAAGTTTTCCTGATGATGAAAAGCAGTCGCCTGTACCACATGGTGCTCGCCGGTGTGCTCTGTGCGGTAGGCATCGTTGTTCCGATGTTCATGCCCCGCATCGTGCTCGGCCCGATGTCGTTCACGCTCGCAAGCCATGTTGCCGTATTCCTCGGCATGTTCATTTCCCCGGCGGTCGCTGTCGCGGTCTGCATCGGCACGACGCTCGGCTTTTTCCTGACCACTCCGGCGATCATCGCGCTGCGCGCCGCATCGCATATCGTCTTTGCCGGTCTCGGCGCATTTTACCTCAAAAAGCACCCGGATACCATCGACCGTCCGGTCGCAAGCACCGTGTTCAATTTTGTGATCGCGCTGCTGCACGCAGCGGCGGAGATGATCGTCGTTGCACCGTTCTTCCTGTCGGGCGCGCTGTTTACGCCCGAGCAGCTGGCGAACGGCTTTGTGACGAGTGTTGTCCTGCTCGTCGGCCTTGGCACACTCATCCATTCCATGCTCGACTACTCGATTTCCATTCTCATCTGGAAGCCGGTCAGCCTCGCTGTTCCGCGCTCCACGAAGGCGTAAGCCTGCAAAACCAAAGGCTCTCACATATTCCGGTGGATGTGTGGGAGTTTTTTTATCCGCAAGGGTGACGCCGTGCCCACGGCGAGGGGCAAGAGGGGGCAAGGGCACCGTATGGTTCCCTTGCCCCCTCTTCTCCCCCAAACCCTCCTTTGCGCTGACACATCGGAGATGTGCAGCGAAACGGGGGTTACGGGGGCTCGGTTCCGTGCGTCGGGCAGCTTTTGGGACGCATTACTGCCCTGAATTTACTTTGCGTGAACCGCCGCGCATAACAGTGCGCGGCCAGACAGTGCAGGGCGCTTGATTTGCGCTGCGAAAAGCTTTGCTTCGATCAAACGTGTACTCTTGGAGCACCAAACGCATCTGTGGGCCCCTCGCTTTTAGACGCGCGACCGAAGTCGCGTCCAAAGGAAGGTCTAAAAGTCAAGAGGGACAGGAAACCATATGGTGTCCTGTCCCCTTTTGCCCTTGTCGGTGGGCACCGACACCCCCGGCCGCCGAAGGCGGCCATTGTCCACGCTCACTTCGAGCGTAAATCTCGCCTCCAGCGGCGAGCCGCTGTATCGGCGAAAGGTCTGCCGTCTGCTGATGGTAAAGAAGAAGGGCGCTCATCGCCTCCGGCGCGCCGAAGTTTCGCGACAGCTCAAAAAAAGACTTTACAGCGGCAGAGGGTTGTGGTATGCTGATAATAAGTGTTTGCAGGATTTCGTGGGGACGGACGACAGGTCCGCAGGCCTGCATCATATTTTATCTCATTATGTTGAAAAAAGGCAGATGAACGTCAGATCTGTCTTTGCGGCGCTTTATACCGCGTAAATAGAGAACAAATTTCGACTGATAAAGGAAAGTGATAAAACCGTTATGAAAGAAAAACTGAAGATCATTCCGCTCGGCGGTTTGAATGAGATCGGCAAGAACATGACCGTGATCGAGTACGGCGGAGATATCGTCGTCATCGACTGCGGCGTCGCGTTCCCGGACGACGACATGCTCGGCGTAGACCTCGTCATCCCGGATACGACCTACCTCAAGCGCAACATCAACAAGCTGCGCGGCTACGTCATCACGCACGGCCATGAGGACCACATCGGCGCTATCCCGTATGTTCTGCGCGAATGCAACGCGCCGATCTATGCGACCCGTCTGACCTGCGGCATCATCGAGACCAAGCTCTCCGAGCACAGGATGCCCCAGAAGGTCAAGCTCAACCATGTCCGCGCCGGTGATACGATCAGGCTCGGCTGCTTCAAGATCGAGTTCATCCACACCAACCATTCGATCGCGGATTCGGTAGCGCTCGCCATCACCACGCCGCTCGGCACCATTCTGCACACGGGCGACTTCAAGATCGACCTGACGCCGGTCTCCGGCGAGATGATCGACCTCGTGCGCATCGGCGAGCTGGGCAAGAAGGGTCTGCTCGCGCTGATGAGCGACTCGACCAACGTCGAGCGCCCGGGCTACACGCCGAGCGAGAAGATCGTCGGCAAGTCGCTCGAGAAGTTCATCACAGAGAGCGACCAGCGCATTATCATCGCGACGTTCGCCTCCAACGTGTCCCGTCTCCAGCAGATCCTCGACATCGCGGCCCGTGCAGGCCGAAAGGTCGCGGTCTGCGGCCGAAGCATGGAGAAGATCTCGCGTGTCGCCACCGAGCTCGGCTACCTCAAGGACACAGGCAAGGTCATGATCGACATTTCCGAGATCAGGCGCTACGCGCGCAGCCAGCTGATCATCGTATCGACCGGCTCGCAGGGCGAGACCATGTCCGCGCTGTACCGCATGGCATACGGCAGCCACAAGCAGGTGGAGGTCAATGCCGGCGACCGCATCCTCATCGCGGCGTCCGCCATCCCGGGCAACGAGAAGTCCATCAACAACATGGTCAACGAGCTGTACAAACAGGGCGCAGAGGTCATCTATGACCGCTCCGCAGCCATCCATGTTTCCGGCCACGCCTGCCAGGAGGACCTCAAGCTCATGCTCGGCCTGTGCAAGCCGAAGTATTTCATTCCGGTGCACGGCGAGTACCGCATGCTCGTGCAGCATGCCGGCCTGGCGCGCGAGATGGGCGTGAACCCGAAGAACATCCTCATCACTGAGATCGGCCGTCCGGTCGAGATCAGCGAGAATTCCGCCCGTCTGGGCAATCCGGTGCCGTCCGGCCGACTGCTTGTCGACGGTCTGGGCATCGGCGATGTCGGCACTGCCGTTCTGCGCGACCGCAAGCATCTGTCCGAGGACGGCCTGCTGGTCGTCGTTGTCACGGTTGACGCAACGACCGGCGTCGTTATTGCAGGGCCGGATATCGTATCCCGCGGCTTTGTCTACGTCAAGGAAGCCGAGGCTCTCATGGAGGAGCTGCGCAATATATCCCAGATGGCGCTCGACCGCTGCGCGGCGGAGAATCTGCGCGACTGGAACAGTCTCAAGTCTGCGATCAAGGGCGACGTCAGCGATTACCTGTTAAAAAGACCAAGCGCAGCCCGATGGTGCTGCCCATCATTCATCCGGGAAATCTGATTTTCTCCGTAAAAAGAATATAACAAAACCGGGACCGGTTTCTCTTATACGTGGAGTACGCCGGTCCCGGTTTCAAATACCCGGAAACGGTAGGCGGCGGGCGCGGCTCCGGTCGATAAGCGATTGTTTCATTTTGACGGATAACAGCCGCCCTGCGGGGGCGGCGGTTGGGGAGCATTCCTTTTCGAAAACGCTGGCGGCGGGTCCGGATGTGGACGATGCTGATTGCGGCTCTGCGGACAGAGCGCGCGGATGGCCGGGGTGGATGGGCAGACGCCTCCGGGTGCCGGCCGCGCGCGGGAGGCGCGTTACCGCCGCGCGGGTGGACATCCGAAAGGTAAAGCCGCTGACCGGCGAAGCCGCTCGGCAGAACTGCCGGATGCCCGAGGGGTCGTGTCCGCGTCGAATACACGGGCATCGCATTAAATGCGGCGCCTGCGTCAAAAAAAATGCCCGCAGGGCGCGAATGACGACGCCTATACCATAAGACCGAGTTGTGAGGAGGGCAAACGCCGCGCGGAGGTCAGGCTGTCCAATAATAAAAGGCTGACGCATAGCGTCGCCTTTATACATGCCGATTTTTGCAGCTCCTTTATCATGTCCGGAATCATGGGTGCGCGAGCTGACCCTTTTACTCGGCCGAGAACGTATCCCACGCGGTCAAGGTGCGCGGTCGGAACCTCGAACTGCTCGAGCAGCCTCAAAGCGGCGTTTCGCGGGATGTAAAGAGACAGAACCTTGTACTTCTGCACGAAAAGCTCCTCGGCGATAGCCAATAGCGAACGCGGCATCCTGATAGAGCAGTCCGTATCCGTCCAGGATCATGGTCAGCTGCTTTTTGGTCATGCCGTCCAGATACCAGACCTCGTCGGCCTCGGCGTCGGGATGCACCGCGAGGAACAGCGGCTCGTCAAGCTCGGCATAGAACGCATGGATGAAGTCGGAGAGCTTTTCAAAGCTCAGATTTGCGGTGATGGTATTGCCGTCGCGCAGATACTGCTCGTTCAGCTTTTCGGGATAAGGCACGGTAACGCCTGCTGCGGTTTGAAACATATCGGAAATCTCCTTGCTGTGATGATTTTTATAAACGAATACTGATCTCGCCGGTCGAGAGCGTGGTCTCGGCGCCGTCGGCGGTGCGGATGAGCAGATGTCCCTCGCCGTCCAGACCGACGCACTCGGCCTCGTATTTTTCGAGCGGGGAGACGACCGTAATTTTCCGGCCGATGCAGCACAGTCGCTCGCGGTACAGCGCGACAAGCTCGCCCTCGCGTCCCTGCTCGACGAGCGAGTACGCCTGCTCAAAATGCGTCAGCACCGAGGCGATGAGGGCGGCTCTGCGCGGCACCGGGCCGAAGTCTGAGATAGCCCCGGCGACCCGGCGCACCTCCTCCGGCCACGCCGGGTTGGGGCGCAGATTGATGCCGATGCCGACGATGAGCGAGGAAACCGTGCCGCTCTCGCCCTCGATGACCGCCTCGGTCAGCGTGCCGTTGAGCTTTTTCCCCTGCATGAGCACATCGTTGACCCATTTGATCTCGGGGGTAAAGCCTGCGGTGTCGGAAACGGCCCGCGTGACCGCGACCGCCGCCGCGAGCGTGGCGTACTGGATGTGCGTCAGCGGCAGCGCAGGGTGGAGCAGGATGGTGAAGTACACGCCGGTGCCGGAGGGGGAGACGAACGTGCGCCCGAGACGGCCGCGGCCGCCGGTCTGCTCCTCCGCCGCGAGCACAAAGCCGTGCGGCCGGTCGAGATACTGCTCCTTCATGACCGTGTTGGTCGAGGTGATGGAGGGCACGACGACGATTTCTCTGCCGATGCACCGGGTCTGAAGCAGCGCCTCAACGCCTGCGGCGGTCAGGCTGTCGTCATCGCAGGCAAGGCGGTAGCCCTCGCCGGGCACGCCGTCGATGGCGAGGCCGTCCGCACGCAGCGTGCTGATCGCCTTGTGCACCGCCGCACGCGACACGCCGAGCGTCTCCGCGAGCCTGCCGCCCGAAAGCCTTTCGCCGCGCGCCTGCTCGAGCGCCGCGAGCACCTTGTCCTTCACTGCCATGAGTATGTTCATCCTTCCCAAACGGATTTTCTGTCTCATCTATTGTAAACGAAAAACGAAAATAGTACAATACAGTAAGACGATAAACCGCATCAAAATTCGGAGGTGAATACCGTTTTGAAGACCAAGCATGAAATACTGACCGCGCTCGCGCACAGCGGCGAGGAAAAGATCCTGCTCGCAAGCCTGCTCGACAAGGAGCAGACCTGCGAAACGCGCGGCTACGCGACCAGCACCCGCTTTCTCAGCATGAGCGAGCGGGCGCTCTGCACCGAGGCGGTGCATCAGGCCGGGGCGACCGGCCATGCGCTGTTCTGGGGCGGCTACGAGGACGCCGAGCGCGGCATTTATCTGTTTTACCCGGATTACATGGACGAGGAGAGCGCAAGGCTGTCCGCGCCGCTCGCGCTGCTGCGCGCGCAAAGCGCAAAGAGGATGCGCTGACCCACCGCGACTATCGCTGGACAGCGTGGTGGCGCTGGTGTTTGGCTTGCCGCGGGCAGAGGCGCGGGCGCGGATTGAGAAAGGGCTGGTGTTCCTGAACCACATGCCCTGCCTCGCCGGAGCGTCAGGTGGACGAGGGCGACCGGCTGACCGTGCGCGGCCTAGGCCGCGCGCGGATCGAGGCGTTCGGCGGCACCAGCCGCAAGGGAAGGCTGTTTATCAATTTTGTTAAAATGGTATGAAGAGAATGCCTGTTGTCAAAACCGCCTCGGTATGGTACACTGATGACAACAGCAATAAGGGGTGTTTAGATATGAAAAACGATGGTTGTCTTTTTCTGCTGAGCGCGGCCATGCTGGTCGCGATGCTCCCAACGGCTCTCGCAGCGTCCGATATCGAGTCGCATTGGGCAAAAAGCTACATCGAATATCTTGACCGCGAGGGCGTGATCAATCCCAGCGCGACAACAGGCAATTATGAGCCCGACCGCGATATGACACGCGCGGAGTTTATGCGGTATATCAACCGCGCGTTCCATTTCACGGAGACGACCTCCATTTCCTATACGGATGTCCCGTCGAACGCCTGGTATTATGAAACCATCCAGATAGCGGAGCGGTATGGTTACATCAACGGCACGGGAAACAATAAAATGGAGCCGGAGGGTAAAGTGACCCGCGAGCAGGCCGCGGTCATCATCGGCCGTCTGTTCGAAGGCCGACCCGGGAAACGTTTCCCGTCCGACCTGACGTTTACGGACAAGAGCCAGGTGTCCGACTGGGCCGCGGGATACATCAAGGCCGCGGCGGACAAGGGCTTTATCGCGGGCTACAGCGACGGCGGCACGTTTAAGCCGGGCAAGGTTGTGTCGCGCGGCGAGGTCGCGAAGATCCTGTATTATTATCTGGGGACGTCGCTTTCCACGGCCGGCAAGGCTTACACCGGCGCGGATCTGAAAACCGATACCACCAATGTGACAATATCGGAAAACTGCACGCTGTCCGATGCGGCGATTCAGGGAGACCTGTACATCACCGAGTGGTCTCGGCTCGGATGCCGTGACGCTGACCAATGTTACGGTCAACGGTTCGATCATCGTGTCCGGCGGCACGGTTACAATGGTAAATACGACGAGCGACCATATGATTGTTTCGTCTCCGATGGGGCGCCTGATGCAGGTAACTGCAACAGGCGCTACGCACATCAAGCAGACCGAGGTGCAGACCGCAGCTACTCTGTATGAAAAAGGGCTGACAACCACGGGGTATGAGGGATATGCGGATGTTGTTGTGAACGGCGGGGAGCGCGTCTCGCTGACGTTGGACACGAACGTGACAAACCTGACGCTCGAGGACGAAGCCACGGTCAGCACAACTGCGGGCGCAGCGGTTTATCACCTGACTGCGGATAAGGCCGCGTCCATCACGGGCTATGGTTCGGTCTATCAGGCGGATATCAATGCGGACGGGGTCAGCTTCGCAAGCAGCGTCACGGTTTCCGGCTATACGCTCGGCCGCGGGGTGACAGCCACGATCGGCGGGCAGTCGGTCAGCGTTTCAAGCACGGCGGGCGTGGAGCCGGCAAGCATCAGCGTCGATCTGAACGACCTGTCCGCGCTGGGCAGCGGGGTAAATATTTCGCTGCCTTCCGGAAAATCGGTATCCTCCGTGACATGCGACGGCGCGACCCCTGTCCCCCGTCGGTCGCTTACAACACGAGCGGCTCGGGGATCCGGCTGCTGACCTCCTATCTCGGCACGCTGACGCGGGGCAGCCATACCTGGTGCTTACGCTTTCGGACGGCAAGCGGTCGAGCATCGCGGTCACGGTAACCAATTCCTCGGCCACCGCGGACGCGGGAAGAGCTGGTATTCGACCGGTACTATAAGTCGTCCGGCTTCAAGGACCTGAACGTTAAGCTGGACGGGGTCGGCGCGGAAAGCGATATCGTGCGCGTTGTGCTGGGGCTGTCAGGCATCGATTATGGGTTTAACAATTCCACGCGGGCGCTGGTGCCCCAACTGCGTGCGGGTACATATACCGTGGCGGTGGACCTGGCGAACGGGGAACAGCGGACGATCAACCTGACGGTGGAGGATTCCACACCCGGGAGGGCGTCAACATCTTTGTGGCGGAATATGACACCTATGTGCCGAGCGAGCCTGACTTCGCGCTGCCGCTCAGCCGGCTCACTGTCCGCAACGTCACCGCAGTCAAAAAACAGTTCGGTGCAGACGCTGAAGGAGGGACGGACTACCAAGTATCGGATAAAGCCCTGACCCTTACCAAAACCGCGCTCGAGAACTTCCGCCGTTCGAGCGGATATGTGGAATTTTCCGTGACGATGTCGGACAATTCGGTATATACGCTGGTCATCGATTACATTTAAGCAGCCGCCGCCGACCGCCGGCGGCTTTGCCGGCTCGCACTGCCAGAAAAACGTGAATGAGGTCGACCGCGCGCCGCCGAAATTGCGGCGCGCGATCAGATCGAGTGACCGCATTTCGCGTCAAAATGCGCGGGTGGTCGTCAATGTTGACCGCGATGAGCACTCGCTCGCCGTCTGCACACCGTTCCCAGATGCACTGCCTGTTGGTGAGGACGAGCTGACGGAAGTCGCCGTAGCACAGTGCGCGGCTTTCGCGGTGCGCCTTCGCCATCGCGGCGATGGTGTCGGTCAGCGCGTTCCGCTCGGGTGCGTCGAACGAGGGGCGCAGCGCGTCGTCGCCCTGCTGCTTGTTTCCCTCCGCACCCCATTCGCTCCCATAGTAGAGGCAAGGGATGCCCGGCATGCCGAACAGCAGCGCATAGATGAGGGGCAGATGGAGGCGGTTCTGGAGGATGGACGCGGCGCGCGTCACATCATGGTTGTCGACGAACGAGAGCAGATGCCTGCCGCGGTACAGCGTCCAGTTTTCCGGGCCGAACTGGCGCAGCAGGGAGTGGGTGATCTCGAACAGGTAGCTGTTCATCGAGGAATACAGACCCTTGTAGCACTCATAATTCGTGCAGGAGTGCAGCAGACCGTCACCGACGAACTGATTGTAGTCGCCGTGCAGCAGCTCGCCGACGAGGAAGAAATCCGAGCCGAACGAGTCGCAGAACGCGCGAAGCTGGCGGAGGAAATCCTTGTCGAGGCAGTAGGCCACGTCAAGGCGCAGCCCGTCGATGCCGAATTCGTCCTTCCACAGGCGGATGCAGTCGAACAGATGATGCACGACGTCGGGATTGCGCAGGTTGAGCTTGACAAGCTCGTAGTGTCCCTCCCAGCCCTCGTACCAGAAGCCGTCGTTATAATTCGAATTGCCCTCGAATGAAATATGGAACCAGTCCTTGTAGGGGGAGTCCCATTTTTTCTCCTGCACGTCGCGGAAAGCCCAGAAGCCGCGGCCCACATGGTTGAACACGCCGTCCAGCACAACCTTGATGCCGTGCTCATGCAGAGTCGGTCGCATACGGCTGCGAAATCGGCGTTCGTGCCGAGGCGGCAGTCCACCTTTCGGAAGTCGCGGGTATCGTAGCCGTGACTGTCGGATTCGAAGATCGGGGAAAAATAAACGGCGTTGCAGCCGAGCCTGGCGATGTGCTCCGCCCAGTCGGCCACCTTCCGGATGCGCGGCACGGTTATGCCGTCGTTGACACGCGGCGCGCCGCAGAAGCCGATCGGATAGATCTGATAAAAAACACTTTCATAAGCCCACATAGATCGTTGCTCCTTTCTGCTCCCTCTGGGGGATATATTCAGTATAAACAATGAATAGACAATTCATGCAATAGCAAAACGGTAAAAACTGTACGGCAGAATGATTGAAGCAAGCAAAACAAAAAGTGCTTGCAATCCGAACGACAGTATGGTATGATTATTTGGTAATTATGAGACGGGCATTCCTCTGCTCATTTACAGATAAATGGGGCAAGAATGTCTAAGACGAAAGGATGACAGAAAAATGGATCTCGTAAAAGTACTGTCCGAGCAGCAGCTCAAGAGCGATCTGCCGGTTCTGAAGATCGGCGATACCGTAAAGGTACACGCTAAGATCAAGGAGGGCAACCGCGAGCGTATTCAGGTGTTCGAGGGCATCATCATTGCCAAGAAGCACGCTGGCGTTAACCAGACGGTTACC
>VOFH01003880.1_pt1 | contig 23149 bp, 30 predicted proteins | sample 5384091 | NCBI WGS metagenome assembly VOFH01 (sample SAMN12384727, study PRJNA508395) | human gut metagenome | isolation source: healthy gut G | host: Homo sapiens
TCTTCAGTAGCCAGCATTTAAGGTTGGGCACTCTGGAGAGAGACTGCCAGGGATAACCTGGAGGAAGGTGGGGATGACGTCAAATCATCATGCCCCCTTATGACCAGGGCTACACACGTGCTACAATGGCGTAAACAAGGGGAAGCGAACTCGCGAGGGTAAGCAAATCTCAAAAATAACGTCTCAGTTCAGTTGTAGTCTGCAACTCGACTACATGAAGCTGGAATCGCTAGTAATCGCGGATCAGAATGCTGCGGTGAATACGTTCCCAGGTCTTGTACACCGCCCGTCACACCATGGGAGTCAGTAACGCCCGAAGCCGGTGACCCAACCGAAAGGGAGGGGCTGCCGAAGGTGGGACCGATAACTGGGGTGAAGTCGTAACAAGGTAGCCGTATCGGAAGGTGCGGCTGGATCACCTCCCTTTCAGAAGGGAATAAAAGTAAAGGTTTTGTTGTCTATTGTTGAGTTATTAAGGGAAACTCATAATTGGATAACGAGAACTTTCTGGTGGCGATGCGTTTTGGGTAACACCCGTTCCCATCAGACTTGACGATGGTTAAGACCCAAGACGGCCGATGGTACTGCACTGGAACGGTGTGGGAGGTAGGTGGCCGCCAAATCAAAAAGGGGAAAAACAGTTGGGAATAGTGCAATGTTCGGGCAGGGTCGATAGATCAGGCTCAGATCAGCAACAACTGTGGGTGCCAACCTCAGGCTGGGCAGACCGCCTGTTTGAAGGTCGGTGGATTTCATATGCCCATAAGGATTTCAGAAGTTGTATTTTTTAAAGACCCATAAAAATTCAGTCAATTGAAACCCGTGTATACGAAATAATGATAAAACCGTTTTAAACCTTGGGAATAGGAAAAAATAAAACATAGAATTTTTAGAAAATCAAGACATAACGAATCAATAAAAACTAAGTTAATTACTATCTGACCAGTAAACACGAGGCAAATGAAACTGCGCCAGTCAAGCCAAAACGATAACGTAAGGCAGAGCCTTTTTTTAAACGCTAGTAAAACTGGAAGGCTGGAAAAGAGCGCAGGGTGGATGCCTTGGCACTAAGAGCCGATGAAAGACGTGATAAGCTGCGAAAAGCTTCGGGGAGGAGCAAATATCGCTGATCCGCAGGTTTCTGAATGGAAACCCACATGGATAAACCTCATGTATCCATACGCCAATCCCATAACGTATGGAGGAACCCAGTGAACTGAAACATCTAAGTAGCCGGAGGAAGAAAAAACATCGATTCCGTAAGTAGCGGCGAGCGAAACGGGAAGAGCCCAAACCAGGTGCGTGCACCTGGGGTTCGAACTGCATAATTTGATTCAATGAGGATAGTGGAATGGTTTGGGGAAAGCCCGGAGAGGGTGAAAGCCCCGTAAGCGAAAGGAGAAGGGACTGAGCAGGATCCAGAGTACATCAGACACGTGGAACCTTGATGGAATGAGCAGGGACCACCCGTAAGGCTAAATACTCCTTAGTGACCGATAGCGCATAGTACTGTGAAGGAAAGGTGAAAAAGGACCCCAGGAGGGGAGTGAAAAGAACCCTGAAACCCTGTGTTTACAAACTGTGGGGCACCTTTATATGAGTGCACAACCGCGTACTTTTTAATAGAACAGTCCGGCGAGTTGCGCATACTGGCGAGGTTAAGGGATAAAGGCCGTGGAGCCGAAGGGAAACCAAGTCTTAATAGGGCGATGCGATAGTCAGTTGTGGCCAGACCCGAAACCGGGTGATCTATCCATGTCAGGTTGAAGTTGCCGTAAAGGCAATGGAGGGCTGTGGACTGTATAGAAGAGAGAATGCCGGAATGAGTAGCGAGAGGAAGGTGAGAATCCTTCCGGCCGAATATCTAAGGTTTTCAGAGTAAAAGCTGATCTGCTCTGGGTAAGTCGGGGCCTAAGGCCAGGTCGAAAGACGTAACCGATGGACAACAGGTTGAAATTCCTGTACCTTAAGTAAACAGAACTGTGGGGACACGTGTGGAGAGCACAAGCCGGAAATGGAAAAGCCGGTGCAAGCAGGTAGGAGATGAACAGGCAAATCCGTTCATCAATCCGAAGACGTGATGCGGACCGAATTAAAAGTAGGGAAGTGTGTGAGCCATGCGTCAAGAAAAGCCGCTATTGTTTTACTTAAGCCCGTACCGTAAACCGACACAGGTGGATGAGGAGAGAATCCCTAAGGCCGACAGGAGAAGCATTGTTAAGGAACTCGGCAAAATGACTCCGTAACTTCGGGAGAAGGAGTGCTAGCGAGAGCTGGCCGCAGAAATGGCCCAAGCAACTGTTTAGCAAAAACACAGGTCTATGCAAAACCGTAAGGTGAAGTATATGGGCTGACGCCTGCCCGGTGCTGGAAGGTTAAGAGGAGAGGTTAGCGGTAACGCGAAGCTTTGAATTTAAGCCCCAGTAAACGGCGGCCGTAACTATAAACGTCCCTAAGGTAGCGAAATTCCTTGTCGGGTAAGTTCCGACCCGCACGAAAGGCGTAATGATTTGGGCACTGTCTCAACAATGCACCCGGTGAAATTGAAATACCAGTGAAGATGCTGGTTACCTGCGCCAGGACGGAAAGACCCCATGGAGCTTTACTCCAGCGATACTGGGATTCGGTATTGCATGTACAGGATAGGTGGGAGGCTAGGAAGTGATAACGCCAGTTGTCACGGAGCCGCTGTTGGGATACCACCCTTGCAGTATTGGATTTCTAACCAGCGACCATGAACTGGTCGGGGGACAATGTCAGGTGGGGAGTTTGACTGGGGCGGTCGCCTCGAAAGGGTATCGGAGGCGCTCAAAGGTTCCCTCAGAATGGACGGAAACCATTCGAAGAGTGCAAAGGCAGAAGGGAGCTTGACTGCGACACCGACGGGTGGAGCAGGTACGAAAATAGGACTTAGTGATCCGGTGGTATAAAGTGGGATTGCCATCGCTCAACGGATAAAAAGCTACCCTGGGGATAACAGGCTTATCACTCCCAAGAGTTCACATCGACGGAGTGGTTTGGCACCTCGATGTCGGCTCATCGCATCCTGGGGCTGAAGTAGGTCCCAAAGGGTTGGGCTGTTCGCCCATTAAAGCGGTACGCGAGCTGGGTTCAGAACGTCGTGAGACAGTTCGGTCCCTATCCGGCGTGGGCGTAGGAAATTTGAGAGGAGCTGTCCTTAGTACGAGAGGACCGGGATGGACGGACCGCTGGTGTATCTGTTGCATACCAAATGCATGGCAGAGTAGCCAAGCCGGGACGGGATAAACGCTGAAGGCATCTAAGCGTGAAGCCCCCTCAAGATGAGATATCCCTACGTAAGTAGTAAGACCCCTTGAAGACGACGAGGTAGATAGGTCAGAGGTGGAAGTACAGTAATGTATGGAGCTGACTGATACTAATCGGTCGAGGGCATGACCAAGCAAGGTGATAGGTAGGATGAAAGAAAATATTTCTTGTATGCAGTTTTGAAGGTATATGAAAGATAAGAAACAATCAACGATATGTTGGTTGTTTTTTTTGTTGCGTATTTATTAAGAAGCTTTACCAAGATTTAACATAAGTATAGTCTGTGAATGTGTTATCCTTATAAAAGAGTAAATGACAGATGGAAATCATAAGTAAATGGATTTCTGTAGGATTTCTACAAGTTTAAGCATGCAAAAGAGGATGCCGGTGATGGGTTTTATGCTGGAAATCAAAACATTTGATTTTATATAGATTGCAAGAGAATATCATCTGACAACAATTATTGTAACACACGATCCGGAAGAAGCACTTACCATTTCCAACAGAGTGCTGATCCTTGAAAAGGGTGGAATTGCCCAGTATGGAAGTCCGTCGGAGATCATCAATCATCCGGGAAGTGAGTTTGTAAAAAAATTTATTCTGAATCAGCTGGAAATAAAGAAGAACAATATTTATACATTATTTCATAAGGAAGATCAGGAAAAAAAGGAAAATCTGGCATAGTGGAGTAATAGAAGATGAAGACGAAGAAAGAAAAAGAGATAAAACTGATATTTGTATTGATTGCAATTCTTTTGCGGCATTTCTGATTATTCCGGTTGTCAGACTTCTGGGAAAATCTGTGATTGGTGAATAGGAGTTACGACAGCATTTTATAAATAAGTTTTTCAGACAAGAGGATTTCTTAAAGCATTAAAGAACAGTTTCCTGATTGCAGGAAGTAGTGCACTGGTAACGACAGTTCTGACTTTTTTGATCGCATATACCGTGCATTATACGAATGTGAACCGGTATCTGAAAAAATTGATCGAAATGGCTGCGATGATTCCGATGCTGCTTCCGACGATCACATACGGATTTGCAGTGATCTTCATTGTGCCATTTGTAGAAGAGTGCCGTATGAACTACATTTTACGATGAAAAATGTAGCAAACGTGCTGAAAGATACGGAACTTTCCAATGTATATGTGAATTCTCTTTATGTAGCATTTTTCACAGCAATGTTCGGAACGCTTCTGACATATGGAAGTGCGCTGGTCACAGCGAGAAGTCATGTGCCGGAAAAATTAAAAAGTGATCGAGGGAATTGCACTGATTACGAATACGATTCCCGGAATGGTACTTGGACTTGCGTTCCTGTTCTGTTTTTCGGGAACCAGTCTGCAAAGTACATTCCTGATCCTTGTTCTCTGTAACATGATCCACTATTTTTCGACACCGTATCTGATGATGAAGGAATCACTGGCGAAGTTAAATGGTTCCTGGGAAACGACAGCGATGCTGATGGGAGATAACTGGATCAAGACGATTATCCGTGTTGTGACACCGAATGCTCTGTCAACGATCATCAGTGTATTCAGCTATTACTTTATCAATGCGATGGTAACGATCAGTGTGGTCATCTTCCTGGCAGGAGCAAGGACAATGGTCATTACGACGAAGATCAAGCAGCTTCAGTATTATAATAAATACAATGAAATCTTCGTATTATCACTCTTTTTGTTTTAAACAGATAAGATCGGCTCCACAGAAGCAAAAAATAAACTGAAAGAGGCCTTCTTTGCCGGCGCTGATAATGTTGTTATTTCTGATAGTAGCACCAGGAAGAACAACATTACCGGCGCCGATTCTGACATCATTTCTAAATTTGTCTCGATATTACATCAGATGATATTTGAGTCAATAGTATAAAAAAATCAACATAAAATCAAAAAATCACATTGACAATAAAAATGAATAAAAAAGTGTAAAATTTCACAAATAATACTGCTGTAAAAAATGCCAGATAATATATCATTTATCATAATTAAATTGTGCAAAATATATGGTTGAAGGAGGAAATTTAAATGAAAAGAAATGTTTTGCAATGTTAATGGCGGTAGCAATTGTTGTAATGTCCATAGTTGGATGTGGCGGTTCAGATAATAAAAAAGCAGCAGAGCCAGACAAGAAGACAACACAAAGCAATGAAAAGAAAGAGGAGAAAGATTCCAAAAAGAATCACAGGATGCAGGTGAAGTAGTGGAAAGCTCTGATGCGTTAAATGTTGCAGAAGATACATTCCAGATGGCTGATCTCGTGACAAAAGTCGGAGGAGCAGATGCGGATATGATTGCACTTCTGGGAGCAAAAGAGGCAGCAGCTTCTTATGATACAAAGTTATTTGGAGCAGATGTAAAGATTGTTGTAGAAAGCAAAGATGGAAATGTAGCAAGTGCGCAGCTTACATTCCCCGTCTGTTGCAAAAGATTCTCTGGTTAATGCAATTTCAGAACAGCTTGGAGCGGATGGTACTGAGGAAGCCGATAAGACAAGCAGAAACGGAGTTACGAAGACAGAAACGTTGTGTTAACAGAAGGCGATCAGGGAAATGTTGTTACGATCAGCAAATAGTTAACGTATGATGAAGAAGGGATGCAGCTATGGGAAAATATGTACAAAAATGGAAATGATATCTGATGATGTTTAAAGTTTTTAATATTGCAGGAATGGCCTGTTTTATGGAAACAGAAATGTTTGAGAAAAATTTGTGGGGGGCGAAAAAGACGGAAAAGCAAGACTGGCAGAAAATCAGATGACAGAATTACAACGGTTGGAAAAATGGATCCGCATGACACGAATTGACGAACTTCCACAGTTTATCAATGTGTTAAGAGGTGATATGAGTATCAGACCAAGACCGGAAAGACTGGAGCCGTGCGAAAATACATGTAAGAAAAAATCGAATTTACAATGCGTCTGCTGCAAAGGCCGGAAATTACAGGATTTGCGCAGGTTTATGGAAGATATAATACACGGGCCATTGAGAGCATGGACGCTTATTACATCAGAAAGCATCGGTACTTTGCGGATCGCGTCTGATTCTGGCAACAGTGAAAGTCCCTTTTATGAAAGAAAGTTCGGAAGGTGTCGTAACAGAAAGCAAGACGGAAAACAGAGCAGAAAACAAAGCGTATAAGATGATAAAGGAGAGAGACTGCATGAGATTCAGCGTTGTGGTTCCTTTATATAATAAAGAAAATTGTATCCGCATGACATTGAAAGTGTAAAAACAAAGCTTTAAAGACTATGAGGTAATCGTGGTTGATGACGGATCGACGGATCGCTCGCTTGAAGAAGCCAGGAAGATAAAGAGTGAAAATATAACAATCATCCATCAGCAGAATCAGAGAACGTTGCAAGAAATACAGGAATTACATGCGCAAGGACAATATATCGCATTTCTGGATGGGTGATGATGAATGGGAACCTGATTATCTGAAGACGATCGATCACCTTTATAGAAAAATAATATCCGAAAGTGATATACTGCGATAGATATGGGAAAATGGAAAAGCCATTATTCAGCGAGACTGACTCCGGCAAACTGGATGTCTTGAAAGCTACTGGCTTGCCTATCAGTATGCTTATGATTTTGTTCGACATCATACTGTGGGATCCGACACGGCAGTCTTAAAAAGTCGATTATTCAGACCGGAGAGAAAAGATCGACAGGATCTTGATCTGTGGTCAAGAGTAGCCAGAAATAATCCGAAGGTTGCATATTCTTCCGAAGCCTGGGTGAATTATCACAGGATGGCAGCGAATGCCAGAACAAGGGTAAAAAAGTAGCAAAAGCAGATGCGTTTATAAAGAATCTGGAAAGAGTTTGAAGATTCTGCGCATAGTAAAGAAGAACTTGCAATGATTCAGCGCAAATAACAATATGAAGATGACAGTATATATATATACCAGTATTCTTGGGAAATAAGGCAGAAGCCAGAGAAGCAATGAAGAGGTGGAAGGGCAGTTGTCCCGGAAAGCAAGATGGTACAGGCCGGGCGAAGATTGCAGATTGATTATGGATTTTTGTATTGGTGGATGGGTGTATGCGGTCAGACTGAAGGTTTTCAAAATGAGGATGGTGTGTGAGTAGATAGCTATTATGGGAAAATGGTGTTACAGAGGAGCTGTAATGGCATGGAATCATGGAATGAGTAAGATATTCGGCATCCAGAGGACGAAAGAGATTCAGACAAGAATTCATTTCATAAAAAATTGATCCGTCATGTCCGAGGAAACTGAATGAGAAAAATTCTGTGGACGGAATACAATACGGATGGAAAGATGAGAAGTCTATGACTTGATAAATATGTAAGTCCGTAAGTTTGTGGAACAAAAGGGATATAAAGATACATTGGTTCCTCTGCGTGTATACAGCAGAAGAAGTTTCATTTGACGGACTGAAAATTTGTATTAAAAAGTTACACATGGTTGTATATGAATTTACATATGTGTGGATAAAAACAAATTAGATAAAAGAAACAGAGAAGATTAAAAAATGATGCATTTCTGGCTGAGTTACATAGCTTATTTATCACTCGAAATGCACATTATCGCGACATAAGGCGCCGGATTATCTGTGAAGAATATATAGAAGCAGAAGGCGGACTCCCGGATTATAAATTTCACTGTAGTAATGGAAAGTCCGCTTTATTCTTGTTTGCAGAATCAAAAGGTGCAAAAGGTACAAGAATGTGTTTGACAGAGACTGGAAGGAACTGGATGTTGGGGAAGGAACAGAGGTTGACAAAATCCCAAAGCGGCCGAGAGCCGGAAGAGATGATCTGTATGGCGGAAAAGTCCGAGAGGGAACTTGTTTGTAATGAGTGGACATATCTGGCAGATGAGAAAATCTATTTCGAGATGACATTTACACCGGCTATGGGTGTTGTCCCATTTTATGATGCTTTTCTGGAAGAAGAGGGGAAGTATTGTGTAACTGAGAAGGAATAGTATATCCGATTGAGAATCGGAGTTTCGCGGGAGCACCTGAGTCAATATGATATGAAACGAAAAGAAAGGAGAAGAAGTAAAAGAAGAAAAGCAAAAAGAAAGGAGTAAGAGATGAAAAATTACTAACAGGAGCATTGGCAGCGGTGTTACTGATATTCTTTGTGTACGCCGTTGGTACGCGAAAGACAATGTCGAGACGAAGACATTGGAAAAAGAGTAACTCCGGCAACCCGATGCGGGGGTTTGATGAAGAAGAACGACATTCTTACGGCGGAGATCCGTCGGTTCTGGTTGACGGCGACACCGTATATTGCTACGTAGGACACGATACCTCAAGCAATGAGTCTTACTGGATGCCGGACTGAGATGTTATTCTTCCAAAGACAAAAAACTGGACATAAGGAAAGATCATGAACAGTTCGGATATCAAAGGAGGTGATAAATTGGCGAGGCCTGGGCAGGACAGGTGGCAAAAGGTTCTGATGGAAAGTATTACTCTATTACTTGCACACAGTTTTCAGATGCAGTGTTGAGCCGGTGTTTGACAAGTCCGACAGGTCCTCGTTTAAAGATGTGAATCGTGCCGTCAGTAACAGCCAGACCCTCAGGGGAACAGCGTACATTCATGGGGTATTATCAATCTGACCAGGCGATCAGAAACTGATGAAACGTATATCTGGGATGGGAAGATCTTTTCGTATGTGAATTCGAATGAGATGATATCGGTAAAAGATCAGGATGGCAATCCTGACAATCTTCTGTCGGATATGGCAAAGGAAATGATATCGTAATCGGAAAGATCAACTTCAGGGACAAGAAGAATGGAAGCACCATGGCTGTCGTCAGAAGGATGAAACGCAATTATTATGGCGTTACTATATGTTCTTTGCATGTGAATCGAGAGAGCAGATGGTGTTACACTGGATGACATACCGCGAGCATGAATGGGAGTCTGGTGGAACTATGGAAACCTTCTGCAACAGCCAAACACAAACTACATGGCAGTATTTGATTTCAAGGACAGACATATCCTATATCATGACGAAGCCTTCCACACGGAAATGGATACCGCAGAGTTGCATGTTGCAGCCACGACGATCAACAAGACGGAAACGATCGATCCGATCAAAAAGATCAACAGGACTTCATCGAACAGCATCACAGACATAGATTCCGATGGCAATTACATTTCTCATAAATCATTCGTGAATACAGACCATCCGATCACAGGAAAAGCACTTCAGGTTGATTTCTATAAAGGATGCTAAAGGAAAGCAGCTGGAGATCAATCCTGGAAAATCCCAAAGTCGAATATGTCGATTGAGTCAGAACAACAAACCGGGACTCTATATCACGGGCACAGGATCCGAAAAAACGGTGTGATCGCACCGGTACTGTCTGGGATGTAAAAGGAACAACCGCGAAGGCCGAGAGCATGACATTCCGTACCCAAAATATCGAATGGCTAAAAGATTCAAAGTGTCGATATCCGGTTATTATTCGACAAGTAAAAAGCGAGTCCTTTCCATGACACAGGATCCGTCTGACAAAGACGCAACATTCTTTGTATCTACAGATACAGAAACAAATCAGAAAAGCAAGAAAGACAAAACGTATGTATTGTTGAAATGGAGAGAAACTGAAGACGATAACCGTATCTGTGTTGTATCTCTCGAGACAGGCAAAACGGTTAAAATTACGGATTATACAACGAATGCAGATAGATTGACATGACAACGACAGGTAAGAAGACACTGAAAGTGACATATGAATACAACGGCGAAAGAAGACTGACAATATTCAGATCACAGTTGTTGATTCCGCATATAAAAAAAATAAAAGGTCCTGATGGAAAGGAGAAATTGCTATGAAACGGAAAAAAAGTAATGTCTGCAGCACTTGCAGGTGCACTCGTAATTACCATGATGGTTCCACCGCATCTGGCATTCGCTGCAACTGAACCAGGGGCAAATGGTAACGGACAGCCGACGAAATGGGCAACAAAGACCAGTGCAGAGTGGCACTGTGTAACAATTACCGGCGACAAAGATAATGTTAAAGTATACGTAGACGGAGAGAAGACTGCAGAGAATAAGACGAGTGCACCACTGACCGGAAGCAAATTGCGATGATGTCGGTGTTACAAACTGGGACGGAGAATTCACGGATCTGCAGATGACATTAAAGTTTATAACAAGACTCTGACAGAAGGAGAAGTATATCAGTTATATGATGATTCTTCAGCAGAGAGCCTTCTTTGAAAAACGGAATTGAAGCAACAAAATCTCTGAACATGGTTGTCGGAAGAGAAGAGAACATCGAAGTAACGATGCCGGCGGTAGTAAAAGAAATCCTTCTGTTGCATATGTGACCGATAATAAGGATATTGTAACCGTAGACGGTGACTGAAAGGCGTTACCGCAACCGGAGCCGAAACAACAAAGATCACAACAGCGTTACGCTTGGCAGTACGACGAAAGAAGCTGTACCGAAGTAATGGTAAAGAGTGGACTGGAAGAAAACCTGAAAGCAAACATACTCTTTTCGAAGACAATCTGACGAACAGTATTACAGATAAGGACGCAACAGCAGTTACAACAAAGCTGGCGGCTTATTCCAAAGATGTTGTATACGAAGAAGGTAAGAGCGGAAAGGTCGTAAGATTAGAGACTACGGACTGAAACTGATGAAGAGAATTCGGAAAAGAATACACGGTATCTGCATGGGTAAAACCGACGGAACACTGGCAGAGAACCAGAACGTGGTTCCTCGGATATCACAACCGAAAAATGGCTGGCGCAGTATCCGGTAAAAGACCGAACGAACACATGCAAGATCTGGGAAAAATGGAAATGGCTACAAAGGGTCTACATTCTTTGGCCCCCGGAGATTGGATACAGAAGGATGGTTATCACACTGTCCGGAAAGAGCGGACAGGTAACTGCTTATGTAGATGGCATCAACCGAACACATGATTCCAATGATCCGTTAGGACGGAGAAAATCAGGGAATCTATCTTTGAGTTACCAATCTGATGCAGAATTCGGAAGGATTGGTCGATGAAGTCAATGTATACGACATTGCACTGACAGAAAAAAGAAGTACAGGAACAGAACAGCAGATTATACCCGATGCTCCAGGAAAACTGGAAAAGCAGTTACAGATGAGAACCTGCTTGGAAACGACAGTCTGATAATGTAAAATATGACCTGACACAGAATTACGGGACAAGTTTGATGAGAATGTGATCGGAACAGACGGAACCGTAAACAAAGCCCGGCAGAGTCCAAAGAAGTTACACTTACTGCAACAGCAAATCAGAGAACTGAAGTTCCAAAGAGATCAAAGTAACAGTAAAAGCACTGGAACGTGCAGAACTTGATGCGATCAAGTCCGCAGAGTCAATTGATACAACATATTGTACAAAACCGTATCGGCAGACCGCCTCGAAAGAAGCGATTCAGGAAGCAAAAGATGCAGACAGCTTTTGATAGCAGATACGGCATATACCAAACCGAACAAAGCCATTGCAGGTCTTTGGTTTATGAAGAATATGTAGATCCATTCAGCGTAATCGATCCGGAAGCACCGGAGACCACGAAAGAAATGAAAGTCGGCGAAAGAAAAACTGTTTACAATTCGGACAGTGTAAAGGACATGGTTGATGTTTTGAATATGTATCCAGCGACGACAGTGCAGCTACTATGTAGATGGAACCGTAACTGCATTAAAAGAAGGAAAAGTAACCGTTACAGCAATCAGTTACAGTAAAATATGACGGCTATGCTGTAGAATATTCGACAGCACTGGATGTTAGATCAGACAGTGCAAAAGGAAGAACTTAAGGTCACTAAGAACTGAAAGCTATAAAGGTGTGGTGGGCGAAAACAGCCGTATTAACTGTAGAAGCAGAAGGAAAAGACCTGAACTATCAGTGGAATACTGCAATGCCAACTTAATACCTGGAGAACTTCTACCATGACAGGCAGCCAGACAGCATCTATCAGCGTACCTGTAGCAAAGTGGCGTGACGGCCAGAAATACCGCTGCGTGATTACAGACGGATATGGCAACCAGGTAATTTCTGATAAGCAGCAACAGTTACGATTGGTGCAGCAGTGACCGCACCGGTGATCGAGACACAGCCAGTCAGCGTAACTGCAGCAAAAGGTGATACTCGTATTATTCGAAGTCACACTGAAAGCAGGTACCGGAGAAGGTGCAACTTATCAGTGGGAATATTGTAATGCCAACTTAATACCTGGAGAACTTCTTCCATGGGAGGAACTGACGAAGAATCTGATTGTACCTGCAGCAACATATGCGACGGCCAGAAATACCGCTGGCGTGATAACAGGAACCGACGGAAGAATCAACAGTTTCAGATGTGGCAGTTATGACTGTAAAATAAACCGTCAACTGAAAAACAAACAGATGGAGAAATGCCATGAAAGAAAATATGTAAAGAAAGCAGTCTCTGGTCTGGCAGCTGGGTGTTACCTACCGTATTTGGTGGCCGGCAGCGCAGCCGGGCGATGGCAGCAGATACAAAACTTACAATCAAAGAAGCGCAGATCAATCAGCTCCCTGACCGGTGATCTTTACACCCCGACAGTATTGACGGTGCACCGGATGCAAAGATTCATAGTGTAGGAGATGCCAATCCTGCATATGTATCGGTAAAGGGAAATAAGTTGAAAGTAACACGCCCATATGCAGGAAAGGGCAATTACATAAATTTATTCTGACCGCAACGGTCACGAATGGAAGTGCCTGACAAAGCAGAGCTTTGATCTGACGAACAGAAGGAACTTCTGCAGATACCAAAAGCCGGATATGTCTATGTTTTGGTAATGTAAAGGTTCCGATGTACAGCAGTTTTATTTCTTCTTATGAAGATGGACTGAACTGGACAGCATTGAATGGTTTTCACCCATTGTTTGAAGTGGGAACCGATTATGCGGACGATATTGAGACTGTGGGCATAACTACGCAGTGAAAGCCAGTACGGATATAAAGTCAACCACATCTGGAGATGCATCGGTATTATTCCCATTTGAAGGGAATGATCAGGGTGTGCGTGATCCCACTCATCAGAGAGGTGCAAGAAAAGAAGACCGGAAAGGTGTGGATCCTGGCAACAGACCTGAATACAATGGCATCCGGCACGGCGGCAATCTGAGCAACAATTCCGTAGGAAACTGGGGAACGATGTCAACTGCCGGAAGCACAAAACTTTTTCGTATATGAGACGGAAGATCTGCGCACTGGGAAAGAAGATACATTGATGTAGTGGAAGCGAGATTGATGCCGGGGCAGCATGGCACCGAAGCAGTTTACAATCCGAAAGACAACTATCTTAGATACTTCTATTCCGCTGTGTGGAACAGACGGATATGCAAGAACAGATATATTGTAACGAGACAAAAGATTTCAAGACCTTCAGACCGACCAAGATGTATGAGGAAGAAGCCTTCTATCAGAAATGGGGGCAAGCTTGTATCATCGAATGACGGATACGGCAATATCGACATCCCAGTTATGGGTAGATGAAGACGGAAATCCATATGGAACACTGTACCGTGTCGTAAAGATGAGACGGATAATCATCAGAACTATGGAGTGCGGATACAGTATTAGACACAGATGTTGATTATGACAATTCAAATCCGAACAGGATCCCATATACAATGAATGGGAAAAATTATTCCAGCCTTGGAGATCTGATGATTTAAATGACTTCCAGAAAGTTGGAAGTAGTATGGAACTGGTTCAAAGACGAAAGTACAGGAAACCATTTCAAATACATTTCCCAGAAGAACATGGAAGCAAAAAAAAGGAGCCTATGAGGGGGGCGACGATGTTTAAGTTCAATGACCGTGACGAATGGTGCATCATGATTGATTTATTATGGCAGCAGCAGTGTACGGTATGAACCATATACAACAACTGATCTTTCGAAGCGGACAGCGGGATTTTCATGGGAACTGATAAAAGGATACAAAATAGAACGGCGTAGATGCCGCCACGGAGGGATGATCCTTGTTGCTGGCAGAAGAACAGCGCGCCTTTATCTATCCTGATATGGATAATTAGCGGGATCAACAAGAAAGTGAGATCTGTAATACCAACCGGTGAAGTTCACACTTCAAAAGAGGCAGTAACACTAAGGGAAGGCTCTTCCGAAACGGTGGAAGGACTGTAACTCCAAAGGAAAAAGAGATGACCTGGAAGAGTGCGGATAAGACAGTGGCAACCGTAAAAGATGGAAAGATCACGACAAGTTGAAAAGGATTCACGTTTTGTATTTGCAAAGGTAGGAAAAGAAGGGTCGGGCAAGATTAAAGTCAGCAAAATAATAAGGAGGGAGCTTATGAAAAAAGGGAAAGATAAAGACGCTTATTATCGATTACTTTGCTTGGGGCTATGCTTGCATCGAGTGTAGTCCAGGCGGCTCCTCTGTCGGATACGGCAGAGAATGAGAAACTCGAATATCTTGCATATTATCCGCTTACGGAAGATGTACAGGATCATTCGGGCAATGAGACGGCGCAGAATGCAGAACTGAAAGGAACAGGTGCAGCGTTCAAAGACGGAGCACTGTATCTTCCCGGAGGAGCAGCAAACAGCAGCGCTATGGAACTTCCAGTGAATGTTCGACGGACAGAACACACCGACCATCTCCGTATGGTTAAAGAATGAGACCGGTGCCGATTGGCGTGCGGCAATGTTTCTTTGGAAACGGTAAGAACAGTAGCGGATATCTCGTCACAGTACTGGCTGTTGAACCCAAGTAAGTGGCGGCAAGATGAAGAGTGTTATCACGAATTATTATCAGCAGGTTCACCGTGGTCAACGGAAGCGGAATCATTCCGACGAATTCCGCTAACGGAATCAGCGACCAACGACCGACAGCAATCTGGCAATGTATACAACGGTAATCACAGAAGACAGCATACCGGATATTACAGCCAACCAGAAGATCGGTACTGTGAAGACATCCAATAAGGTAGAAAATTTCGGAGAAAATCTTTGCTTACATATATTGGAAAATCTTCTTATCGGACAAATTTTATAAAGGCGGCGTAAAGAGCATTGAGATGGCAAAAGAAAATCTTACGATTGCCACGACAGTGCGATCACGGATGACATCCAGCTGCCAACATCTGACGGCGGCGTAAAAGATCAGCCGGTCTTCCGGCAATCCGGAGATCCTGAATGAAAAAGGTGAGATTACAAAGAGGCGAAGATGTAGAAGGAACACAGGAAGTAACGCTGACAGCAACATTATTGGACGACTATACTGTTACAAAGGACTTCACAGTTCTGTTAGTAGAAGCACAGACAGCCGATGTTCCGTATCTTGCTTACTATCCACTGGAAAAGGATACCAAAGATGCTTCCGGCAATGACAGAGATGCAGAATTAAAAGGACAAGAACGGAACTTTCACAGACGGAAGTCTTTCACTTCCTGGCGGAGCATCCGGAAGTGACGCAGCTTATGTAGAACTTCCAAAGGGAATGTTCGATGGCAAGAATACCGTTACAATCTCTGCATGGCTTAAGAACCAGACAGGAAGCGGCAACTATGCGGCAATGTTCTTTGGAAATGACAAGAACAGTAATGGATTTCCGACACAGTACTGGCTTTTAAACCCGGCAAACTTAAGTGGACAGATGAAGTCCGTTATTACAAACAGCGTGAATGAATCGGCACCGTACAATACAGAGTATGGTATCTCTCCGACAAATTCCGCAAATGGTATTGCAGGACCAAAGACAGGAAGTGACTGGGCAAAATATACAACCGTTATTACAGAAAAACAGCATTACTGATACTACAATGATCAGAAGATCGGTACCGTAGAAGTTACGAACAAAGTAGAGAACTTCGAACAGACCTTCTTGCATACATCGGAAAATCTTCTTATTCTGATATGTTCTATAAAGGAAGTGTCAAAAAGTAAAGATCTACGATGGAGCACAGTCTTACAAACAGGTAAAAGTGATTACTATAACGAAGCATTAAAAGCAGCAAAAGACGGACTTTCCATTGGTGATACCAGTGCAGTAAAAGAAGACCTTACACTGCCGGCGACACTGGATAATGGTGTGAACGTCAGCTGGGGAGACAAGCTAAAGCTTCTGTGATCACTGCAGAAGGAAAAGTAACTCGTCCGGAAGAAGGAAAGACTCCGAGACAATCACACTGACAGCAACCTTAAGCCTGAACGGTTATACAGTAACGAAAGAATTGAAGTAACCGTTGTTCCATGGAATCTGGATGAAGACCTTGCAGAAGCTGCAGCACAGTTAAAGCTTGAAAAGTCATTTCCGAAGATATGGAACTTCCGGAAGAAGGAAAATACGGAAGCACGATCACATGGAAATCATCTGATGACAGTGTTCTTTCTGATGCGGGAGCAATCGTTTCCAGACCGGAAAGCGGAAAAGGCAATCAGAAGGTAACATTAACAGCAACCTTAAGCCTGAATGGCAAATCCGTAGAGAAGCCATTCAAGATTGAAGTAATGGAAGAGTTCTACGGTTATATCATGAGTTATGTAACCGGTAATAATGACCTGACCGGAAGTCTGCATCTTGCATACAGCACGGACGGAGCAAACTTTACGGCACTGAACTCTAACACAGGAATCTTATTTGCAACCATTGATACCAATAACGGCAATAAGAACTTAACGACAGGAATCCGCTTTACAAGCCCATATCTGTTCAGAAAGGCAGACGGAAGCTTCGGATTCACAGCAACACAGAGCAACAGCAAAAATCAGTCTACATGTATGACTCAGAAGACCTTCTTACCTATACAGGAGAGAGAATGGTTGAGACGAATACAGATATCGGTAATCCGTTATCACCACAGGTCGTATATGATTCAAAAGCCGGCGCATACCGTGTGAACTGGACATGCAACGGAGTAAAATATTCGAACCTGACAGAAGATCTTACAACACTGGAAGCACCACAGGCATACGATTATACAGAAAAAACAACCGAAGGAATCCAGACAATTCCAGAGGGTGCTGTAACAGGTAATGTGATCGGTGTTACAAAAGCAGAATATGATAAGATCATTAACAAATTCACAAAAAGTAACCAATACAGGAATCAGCGAAGTTAAAGATGTAACCGTAAAGAGCGGGGAAGACGTAGAACTTCCAAAATCCGTTACAGCATATTACAGTGACGGTTCTACTGCCAACATGGGAGTTACATGGAATACAGACGGCATTGATTTCAGTAAAGCAGGTACTTATACCGTAAATGGTACGGTAAACCAGACCGAGTACACCAACCCATTGATTGAGCAGAGAGCCGATCCGCAGATTAAGTATGACGAAGATACAAAAGCTTATTATTTCACAGCTTCTTATCCGGCATTCTACAATGCGGACAACGGTTATGACAGAATTATCCTGCGTAAGGCAGACACGATCCAGGGACTTTCAGACGCAGAAGGAGGACTGGAAAAAGAAATCACAATCTGGAAAGCACCATCTACAGGTAAGATGGCAAGACACGTTTGGGCACCGGAAATTCATAAGATCAAAGGAAAATGGTATGTATTCTTTGCAGCCGGCGATTCCGGCAACATCTGGAATATCAGGCCATATGTCCTGGTATGCCAGGGAGATGATCCATACGATGCATCTTCATGGGTACAGGCAGACGGAACTGCAGAGATCCACGCAGCTACAAGTGAAGAATCCGCATACTTCAAACACATGTCACTGGATATGACATACTTTGAACACAATGGAAAACATTATGTGATCTGGGCAGATATTATCGGACAGTCTGCACTTTACATGCAGGAGATTAACCGGACAAACCTTGGGAAGGCCAGGAAAAGTTATCATGCTTACAACTCCGGAATACGGATGGGAGCGTAATGTAGAGCGTGTAAATGAAGGACCTACGATCCTGAAACACGATGGAAAGATCTTCCTTGCATTCTCAGCAGCCGGAACAGGTCGGAATATTGTATCGGACTTCTGACCGCAGATGAAGATGCAGATTTGATGAATCGGAATCATGGACAAAGACCTTATCCGGTTCTTACATCCGCAGACGTACCGGGAGAATACGGACGGGACACAACTCATTCACTGTAGATGAGAATGGAAATGCAGTATTCGTATACCATGCACGTTCGGAAGAGTGTTACAAGAATCAGTGTCAGCGGGTGCAAGCTCTATGTATGATGCATGCCGTCATGCAAGAGTAAAACGTGTACACTGGGCAGCAGACGGAACACCAATCCTGAATATGAGACTATGAGGGGTTAAATGATGCATAACAGAATTCAAGGTGCAGGCAACCGGAGAAGGTCTTACCTATCAGTGGAATACAAGTAATGCATCTTCCAACAAATGGAGAACATCTTCTATGGAAGGCAATCAGACCGATACGATTAAAGTGGAAGCTGGAAACTGGAGAAACGGACAAATACCGCTGCGTGATCAAAGACGCAGAAGGCAATACGCTGACATCCGATGCAGCGACACTGACAGTTACCCAGTAAATTCATTTGTAATTCAAGGGGATGGGACAGAACGTAAAAGGCAGAGCCTTAAGTTCCATCCCTTTTTTGAAAAATAAATGAAAAAGGAGGAAACTATGAAAAGACGATTTCTTGCGCTCTCTTAATGGGTGCGGCAATGCAGTGACATTGCTTCCGCCTTTTTCTGTAAAGCAGAAGAAAAGCAGTGACAGGAACAGCGGAACTCAAGCAGAAAGTGATGGCAGAATATGATATGTCACATGCAGACGGAACGCTTACAGACATTTCCGGTGTAACGGAAATAATGCAAAACTGCGGGAATCAAGGTGATTCAGATTTCACAGAAGAAGACGGGGAAAAACGTTCTTGAATTTCTCCGAGATTCCGGAAAAATATGTTGAGATCTCCGCCGGATTGATCGAAGAAGAAAAACTTCACGATCGCAGTTACATTTAAGACAGAAAAGGTGAGCAACCAGCAAATGGTTCTGGTCTGGGTAACAAGGTCAGCACATGGCCAAAATGTAAAAATTATGTATTCTTTTCTGCCCGACACAGGGAGTGAAATGGTAACAGCAAGATGGAAATATCCGTGCGGGATTAAAAAGATTTGATCCAAAGAAGTCCTTCTTGCACAGGATGGAAAGATTACAGAGAATGCTTACAACACAAAATATGAATTCAATGAAGGTGGTAAGTGTATACCTGGAATGCGATACAATCGATCGAGACAACAGACAGTGGATATTCATCCAGGACATCATCTCAGCGTGAAACAGACGGAACTGCACTGGGATATATCGGAAAATCTCTGTACAGCCCGGACCCGGCTTACATAAGGAACATTAAAATCATTCAAATTATCTGCAACAGAGAAAGATCATTCCGATGAAGCAAAAGTTGCAGAAGCAAAAGAAGCCCTGACACTTCCATACATAACACAACCGATCAGGCTGCTGTATATGGAAATATCACACTTCCTACGGAAGTTGTTATGCCAAGCTGCAAATACGGACAACAGATAAGCCGGAGATCGTGGACGTACAGTTCATGAGAACGAAGGCTAAGTGATGCAACACCAGCCGGAACTGTAACAAGACCGATGATACCGATGTTACAATGACAGCAACTCTGAAACTGGGCGATGCAACAGCAACAAAAGACTTTACATTCATGTTAAGAAAGCAGTAAAAAGCAAAGACAGCCGATGACATAGTGCATACTTACATATTTCGCAGGTGAAGATATTCTGACGGAGAGCAGATCTACTTCGGCAAGGCAAGAAATGGACTGAAATGGCAAGATCTGAACGATAACAAACCGGTACCTCTACATCTACACTTGGAGAAAAGGGGTGTACGTGATCCATTCATCATCCGTTCCGCGAAGGCGATAAAGTTCTACATGATCGCAACAGACCTGAAGATCAACGGCGAAAATGGCCGGGGTGCAGCACAGACCGCAGTGAAGCCAGAGCCTGATGGTATGGACAACTATGCAAAAACAGAGATTATATTATTCAAGACAAGAGATTTCTACACATTTACAGAGCCACAGGTTTATATCGACAGATCAGTCAAGTATCGTATACAACGATCATCTGGTACCAACGATGACTGGGATGTACTACCGTTATACCAAGAACAGCAGGAAGGGCGAAATTTTGGAGCAAAGACAAAGACTGTATATGTAGAAAGATGTGCAACACTTCTTGGCGAGTGGGGAGCATGTACCATCTGATTCACTGAACAATAACCAGTGGGTAGAAGGTCCCTACAATCTTCCAGTTCAACTCACAGGATACAGACGGAAGCAGCAAGTGGTGTCTGTTAGTTGATGACTTTGGCGGCGGTGGATATTATCCACTGGTATCCGATGATCTGTCTTCCGGTGTATTCACAAGACCGACAGCTATAAGATGCCAAGCCGTGCAAGACATGGTACACCAATCCCTGTAACACAGGAAGAGTACGATGCATTAATGGCAAAATGGGAACCCAACATTGTTCAGGAGAATACGGAAGATGAGGAAAAGATCCAGTTCTTTCTTATGATTTGAAAATACAGATGGAACAACAATCAAAGACGTCAGCGGACACAATAATGACGGTACACTGAACGGAAATGCAACCGTAAAAAGAAGAAAACGGAAGCAACGTATTATATCTGGATGGAACAAACTGGAACATTCTTCCCCTTCCAACAGGATTCTTCGACAGGAAGAAGTCAAATTTCACCATTTCCATGGATGTAAAAACCGGAAAAGGTAGATGCTTAACTTCTTCACATTTGCAATTGAGTAGGAGCAATAACAAATATCTGTTCTGCGCCAGAAATCAGGATCTATCAAGAGTGTGATTACATCCGGTTCATGGGGTGCAGAACAGGGAGTTGACAGAGTGTTGACCAGACACTTCTGGATGAATGGCAGAAGAATATTACGATCGTAAAAGCCGGAAAGATGTCTATATCCGAACGGTGAAAGATCGCGGAAAAAGACAGGAATATCAACAGATATCACAGATCTTGAAAAGACCTGGAAGCATATCTCAGGAAAATCATTCTACAGTGCTGACGGATATTTCAAGGGTGCTTGCGATAATGTAAAAAGTTTATAACAGAGCATTATCAGATGATGAGATTGCAGGAACAGAGGAATTTGCAATTGTTAAGAATCCGGAAAGTGTAGAAGAGTTGTCGGAGAGACAGCAGAATTCACAGTAGTAGCTAACAGGCAAAGGCCTGACTTATGAGTGGCAGTATTGCAACGCTAATTCTACAAAATGGAGAACATCCGTAATGGAAGGCAGCGATACAGCAACCGTAACAGTTCCGGTTGCAAACTGGGAGACGGACAGAAATACACCGCTGTGTAGTAACAAACGGGACGGAGAACAGCTGATCTCAGAGACAGCCGTTTGTAACCTACAGAAACCGATCAAGGTTCAGCCTGTAAGTGTAGAAGCAGTCAAAGAACGACAACCAGAATTTACAGTTGAGACTTCATGTGAGAATGTAACTTATCGGTGGAAATACTGCAATGCAAACTCAGACAAATGGAGAACTTCCAGCAATGACACAACAACCATCAAGGTTCCTGCAGGATCATGGAGAAACGGCCAGAAGCCGTTGCGTGATTACAGCAGATGGAAGAAGTGTGACATCTGATGCAGCAGTCAACAGTGACAGATAAATAAATGTTATTTAAAGGAATGGAATTTTCTATCTCTTCTTTTTGCAATAAAAATTATAAAAATCACACAAAAATTCACAAAAAGTCCATTCACAATAGCTGGAATGCATAATAAAAATTTTTGTTATATCTGTAAAAAGGTAAAGTGTGAAAGGAGAATAATGGTATGAACCGAAAAACTGATAGCATTTTTCGTTATCATTGGCAATGACAGTCGTTCCAGTAACTCCGGCAGCAGCAGCGGGGGCAGAACAAAAATACAGAAGGCCTTCAGGATGGGTGCTGGATCTGGGATTCAAGAGGAACAGTCTGGAGGATTCCAGTGGAAAGGGAAATAACGGAACACTTTCGTCCGGAGAAGCGGAATATGTAGACGGAGTGGTCGGAAAAGGATTGAAGATAAAGTCTTATGTGAATCTGGGTAACAGTACAGACTCTCCAGCCGGAAAATTCATATTATTTGTTCTGGATCCGTCCGGATTCGGATATGAAAGGAGAGGAGCCGATCTCCAAATAAGAATGAGGGTACACAGACATGGTATCTTCATCAGAGAATGATAACACACCACTGACACTTTCGGCTCCACCGGCGAAGACGAACGGTCAGCCATACAGAGTGTCCGTATCGGGAAAAGAGAAGCGAATTCTGCCAACCGAGAGTGGACACATTGCGGTTACTTATGATAAAGATACAAAAGAGATCCTGCTTTCAGAAATGGTGTAAAATGCAGCATGGTAACAACTTATGGTATCAGCGGGAATCAACCGGAGTGCTCGGCTCCGATGCATCAATGGAAAAGTCGATCGGTTATAACGACCAAAATACAAAGGTGCATATCTGAAAGCATCCTGGATGAATACCAGCTTTATAATGATGTGGCAACTCAGGAGGAGGTCATTGCTCTGTATGAAGAATCTGGACAGACATTCGACCGTAAGGCGGTTGCACAGAGCAGATCTGGACAGATCAGCATTCCGGAACGACGCAGAGGGAACCTTTCTCTTCCGGCAACAGGAGAAAGTGGTTCTGTGATCCAGCTGGTCATCAGACAATGAAGCAGTGGTTGCAATAGACAGAACCGTTGTAAGACCGGGTGTAGGAGAAGGACGCGACAGTTACGCTGACAGCGGAAGCATCTTACTTAAATGGCGAGAAAAGTAACGAAGACCTATAAAGTAACAGTAAC
>VOFH01001378.1_pt1 | contig 23108 bp, 34 predicted proteins | sample 5384091 | NCBI WGS metagenome assembly VOFH01 (sample SAMN12384727, study PRJNA508395) | human gut metagenome | isolation source: healthy gut G | host: Homo sapiens
TAGATGTACAGTTTACAAGGTTTTCCGGATGAAGGAAGTGATAATATGAAAATTGAAAAAGTGAATGAGAATCAGATTCGTTGCACTTTGACCAGAGAAGATCTGGCAGAACGTCAGATTAAGCTCAGTGAACTCGCATACGGGACCGAAAAGGCGAAGATGCTGTTTCGAGATATGATGCAGCAGGCTGCCTATGAATTTGGATTTGAAGCAGACGATATACCGCTTATGATTGAAGCTATCCCGCTTTCCGCGGACACAATTATTCTGGTGATTACGAAGGTAGAATATCCGGAGGAACTTGATACACGTTTTTCCAGGTTTTCAGATCCTGATCCGGAAGATTTGTATGAAGATGCTATGTCAGGCAGTGTGCAGAATGCAGCGGCAGCAGGCGCTGATGATATATTAGGATTATTCAGAAAGATTCAGGAAGAGCATAAGAAAGCTGCAAAGGAGCCGGAGGGGGATACCCAGACGGCAGAGAGCAGTGAGAAAACAGCGAAGGAAGAAACTCCGGTAAACGTACTTGTAGACATTACAAAGCTGTTTGTTTTCAAGAATCTTGATGAAGTGACAAGACTTGCGCATATATTGAATGGTTTTTATGCGGGAGCGAATGATCTTTACAAGAGTCAGACCGCCAACCGCTATTATCTGCTGGTGAGTAAGAGTGATCAGTCACCGGAAACATTCAATAAGGTCTGCAATATTTTATCAGAATATGCAGCTCAGCAGCCATATACGCCGGCAACAGGAGCATTTTTCAGGGAACATTATCATATGATCCTGCAGGGAAATGCGCTTAAGACTCTGGCAGAATTATAAACGAATCAAAAAGCCTTCGGGCAAAAAGAAAAGGTACCGGCAATTTGCCGATACCTTTTTTGTAATAATGTTTGCTTAAAACTAAGCGAGGTCTTTTGCTAAGAAATCGTTGATCTCTTTTACTAAAGCATCTGGATCAATTCCGTGAACCATAGCAGCCTCTTCAATTGTTTCCATCTGGGAAGATGGGCATCCAAGACAATGCATACCAATATTTAAAAGAATTGGTGCAATATTCTGGTCAATCTGAAGTAATTCACCAATCATGGTTGATTTATTAACCTGAGCCATTCTGATATCCTCCTTGTATCTTTTTGGAAAAAGTTCTGATACTTTTTCGTTGTATTCCCACATACGACAAAGTGATATTTGCCGTATTAGTGTGTCCAATAACGAGGTAATTATAATACGATTTGCTTTGGAAAGCAAATAAATTTGTAGATTTTTCTAAGGGAAAAAGAGGATTTTGACGATATATGAAGCAGATGAGTTGAGAAGGAAGGAAAAATATGAGAATTAATAATAATATGTCAGCAGTGATCACCAATAAACAGCTGCTTCGTACAGAAAACAATCTTACAAAATCCATGGAGAGACTTTCTTCTGGTCTGAAGATCAATCATGCAAAGGATAATCCTGCAGGAATGGCAATCTCCAATAAGATGCAGGCACAGATCGATGCGTTAGACAGAGCATCTTCCAATGCATCCGATGGAACTTCTGTACTTCAGATCGCAGATGGCGCATTGAATGAGACAAGTGCTATTTTACAGAGAATGCGTGAACTTTCTGTCCAGGCAGCAAATGGAACGAACTCTTTAGAGGACAAACAGGCAATCCAGGACGAGATCGAGGCGTTGAAGGACGAGGTCAACCGTATTTCCAAAGATACGGAGTACAATTCAAAATCATTGTTGGATGGCTCACTGGATACGCGTGTATATACGGATAACGCAAATGTTTCCCGTGTGAATGTTTCGGATTATGTAAACCCGGGAAAATATGAGATCAATATCAAAACAGCCGCAACAAAGGCAACAGATACTGCAACAGATGTGGGAATTAATTCTACGGGTACGGGGGCAATCGGTGCATCTGGAACAATTTCCATCAATGGTTCTTCCGTGGATATTGATGCAAATGACACAATGGCAGAAGTTTATGAGAAAATCCGTGCAGCAGCAGAGGTTGGCGAGGCAGAGATGAAGACGGACGATGGTACGTTTACTGGTCTTCAGGCAAGCAGATATGGTTCTTCGGCAGCGTTAGTTATAACGTTTTCTGGAAAAGAAGGTGTGAGTACAACGAAAGATTTTGCAACAGCGTTAGGTTATACCACAGATCTTACAACAGATGCGAAAACAGGAACAATGACTTATGATGCAGCAAAAGCCGGAAATTCTGGAACGGATGCAGAAGTGGAACTTAGTGCCGGAACTGCGATTGCCGGAACAACAGATACATCCATTTTCTCAAGCACCGCAACTGTTGCAACCGATGGCAACAGAGTGACGATCACGGACAGAGATGGTTTTTCCATGAGTTTTCTGGCAAAAGAGGGAAAAACAGGAAAGACAGTCTTTGATGTGACTGATATCGGTAATATGACACTTCATATCGGAGCTAATGAGCATCAGAATATGGATGTCCGCATTCAGGAAATTTCCTGTGAGACCCTTTATATCGATGATCTGGATGTCACAACTGTGACAGGAGCTGACCGTGCGATCAGTGCATTGGACGATGCAATTGCAATGGTATCTGATGCACGTTCCAAGATCGGTGCGTATGAAAACCGTCTGGAGTATGCAACTTCCAGTCTCGATACATTTGAGGAGAATATGACGGATGCAATGTCAAGACTGACAGATGTGGATATGGCAGAGGAAATGACCAATTATACACAGTACAATGTACTTCAGCAGGCAGGCGTGTCAGTTTTAAGTCAGGCAAATGATCTTCCACAGAATGTTTTATCATTGTTACAGTAGTATTTTTGCAGGGATGGTGTAAAACGTGGAAAAAGAGCAGATTTTGGATTTTACCAGAAGGATCAGCCAGAGCAACCGGAGCGGGCTTACGGTGATCAATTATGAGATCATCTTTGCTTATCTGGATGATGCAAAAAAAGCATATCAGGAAGAAAAATGGGAAGAGTTTAAGGTGGCTCTGCGAAAAGCACAGAATTCCATTGGAGAGTTAATGCAGACACTGAATTTTTCCTATGAGATCTCCAAAAACCTTTATCAGATTTATGTTTTTTGCAAGGATTCCCTTGCGGCAGCAATGTATAAACGAAGTCTGACGGAGATTGAAAATGCAGAAAAAATGCTTCGGAAATTATATCAGAGTTTTTGTAAGGTGGCAGAGACAGATTCCTCTGCGCCAATGATGAAAAATACCCAGCAGGTGTATGCCGGGTACACATACGGAAAAGGTGATCTGGTGGAAAACTGCCAGGAACTGGACAAATCAAGAGGCTTCTTTGCATAGAAGCCTCTTCTTTTCGATTAAAGTGCCGGAAATTACTGGGAAAGTTCCATTTTTTTTATGCTTGCGAGCAAAAATTTATAACGCATCTGCACGGAGTTTAACTCGTAAATGTAGCAGTCGATCAGATCCGGATCGACAACATTTTCCAGGTTATTATAAGCATCCTGCAGTGCACGTGCGGTCTGGTGGAGGTCATCCTTAAGAAGCGTATAGTGTTTATCCTTTGCATATTCCTCTTGTAAAATACGTATGGTAATCCCCTCCGATCAATAAAATTCTGTCCTCATGGGAACAGTCACTGAAATCTTATTAATAGTATAGTCACGGAATGGAAAAACTATACAATATCTCAAATAATTTTCATAAATTCCAGAAAACAATCATAAATTAAAACAAAAAACGTGGTGGTTATGGATCAAAAAATGGGAATGGTGGTACTTGCCATCATTTGTGGAATCATTCTTCTGGTACTTTTATTGCGAAAAAGGGCACAGATTATTTTAAATTTTTTAGTTCGGACAGTCCTTGGAGCCATCATGATTCTTCTGGTCAATGACATTTTGCAAAAGCAAGGCTTCGATATATATGTCGGTTTAAATCCGGTTACCCTTTTGACATCCGGAACCCTTGGATTCCCTGGGGTTGCGCTCCTTTATGGAATTGAGGTGACAAAGTTTTTGTAGGAAACTGCCAAAGTTCGACTTTTTTCACAATTGCTATAGACAAGCGAAAATGCAGTTGCTATAATGCGACTTACAACAAAGCGAGGTGATGAATTGGGGCGATTACAAATCTGACACTGCTGACATTTTTATCGATTGCAGTGGTAACAGATGTGCAATGCATGAAGATCAGTAACCGGCTGATCGTGTGTGGATTAATATGGGGACTGGTACTCAAAATTTGGGGAAATGGGTACGTTGGTATTCTGTATTTTATTCTTAATATTACAATTCCGGTGGTTCTTTTATTTCTTTTATTTCAGATGCATGCTCTTGGAGCAGGCGACATCAAATTATTTTCCTTAGTAGGTTGTTTTTTGACAACAAAGCAGTTATTTCTGGTAATGTTTGATTCCTTTCTTTTTGCAGCAGTGCTTGGCATGGGAAAAGTAGTGCAGCTTTATCTTTCACAGGGAGGGAAAAAAGAAAGATTCACAAAAATTCATTTTTCCATCGAAATCCTGCTGGCAGTTGTGTATGTAACAGGGAGGTGTGTAGTTGCAAAAAATTAAAATTGCCCTTTGTGATAAGGACAAGTTTTATTGTGAGCGCTTTGCGGCTTATATGATGAATCATAAAGCGCAGGAAATTGAGTTGAATATTTATTCCACGATCGAGCAGTTTACCGGAGATGAGAAAATGGGAAACTTTGATCTGGTGATTGCAGGGAGTGGATTTGAGGAGTTTTCTTCGGACGTAAATATCATGTATCTGTCTGATCTGTGTGGAAATCAGGCGGCGGAGGAGGCAATGTGGGAAAAAGATACGATACCGCAGAAGAAAATTGTTACGAAATATCAGCCGATGGAACAGTTGCTGCATGAAATTTATGTGCAGGCAGGGATGACCAAAAGGGAACCTGTGGGAGTGCAGGTTGCGACACATGGGAAGGTGATCGGGGTAGTTTCTCCGGAATGTCATGAGATGCAGGAACTGTTTTCGGTGATGCATGCGGTAAATCTTGGCAGAGAGCAGAAAGTACTGTATTTCAATTTCCTTGAGTTTTCGGGCTTTCGGAAATTATTCGGACAAACAGGGAATTTTGATTTTACAGACGTAGTTTTAAAACTCCGCAGTGGGGAACTGACGACAGAGTATTTTTGGAACTGTGTCTATGAAATGTCCGGAATATCTGTGATTTTGCCTTTTGAAAATCCGGAAAATATCAGGCAGATTGGCAGACAGGAGTGGGAACAATTTATTGATTTTATGGAACAAAATACGGACTTTGAGGTGCTTGTCGTAGATTTTGGCGTGAGTATGCCGGAACTGGCAGATTGCATGAGCCGCTGTGATGAACTGCTTCTGATTGGCAGGGAAGGTTATTTTTACGAGTGCAGGGACAAGCATTTTTATGAGTGGCTGGAAAAGACAGGACATCAGGCAGTGGCAGAAAAAATTCACAAAGTCAATGTGCCATATACGGCTAAAAATATTCATGGCGGTGGAAATGTCATCGAGCAGTTACAGTGGAGTGAATTTGGTGATTTTGTCAGAAGATGGAAGGAGATCATGGATGAGTAGCAAATGTTTGGAGTGCGTATTGTGAGGAAAAGGAGAGTTTGGGAGGAACTATGCAGACATCGGATGAAGAAATTCAAAAGCTGAGGGAACATATTCTCGCGGAAATTGACCTCACCAGAGAGATGAGTGATACCGAAATCCGGGCAATTGTCTCAGAAAAATGCAGTATTTACGGAAAACAAAAATTTTTAAAACTGTCAGAGCAGGAAGCGTTAGAACAGTATCTGTTCCATTCGCTCCGCAAGCTGGATGTGTTGCAGGAATTACTGGATGATCCGGAAATCACAGAGATTATGGTAAATGGGGCAGAGCATATTTTTTACGAAAAAAAAGAGGGCAGCTGTTTGAGTCAGATAAGCATTTTACTTCCAAAGAGAAATTAAATGATGTCATTCAGCAGATGGCAGGAAGTAATAACCGTATGGTGAATGAGGCATCGCCGATCGTGGATACGCGCCTTGCAAATGGTTCAAGGGTAAATATTGTGTTACAGCCGATCGCAATTGACGGTTCGGCTATCTCAATCCGTAAATTTCCGGAGCAGCCGTTTGTGATGGAAGATCTGATCCGATTTGGAGCAATCACAGAGGAGGCAGCAGAGTTTTTAAAAGTGCTTGTGCTTTCCGGGTATAACATTTTTGTTTCCGGTGGGACAGGTTCCGGAAAAACAACATTTTTAAATGCATTGTCACAGTTTATCCCAAGGGAGGAACGAATTATCACAATTGAGGATTCGGCAGAACTGCAATTGATCGACAAACCCAATTTGGTGCGGTTGGAAACAAGGAATGCCAATACCGAAGGGGTTCTGCCGATCACGATACGCGACCTGATCAAAACGGCACTTCGCATGAGACCAAACCGGGTGATTGTGGGAGAGTGTCGTGGAGCGGAGGCACTGGATGTGCTGCAGGCGATGAATACAGGGCATGATGGAAGTTTGTCCACCGGACATGCCAATTCCTGCAAAGATATGTTAAGCCGATTGGAAACGATGGTTTTAATGGGGATGGAAAGCGTCTGGAGGGGGCGGATTATGGAGATAATGCCGCTTGCAATTCTGGCATATCTTCAGGTGGCATCGGGAGAATTTCTGGACGCTTTGTATGGCAGCGCATTCGGAGTGGCTGTCATGAGCATCGCTTTTGCTGCTATCTTGCCGCCATCAAATGGTCAGAGCATATATTGGATATTCAGATCTGACGAAAGGTTTGTGGATAAAGAGGGGAAAAATGTGATTGTATGTGGAATAGCGCTTGGACTGGCGGTGCTCGGATGGGCAGTCAGCCGGAAATGGGGCAGGAAAGACTGGCAGAAAGGGGCGGCAGTCATTGCGGCAGCGTCATGTCTCGGGCTGCTGTCCGGATACATGGAACTGCAGACAGATGAGGATCCGGAGAAGGGGCTGCTTCGGAGAGAAAATGGAGAAGGTGACTACGAGGCAGACCTGCGTATGTATGTGGATGGGGCGAAAAGGCGGAAGCTTACACGGTGCATGTGCCGGAGCAGGAGTTGACAAAGCAGGAGGAGCAGGCATATCTTCGAGCGGCAGAGGAAGAACTTATTAAGGAATTCCCGGGAGACAATGAATCTGTGAATTGTATACGGATGCTGTTGTCATTCGTGAGGAATATCAGGAAGGGCATGTTGAGGCGGAATGGAGTTTTGACAATTACCGGCTGATAGAGAGCCGCACTGGAAGAATTGTGGGAGAACCGGACGAGGAGGGGGAATTTGGTGAATGTGCAGGTCACTCTGACATGTGGAAAATCCAGATGTGTACAGGAGTTTTATATCTGCGTGTATCCCAGACTGTTAGACGAGGAAGAGCGCTTCCGGAAGGGGATTTCAGAAAAGATTGCGCGACAGCAGCCGGAGGCGGGAGCGGACAGACTTTTCTGCCGGATGAGGTGGAGGACATACCATACACTGGGAGCAAAGGCGCGATCAGAGACCGGAAAAGATCCTTATACTGGGCGTGATTCTCGCCTGCTTTGTACCGGTGGTATCCATGAGCAGAAAGCAGGAGGAGCAAAAAAGCGCAAAATGCTTCTGGAACTCAGTATCAGATCTGGTGAGCAAGCTGGCATTGCTTCTGAGGGCGGGAATGACGCTTCAGGGAGCGTTCAGAAAAATTGCCGGAGCTTATGGACAGAAGCGGACACAATAAAACGGCGGAAATGCCCGCCTATGAGGAGATGCTGGTCGCCTGCCGACAGATGGAGAGCGGTGTGGGGGAACAGCGGGCGTATGAGCATTTCGGAGAACGGTGCGGTGTGGCATCCTACCGGAAGCTTGCCGGCATACTGACGCAGAATCTGCAAAAAGGAAGCCGCGGTATTACGGTACTGTTGGAGCAGGAAGCGCAGAATGCGTTTGAGGAGCGGAAGCATGCCGCAAAACGTTACGGTGAGGAAGCCGGAACAAAATTGCTGTTTCCGATGATGCTGATGCTCGGAATTGTGATGGTGATACTGTTGGTGCCGGCGGTGCTGGCATTTCAAATTTAGAAAGGGAGGGATTCTATGAGAGGGATCAGAGTTTATCAGAGAAGAAGACGGTGTGGGAGTTGTGGAATTGATTCTGATTCTGGTCGTGTTGATCGGGCTGGTACTGATCTTTTAAAGATCAGCTTACAAGTCTGGTGAACGATATTTTTTCGATACGATCACGAAAAAGGCGGGAAAGGTCTGAGAATGAGAAAGAGCAAGTATTACGGTATTTTTCCGCACTTGCGTTTGCGCTGGTGGCATCCTTCCTTATGGCTCTTCTGGAGGCGGGAAGGGTGTACCAGATACAGACGTATGCAGATATGAAGTCCACGCTTGCGCTGGAGTCGGTATGCGCAGTATCAGCCGATGCTCTGGGAAGAATTTCATCTGCTGGGACTGGATGGCGCCTACGGTGGGGATACATTTTCCATGGATCATGTAACCGCTGTTTTAAGAGAGCGGCTTGACCGGAATCTGGACGTTGATGGAGCGGGAGGAAGCATCCTGCAGGTCACCCTTGCAGGAGCAGAGCCGGTGGCATACCGTCTGATGACGGATCAGGAGGAAGCGTGTTTCTGCACTGTGTGGCAGCATATATGAAGCAGAATATGGCGATGGAGACCATACGGGCATTGCAGGAACGCTATGGCGAGCATGAGCAGGTGGAACAGAGCGGACAAGGGGAAGAGAGTATCGAGGATGCCAGAACGGCGATCGAAGAGGCAAAAAGCGAACGCCGGGAACAGGCAGAATCGGACGGGACGGAAGCGGTGATACCGGAACTTCCGCCGGAGCAGGAAAATCCGCTAGAGGTTGTTCATGCGATAAAGCAGAACGCACTGCTTGGAATGACGCTGGGGATCTTGGTGCGGTCTCGACGAGGCAGACCGATCTGGGTGATTCGATAGAGAGGCGGCAGAAACAGACCGGCAATATGGAGATACAGGTGTCGGACTGGTATGACAGAATACTCGCACTGGAATAGATGGATCAATATTTTGGAGATTATCTGGGAGAATCAGAGGATCACGCGCTGGCATATGAACTGGAATATGTGCTGGCAGGAAAAGGATCGGATAAAGAGAATCTGGAAAGCGTCATCAAGCGCCTGCTGTTTGTCCGGGAGGCCGCCAATATCACGCATATCCTCGGAGATGGGGATAAGCGGGCAAAGACGCTTGGAATGGCGGAGGCGCTGGCGGGGATTTACAGGCAATCCGGCGGTTGTGCGGCTCGTTCAGACGGGAGTGATTGCGGCGTGGGCGTATGTGGAGAGTATTCTGGACATCCGTGCATTGCTGGCAGGGGATAAGATTGTGCTGATAAAAATGAGACGCAGTGGACTGCGCAGTTTGGCAGTCTTGCGGCGGCGTTTGAAGATGGAAAAAGGCAAAAAACTGCGAAAACGGTGTGAGTTATCAGGGCTACCTGAAGGGATTCCTGTATACAGTGTCATCAGAGCGGCTGGCGTACCGGATGATGGACGTCATGGAACGGACAGTACGCTTGCATCCAATGTATGCAGACTGCCGCATGGATCATGTGCTGTGTGGCATAAGTTATCGCATGGATTATGAGTGGCAGCCGTTGTTTTCCGGGCTGATGGTACATACAGGGGAGATCTGTCCGGTCTATGTTATCAGACACAGCGAACGTTTTCGTATGATTGAGGAGGGAGGTGTTGCGGTGTCTCTTTATGAGGTAGAAGCAAGGCGAATCATAAAAATAATAAGAAAGGACAAATCTCTCCCCGAACAAAATTCCATATCTGGTTCAGAAAATATCGCGCGAAAAGGGACACCGCAATGCCTCCGTCTGTCTGCAGTATTTACGTTGGAAGCGGCAGTCGTGATGCCGGTGCTGGCATGCTTTTTTTGTGAGTGTTCTTTTTTCTTCCGCATCATGCAGATTCAGCTTGAGGTGCAGAAGGCATTGGATGATACAGGGACGGAAAGCTGGCAGTCTGCGCGGCATTTTGTGTCATCTGACGGGGCGGCGCTCCCCGGAATAGCAGAGGCTTTGCTTTTGAGAGAGATGGCGGACCGCACGGAAGCAGAAACTTACATCACAGGAGGAAAGTTTGGAATCAGCCTGATTGGATCCGATTTCTCCGGGGAGGAGATCACACTGCGGGCGGCGTATCATATCCGGCTGCCCATCGGATCTTCTGGTTGTGGGATTTTGCGATGGAACAGCGGGCAGATTGCAGGAAATGGACAGGATGGAGTGCTGCAGAGGGAAGTGATGAAGACCAGTGGGTGTATGTCACACAGACAGGAACCGTCTATCACAGGGAGTATACCTGCACGCATCTGGAGCTGTCGATCCGGTCTGTGGCGGAGGCGGAAATAGCGGCACTTCGCAATGAGAACGGGGAAGCATATAGAAAATGCATGCAGTGCCGGTATGCGGAAAATGCATTCGGACGGCTCTATATTACGAACCAGGGCGACTGCTACCACAAAGATCTTGGCTGTAGCGGCATCAAGCGAACCGTCCGCATGATACGGCTGTCCGAGGTGGGAACACGCAGACCGTGCAGCCGGTGCGGGCAGTAGCGGGGAGAGATGGATGAGAGGAGAAGAAAGACAATGCACAATTGTGTGGGTGAGGTGTTGCTGCTTGGAATATTTGCGGTCACGGCATACCGCGACTGGAAGGAACAGATGATATGTGTGTATGTGCCTCTTGCGGCGGGAATTGCAGGACTGGTTCTTCACCTGATGCTCCCGACACAGAAGCTGACGGATCTGCTGTTGGGTGCAGGAATCGGCGCGGTGCTTTTGCTTGCGGCTTGGGTCAGCAGGGAGGAGATTGGCTACGGGGATGGCGCAATGCTGATGGCAAGCGGTATTTTTCTGGGATTCTGGCGGAATGTGGAGTTGTTTTTAACGGCGCTTATGTTGATTGTTCCGGCAGCGTTGTTTGGACTCATTGTGAAGCATAGAAGAAAGGATTACCGGATGCCGTTTCTTCCATTCCTTTTTGTGGCGTATGTATTTCAGCTGGGATGGCGGTAGAAAACGGGACGAAATGGAGAATTTATGAACGGATGGAGAGGAAGTCTGACCATAGAGGCGGCGCTTGTGGTGCCGCTCGTGCTGGCGTTGTTTGCATTCGCCATGAAGAGTGGTATTCAGATGTATACAGAGTGCAGGGACACCGCGCTGGCGATAGGGCAGGAGCAGGAAATAGAGGCGGTAAAGATGTTTTACCACTGGCAGGAAGCGGGGGAATTATTTCAAAATGAAGATACAGTACATTAGAAAACTGACGGCAAGCTACATGGTGCTCGCGCAGTGTGAAGAATTGCAGGAATGGGAAAAAAGATGATTGCTCATGCTCCGAAGGGGAATATTGTGTTTGCGGAATGTGTGCAGGAGAACGGAGAAAAGTATCTGTGGTATAACATTACAGGAAAACAGGCGCTGGATGCGGTGTTGGAGACGGAGACGCTTTCCTATGATATGTTGTGCAATGTACTCAACGGAATTTATGAGGCAGTGCAGCAGTTAGAGGGAATGCTGCTGCCGGCACAGAGTATTCTGTTGTCGGCGGAAAGTATTTTCGTAGATTACCGAACCAGACAGATTTCTTTCTGCTACTATCCGGGGAATCGATGCCGCTGCCGGAAGCCTTCCGGACGTTCATGGAATATCTGCTGACACGACTGGATCATTCGGATGAGCGTGCGGTCAAAGCGGCATATGATATTTACGGACAGAGCAGTGCAGGGGGAGTGGAGTTAAAGGAGCTGAAATCGCTGCTTTTAATGCCGTATGAAAAGGATGAAGCGAAGACGGAGCCGGAGGGTCTGGATGACACAGAATCAGAAGAGCCGAAAGCATATGCCACTGTCGGACAGAAGGAACAGGACGGGAAGCGGGATGCTTCCATATGGAAGCAGATTTTTTCGCGGAGAGAGCACGGTGCAGGAACTGCTTGCGGCAGTGTGGGAGAAAATATGGAAAACGACAGGCACAGCCTGCAGGCAGACCGGCGGACAAAATAGCAGGCAAAGCTGGTGGGGGAACAACAGGCAGACCGACAGGCAAAAGGGCAGGCAAAACTACGGGCAGAGCGGCAGCATCCAGGGAAAAAGGTAGAACGGGCAGATGGAAGATCGGCGGGAATATGAAAAATGCACAGAAGGAGCAGGAGCCGTTCGTCTTTGAACCGGAGGAAGAGGAACATAAATCCGCAAATCCCACAGTGCTTTTGGCGGGAATTTCGCAGAAACCGGAAGGAATCCTGCGCTACGAAGGAACCGGCGGATACTCGGATCTGGTGATAGAGAAAGACAACTATGTAATCGGGAGTGCAGCGGAGTGTGATGGCCGGATTCCGAGTGCGACCGTGAGCAGGAGGCATGCAAAGATCAGCAAAAAGGGAGCTGTCTTTTTTATAGAGGATCTCAATTCGTCGAACGGCACCAGAGTGGGTGGAGAATTGCTGAATTATAAAACAGGAATGAGTCTGCAGAAAAATGAGGTCGTAATGTTTGCAGATGAAAAGTTTAGATTTATTTAAGAAAAAATGAGGGAAGTACGTTTGCAATCTGCGCCCGGTCTAACTATAATAACCATATTATAAGAGTGCAGATAGAGGTAACGCGTATGGAAAATGCAGCAGTCGCAAATGTATTAAGAGGAGAAGGCTACCGCTATTGCCACACCAATCTGGCGGAAGCCGGAATTTATTATAAGTATTATCAGGAGGGGTTCCATATTGTAATGGCGGTGAATCTTTCCGGCGGAAACCGCTTCTCTGTGCAGCAGTACCGGAGCATGGAAGAACACGCCATGGATCTGTTCTATCATCCGCAGGGGAGACTTGGGGATTTCCCGGATGGATTTCCGGTATATCATGTGGAGATGCTGACACTTCTGATCGGCGGAGATTCCGAGGTGGAACGAAAGGTGTGCGCAGAGTGCAGGAATGTGTGGGTATATCAGCCCCGAAGCGGACGGCTGCTGATCTATGAGAACCAGCCGGGAGACTTTTTCGGACTCGGGGGGCATTAGAGCAGGGTGCCGGAACAGGCGGCGCGGAAGAGATGTCGCGGCAGGGTACCGGAGCTGGTGGCTGGGCAGAGACGTCGCGGCAGGGTGCCGGAGCCGGTGGTTGGGCAGAGACGTCGTGGCAGGGCACAGGTGCCGCATATGCGTCTGCACAGAATACGGCAAAGAATCGGTTGGGCATTTTGTGGAAGAACATCCGGGCGGAATATGTGACCATCGCTCTTGTTGTTGCCAATGTTATAACATATCTTGTGCTTGAATGGCTCGGAGATACGACGAACGGATTCTTTATGGCGGAGCACGGCGCGATGTACCCGGATTTTATCCGGATCAACCATGAATGGTGGAGGATCATAACTGCTGGCTTCCTTCATTTCGGCGCGGTACATCTGGTGAATAATATGGTGATTTTATACTGTATGGGATCAAGACTGGAGCGTGTCACAGGGCATCTTAAGTATTTTTCTGATTTATCTGGTTTCCCTGATCGGGGCGGGACTGCTCTCCTACGGGATGATGCTTCGCACCGGCGATTATGCAGTGTCGGCAGGAGCTTCGGGGGCTATTTTCGGAGTGATTGGCGGATTCCTGTGGATCGTGATACTGCACCGGGGCAGATTTGAGCAGATTACAACCCGGGAATTATGATGATGATTGTGCTTACCATCTATTACGGGTTTTCCTCGGCGGGAATTGATAACTGGGGACACATCGGAGGTCTGCTTGCCGGATTTTCCGCGACAGTCATTTTATATCACAGAAACCGTCAAAAATATTGATTTTGTGAGCAAAAATTTATATACTGAAAGCAGTATGTTCCATAAAGCGACAGATGGGACAAAACGGAGGCTTTGAATGAAATAAATATTTATTACGGTGGACGGGGACTGTTGGACGATCCGACACTTTATGTTTTGAATAAGATGGAAGAAGTGCTGCGCGAACTGCGTGTGACAGTCGAGCGCATCAATATCTATGAGCACAAAAATGAGATTGCAACACTTCCACAGACTATGAAAGACGCGGACGGAATTATTCTGGCGACCACGATCGAGTGGCTCGGAATCGGCGGCTACATGCAGCAGTTTCTCGATGCATGCTGGCTGTACGGCGATAAGGAGAAGATTCAGACGACCTATATGCAGCCGATCGTGATGTCTACGACCTACGGGGAGCGTGAGGGTGAGATGACGCTGGCAAATGCCTGGGAGATTCTCGGCGGGCTTCCGTGTCCGGGACTCTGCGGATATGTGGAGGATCTGGTGTCGTTTGAGATGAACAAGGACTACACGGTCATCATTGAGAAGAAGGCGGAGAATCTCTACCGGACGATTTCTCAGAAGATGAAAAGTCTCCCGAACAGTAACCTCGCGGTCAGACAGAGTGTGCTGCGCACACCGCAGATGGAACTCACTCCACAGGAAAGTGAGCAGCTGTCCAAGTATGTATCGGATGACAGCTATGTGAAGAAGCAGAAGGAAGATATTCAGGAACTGGCATCCATGTTCAAGGATATGCTTGGAAAGGTCAGCCAGGAAGAGGATGTAGCCTATATCGATCAGCTGCAGCAATGCAGTTTGTTCCGCAGCAGGATTTTCATGCCAGATATCTGTTTATGTTTGCAGATAAGAAAAAGCCGCTTTTTATTGAAGTGAAAGATGAGGATCTCACGATACAATATGGTCAGGAAGAGAATATTGATATCTATGCAAAACTGACGCCGGAAGTAATGGATGGTGTGATTGCCGGGAGAATGACATTCCAGAGAGCCTTTATGACAGGCGAGATGACTGCGAAGGGCAATTTTACGATTCTGCGGATGCTTGATACCGTGTTCAATTTTGCGTAAGAGGAAGTGCGATGGTGAAGGTGCATCCGTCACCCGGTCTGGAATCGCAGGTTAATGTACCGTGGTGTGATTCGATGATCTGACGGGTAATGACAAGTCCCAGACCGCTGCCTCCCGTTTTGGAGGTAATAAAAGGCTGGAAGATGGTATCCGCCAGAGCCGGGTCGAGTCCGCCGCCGTGGTCAGTGATGGCAATGCTCATAAAGGGTTCTTCATAAAAGACGTGGACATCGGTAGTGCCACTCTCATGCATGGCTTCAAATGCATTTTGATAATATTTATGACAGCTTGTTTTAAAAGCTGCGGATCCAGTTCGATCAGGGGAAGGTTCTCTTCAAGCTGGAAGTTACAGACAAAGTTCTTCCAGGATAGTACACGGATGGAATGTCGATCTGATGCATAAACGAATAAATGCTTACCTGCATCAGATTCAGTTGATTGCACAGCCGCGCAGAGGACAGCTGAATGACCATGTTTTTCAGAAAACAGAGTTCCGACATGGATTCACTCCAGTAGTCAAATTCCCGCACTTCAGGGTGTTTCTTTTCAACGAGCTGAAGGGAGCTGTTTATCAACGTAATAGAATTTTTTATTTCGTGGAAAATATGAAGGTAATCCTCGTTGCTTAACAATGTAATCCCTGCCTTGTTGGTCTGATTTAACACGTGACACAACTTAGTGTAGCATTTATACAAAAGAAGTTCAATAACAACCAGTTTACAAAATTCGACAGGTGTAAGAAAGGAGTAATCATATTATGAGACAAGCAGACTGTATTTTTTGTAAGATTATTGCGGGAGAGATTCCGTCCAACACGATCTATGAGGATGACACATTTAAGGTGATTCTCGATGCAAGCCCGGCGTCAAAAAGGACACGCGCTGATTCTTCCGAAAGAGCACTATGCAGATATCTATGATATCGATGAGGAAGTTGCAGGAAAAGCCATGAAGCTTGCCAAGAAGCTTGCAGGACATATGACAGAGGTTCTTGGCTGTGATGGATTTAATATTCTTCAGAACAATCACGAAGTGGCAGGACAGACAGTATTCCATTTCCATATGCACCTGATTCCACGCTATCAGAGCGCAAAAAGAATAACGACATTCTGATGTGGAGCCATGAGAACTTCTCGGATGAGGAATTATAAGAAACATACTTGGGGATTTCAGCTGGAATGCAGATGGAAATTCGGTTCAAAAAATGTGGCATTTCTAACCAACCGAATGTTTGCATCTTCGATGATCCGTGTCTTTCCAAGTTTGGAGCACTCCGCGGGTCATGTCCGCATCCCGGAAGACAATTTGTAGGACTTTTGTGTGTGTCCCTTATGGCACCTCTGAACAAAACATAACCGCGCGAAGCCGCTGTTTGAGTCGGCATCTGCCTTATTTTTAATAGCAGATGCCGACGAGTTCGGTTCGCGCGGTTTTATATTGTCTGTGAAGAGGTGCCATTAGGGACACCAGAAAGTCCGCCCATTGTCTCCGGTGTGTCGGACATGCACCCGTCGGATTGTCCAAACGTGGAAGAGACACGGAATCTGATGCAAACATTCAGCTGGAAGAAATGCTGACATTTTTCTCCAACAAATTTCCATCTGCATTTCCATCTGAAATCTCACGAAGTGATCTTCTGATAATATTACTTATCAACGCAAAGCACAATATGCTTATTGCGGCGGGTTCTTTCTATGCAGGAACCGCTATTTGTGCGAAGATGCCTCGCGGATCAGTCCCATGATCGTCTCGATGGAGTTTGTGATTTTGCTGTGCTCCATGGCATCGATATAAGCGTCCTTTTTGTGGAAGACGTGGTCGATGGCTTCCAGCAGGGTGGTGTTGGTCAGGCTCCTCCTCCTCAAGAACATAACTGAATCCCTGGGAACGGAAAGAGTTGGCGTTTAAGATCTGATCGCCGCGGCTGGCTGCTGCCGGGAGCGGAATCAGGATATTCGGTTTGCGCAGTGCGAGAAGCTCGCAGATCGCGTTGGCTCCGGCGCGGGAGATGACAAGGGAGGAGAGCGCGAACAGATCGGCAAGTTCCTCATTGGCATACTCAAACTGGGCATAACCGGCGATGGCATTCAGGGAAGCGTCCACATTTCCCTTGCCGCACAGGTGAATGACATTGTAATTTTTAATCAGTTCCGGAAGCAGATCCCGGATGGCGGTATTGATGGCACGGGAGCCGCTGCTTCCGCCGACGACCAGAAGTGTTGGCTTTGCGGAATCTGTAAAATTACAGAGTGCAAAAGCGCGGCTGGCATCTCCTGACAGTAATTCCGCTCGGATGGGTGTGCCGGTAAGCACGGCTTTTTCCTCCGGAACATGTGCCATTGTCTCCGGAAAATTGCAGCATACTTTTGTGGCTTTTGGAATTGCAATGCGGTTGGCAAGTCCCGGCGTGAGATCCGATTCATGGATGATCGCAGGAAATGGCAGCGGCTTGCTGCAAGCACAACCGGCACGGAGACAAAGCCTCCCTTTGAGAAAACAACATCCGGCTTTAACTTTTCAAAAGACGGACGGACTGATGATAGCCTTTAAAACTTTGAACGGATCCGAAAAATTTTTTCGGATCAAAACAACAAAGGTGTAATATTATTTAGTAATGAACACTGATGGAGGTTTCTATGAATTTAAAGAAAAGAGCGGCAGGAGCCATTGCAGTTGCCATGTCAGTGGTAGTGATGACCTCGGTCGCACAGGCTGCACCAGCGGATTATAAAACAGGTGTGGCATCACAGGCAACAACGACGGACTTAGCTACAAATGGAATTGCAGGAATCGCAGTATCTATGAGTCAGTATGAGAGCGATGCCTACGAATATATCGGGCTGGCAGATGCGAATGTGGAGCAGATGAATGTTGCACGTGTTACATCCGGTGATGCGGCAGAGCAGGATGCAGACGCTGCAGAGGAAGGTCTGACCGAAATGACTGTAGATGTGGCAGATGCGGATACTGCCGTACAGGCAGAGAATGCGGCATCTGGTACAGAGACGGATGTTTCGACAGAAACAGCAGACAGTGAGCAGACAGAGGAAGAAGAACTCTGGCAGAACCGCCTTATGGCAGACGTCAATGACTATTTATATGTCAGAGCTTCCGCAGATGCTGATGCAGAGATCGTAGGAAAATTATACAAAGGTGATGTCGCAGAGATCCAGGAGGAAGGAAGTGGCTGGACACATGTTGCGTCGGGAAATGTGGACGGATATGTGAACAATGATTACTGCGTGACCGGAACAGAGGCACTTGCCTACGCACAGCAGAATTTTGATACAGAGGCAGAGGTTCTCACCAATGGACTTCGTATCAGAAGCGAAGCGGATGAGAATGCTTCCGTTATCACAGCAGTTTCCGAGGGAACTACCTTGAAAGTTGATTCCGGTGTGGAGACAGATGATAAATGGATAGCTGTTGTATATGGCGGAACAACCCGTTATGTCAGCGCAGATTATGTCACAACATCCTTAGCTTTGGGCGAGGGTATTACGATTGAAGAAGAACAGGCAGAGCTGGCAAGGATCGCTGAGGAAGAGGCGGCAAAAAAAGCAGCACAGGTTACGGAAGTGACAACGGTACAGAATGCAGCAGTTGAGGCAACTGTGGATGATGTGACACTGCTTGCAGCAATTATTCAGTGTGAGGCTGGAAATGAAGTATATGAGGGACAGCTTGCAGTCGGTGCAGTTGTTATGAACCGTGTCAGATCAGGCGGTTATCCAGGTACCGTGCATGATGTTATTTACCAGAAGAGTCAGTTTCCACCGGCTGGAGCAGGATCAGTTGCAAATGTAGCGGCAAAAGGACCAAAGCAGTCCTGCTTACAGGCAGCACAGGAAGCATTGAACGGAACTGACAATACAGGCGGTGCAACCTGTTTCAGACGTGCAAGTTCAGGTCATGCAGGTGTTGTGATCGGAAATCATGTATTTTATTAAGATAAGTTGAACGGGTTACCGGAACAGGGTACGGGTGAACAGCAGCGTTGAGGGTGTCTTTGGAAGGCATCCTCAATTTTTTATTTGTATTCTGATAACAAATATAGTAATATGGAACGTAACAGAGACAGATCGTGATCAGAAATGTATGGATGGATTACGAATAGCAGGGTCTCTGAAGTCAAAAACTAAAATAAAACAAGATGACGGAGGGAATGTTATGGGTTTACTTATCGCACTTATTGTGCTCATTCTGGTTGCACTTGCAATCGCAGTTTCATGTATTAAGATCGTGCCACAGGCTAATGCAATTGTTGTAGAACGTCTGGGCGGATATCTTACCACCTGGTCGGTAGGACTTCATTTCAAAGCACCATTTATCGACCGCGTAGCGAAAAGGTTTTGTTAAAAGAGCAGGTGGTTGATTTCCCACCACAGCCGGTTATTACAAAAGATAACGTAACCATGCAGATCGATACCGTTGTATACTTCCAGATCACAGATCCAAAGCTTTATGCATACGGAGTTGAGAATCCGATCATGGCAATCGAGAATCTGACTGCCACAACACTTCGTAACATCATCGGTGATCTCGAATTAGATGAGACACTGACATCCAGAGAGACGATCAACACCAAGATGAGATCATCTCTTGATGTTGCAACAGATCCTTGGGGAATCAAAGTAAATCGTGTGGAATTAAAGAACATCATTCCACCGGCAGCAATCCAGGATGCAATGGAGAAACAGATGAAGGCAGAACGTGAACGTCGTGAAGCTATTCTTCGTGCGGAAGGTGAGAAAAAATCCACAGTCCTCGTTGCAGAAGGTAAAAAAGAATCTGCAATCCTTGATGCAGAGGCAGAGAAACAGGCAGCTATCCTCCGTGCAGAGGCTCACAAAGAGGCTACCATCCGCGAGGCAGAAGGTCAGGCAGAAGCAATCCTCAAGATCCAGCAGGCAAATGCAGATGGTCTTCGTATGTTAAAAGAAGCAGCACCGGATGCAGGCGTTCTTCAGTTAAAGAGTTTAGAGGCATTTGCAAAGGCAGCCGACGGAAAAGCTACCAAGATTATTATCCCATCCGAGATTCAGGGAATTGCAGGTCTTGCAAAATCTGTTGTTGAGGTCGGAAAAGAGAATTAAGCATGAAAACGAGGCTGCCGCAGGAAAATATTCCGTGGCAGCCCGTTCTATCTTATAAGAAAATGCAGCCGGTAAACTTTTATTCGTGGAAAAAGGGATGCATTTCAAAATTCAAACAGAAAAGGACGGTAGAATGATGAACTTAAAAGGACGCAATTTTTTAAAACTCATGGATTACACACCGGAAGAGATCTTATATCTGATTGATCTTGCGGCTGAACTGAAAAAAAAGAAAAAAGAAGGCATCTTACATGACAGCCTGATCGGAAAAAACATTGCATTGATCTTTGAAAAGACAAGCACCCGTACCCGCTGTTCTTTCGAAGTTGCAGCGCATGACCTTGGAATGCATGTGACATATCTTGATCCAAGTGGTTCCCAGATCGGCAAGAAAGAGAGTATTCCGGATACAGCAAGAGTGCTTGGACGTATGTTTGACGGAATCGAGTACCGTGGTTACGGACAGGACATCGTGGAGGAACTTGCAAAATACGCCGGTGTTCCGGTCTGGAATGGTCTGACTAATGAATTCCATCCGACACAGATGTTAGCGGATATGCTGACTATCCGTGAACATCTTGGAACGTTAAAAGGAATTAAATTTGTATACATGGGCGATGCCCGCTATAACATGGGTAATTCCCTGATGGTAACATGTGCAAAACTCGGCATGGACTTTGTGGCATGTACCAATAAAAAATATTTTCCAAATGATGAATTAGTAGCATACTGCAAAAAATGTTGCAAAAGAGACCGGGGCATCCATCACCCTGACAGAGGATGTTGCGGAGGCTGCAAAAGATGCAGATGTTATCTACACGGATGTCTGGGTATCCATGGGTGAACCGGACGAAGTCTGGGCAGAGCGTCTGAATGACCTGATGCCATACCAGGTGAACAAAGCAGTGATGGATCAGGCAAAAGGAACTGCGATTTTCATGCACTGTCTGCCGGCATTCCATGATCTGAAGACAAAAATCGGAAAAGAAGTTTACGAGAAATTCGGTTACAGCGAACTTGAAGTGACCGATGAAGTATTTGAGAGTGCACAGTCTGTTGTTTTTGATGAGGCGGAGAACAGAATGCACACCATCAAGGCAGTCATGCTCGCAACGCTGGCTGATTAAAAAGCAGCGCAATCAGGATCATACAGATTTGATTACAAATGTAAAATAATTGCGGTAGAAACGTGGAGTAATACATGAAAACAGAAATACTTACCCTGCTCCGTGAGACAGATGGATATGTCTCCGGGCAGGAATTGTGTGAAAAATTTGGTGTCTCACGGACGGCAGTCTGGAAAGCAATTAATCAGTTAAAAGAAGCCGGTTACGAGATCGAGGCCGTCCAGAACAAAGGCTATCGGCTTGTCTCAGTCCCGGATATTTTAAGTGAGAGTGAACTGCAGAGTGTCCGCAAAACCAGATGGATCGGGGAAAAAATTGCATTTTTTGTGGTGGATTCTACTAACACCAGAGCAAAACAGCTTGCAGAAGAGGGGGCGCCGAATGGAACCTATGTCATTGCCGAAAGACAGGATGCAGGAAAAGGACGCCGTGGCAGAGGGTTTGACTCCCCGGCAGGGCAGGGAATCTGGATGACGCTGGTGTTAAAGCCGGAAATCGATCCGAACCATGCTTCCATGATCACGTTAGTGACGGCGCTTGCAGTATCTAAGGCGATCACGGATATGACAGGCAGACCGGCCGGTATCAAATGGCCGAACGACATCATCATGAGTGGAAAAAAAGTGTGCGGCATTCTGACAGAAATGAGTGCACAGTTTGATTATGTAAATCATATTGTAGTGGGAATTGGAATCAATGTGCAGAATAAAAGTTTCCCGAAAGACATTGAATCTGTCGCAACCTCACTTTTTATAGAGACAAAGGAACACTATCACAGGGCAGAATTAGTCGAGCGGATCTGGGAAGCCTTTGAACACTACTACGAGATTTTTTTGCAGACAGAGGATCTTTCCGGTCTTGTAAACGAATACAATTCACATCTTGTGAACATGCATCAGCAGGTAAAAGTGCTTGATCCTAAGGAACCGTTTGAGGGTAAAGCCATGGGAATCACGCCAAAAGGAGAACTGATCGTGGATACCTGGGAGAGTAGAAAGCTTGTCTCCACAGGCGAAGTATCCGTAAGAGGAATCTATGGATACGTGTAAATACCAATATTTATAAAACAGGAAAAGAAATATGAGTGAAAATAAGAAAACAAATCAAATACAGCCACCAGAGGAAATTGTGCTCTGTGGTGCGAGTGCGTACAATCAGAAATTCTATATCAATGAGAATTTCAAAAATCTTCCGGATGAGATCAAAAATCAGTTGAAAGTCATGTGTGTTTTTTGTGCAGATATCGGAGGAATCCTTCAGCTTGTTTTTGACGAGGAAGGAAATCTGGAGTTCCGCACAGCGTGCAATGAGGACGATCTTTTATACGATGATATCGGAAGCGGACTGAAGATCAAAGAACTCCGCCAGAAAAATGAAGATCTGCTCCGTGGACTGGAATTATATTGCAAGGTAATTTTTGATAAATTGGAGGAATAACATGATTATTACAATTGATGTAGGAAACACAAACATAACAGTAGGTGTATTCAATGGAGATGAAATTGTAGCAAGTTTTCGTATGACGACCAAAATGCCGCGTACATCAGATGAGTACGGCATGCTTCTGACAAATCTTTTGGAGCAGAACCGCATTCACTGCGATGAGATTCAGGATGCGATTATTGCATCGGTAGTTCCGAATGTCATGCATTCCTTAGAGGGCGCGGTGATCAAATACTTAAACATTCGTCCAATCGTGATCGAGCCGGGAACAAAAACGGGAATCCGTATCGTCACAGAGAATCCACGTCAGATCGGTGCAGACCGTATCGTGGACGCTGCGGCAGCTTATGAGATTTATGGCGGTCCGGTGCTTGTACTTGATTTCGGTACAGCCACCACTTATGACCTTGTAGATGCAACCGGAGCGTTCGTATCCGGTGTCACAGCCCCAGGAATCCGTATTTCCGCAAAGGCACTCTGGGAGGATGCAGCAAAACTTCCGGAGATTGAGATC
>VOFH01002039.1_pt1 | contig 23082 bp, 43 predicted proteins | sample 5384091 | NCBI WGS metagenome assembly VOFH01 (sample SAMN12384727, study PRJNA508395) | human gut metagenome | isolation source: healthy gut G | host: Homo sapiens
TTTGATCGAAGTTCCAATGGGAACGACCCTGCGGGAAGTCATTCTATGCTATCGGCGGCGGCATCAAAAGACGACCGAGAGTTCAAAGCAGTGCAGATCGGAGGTCCTTCCGGCGGCTGTCTGACGAAAGAGCATCTGGATATGAAGCTGACTTCGACTCTCTGAAAAAATCGGCGCTATGATCGGTTCTGGCGGGCATGGTTGTCATGGACGATCACACCTGTATGGTAGAGGTCGCCAGATTCTTCATGAACTTTACCCAGAATGAAAGCTGGCCGGCAAGTGCGTACCATGTCGTGAGGGTACGAAGAGAATGCTGGAAACTCGAACGTATCGTCGCAGGTAAGGGAACACCGCAGGATCTGGATCTTTTGGAAGAACTGTCCGAGACCATTACAGATACAGCCCTGCGGACTGGGAAAATGCGCGGCACAGCCTGTCATGAGTACGCTGAAATTCTTCAGAGAAGAATATGAACAGTATGTAATAGAGAAGAAATGTATTGCCAAGAACTGTGAGGCACTGCGTAAGTTCATTATTAACCCTGACAAGTGCAAGGGCTGCCAAGTGTGCACGTAACTGTTCTGCGGCGCTATCGCCGGACAGATTGAAAATCATATCATATTGACACGAAGCCTGCATCAAGTGGAGCCCGTCTGTCAGACTGTTGCTTTTGATGCGATACATATTGAGTGGTAGGAGGAATAACTATGGGATTCATGACAATCAACAAAAAAAAGAAAGTCGAATTTACAGATGAGAAAGACGTACTCTCTGTGATTCGCAAAGCAGGTATCGATATTCCGACCTTCTGTTACCACTCTGAACTTTCTACACGGCGCATGCCGTCTTTGTGTGGTAGAGGGACGACAAGGGAAAAAGTCTTTGCTTCCTGTTCGGAGGGCCAAGAGACGGAATGGTGATATTCACAAATACGCAGGCTGCAGCATCACCGCAAGACGATTATTGAACTGCTCTTAGCAGCGCACAACCGTGAATGTACGACCTGTATGCCGAACGGAATCTGCGACCTTCAGGTACTTTCAAAACGCCTGGGCGTTAGGAAGTCCGGTTTGAAAACTATAAAGACCAGCTGCCGCTGGATACCAGCTCTCATTCCGTAGTTCGTGATTTGAACAAGTGTATCCTCTGCGGTGACTGTGAGAATGTGCACAGAAGTGCAGGGCGTAGGTGTTCTGGGCTTTGCTGGAGAGGCTCTAAATGATGATTACGACGCCGTTCAAGAAAGATCTCTCTGAGACGCAGTGCGTCGGCTGCGGACAGTGCCGCGTGGTATGTCCGACAGGCGCCATCGTCATTAAAAAGACGTCAATCCTGTATGGGATGTTTTGGAAGACAGCAACACAAAGGTAGTCGCGCAGATCGCGCCTGCCGTCCGTGTAGCAATCGGCAGTATTTTGGACTTGAAGAGGGTGCAAACTCTGGGACATCTGGCGTCAGCCCTTCGTTTCCTTGGTTTGACGAGGTCTATGATACCGACTTCGGCGCCGACTTGACAGTTATCGAAGAGGCTGCGGAGCTGGTAGAGAGACTGAAAGCTGGTGACAATCTGCCCCTGTTTACTTCGTGCTGTCCGGCATGGGTGAAATTCTGTGAGAACGTTTATCCCCAGTATAGAGATCATATCTCTACTTGCCGTTCACCGCAGCAGATGTTCGGCGCTGTGCTGAAAGAAGAAGCCAGAATGAAGAAGGACGAAGACAGCAGAAAGACTGTGGTCGTCTCCATCATGCCTTGTACCGCAAAGAAAGAAGAAATCCACAGACCGGAACACTTCACTGACGGTGAGCAGGATGTGGACTTCGTCCTGACTACTGCAGAAATCGCAGAAATGATTAAAGCAGCAGGTATCGACCTGACAAATCTCACGCCGGAAGCGCTGGATATGCCGTTCGGTATGGCATCTGGTGCAGGAGCGATCTTTGGCGCTACAGGCGGTGTTACAGAGGCGGTTCTCCGCTATCTGACAGGAAGCACCAAGGCAGAGGACATTGAGGCCATTCACTTTACCGGCATAAGCGGAAGGGAAGGCATCAAAGAGGCGACAGTAAATCTGGACTGGCAGGGACGTAAGGATCGCCGTTGTCAACGGTTTGATCAATGCATCAAAGCTGATCGACGATTTGGAAGCAGGAAACGTCAACGACGACTTCGTCGAGGTTATGACCTGCAAGAACGGCTGCGTCAATGGAGGCGGACAGCCAGCCCAGAGAAGCCGGAGACCAAGTTCAACAGACAGAACGGATTATACCGTTTTGACAGCAGAGCGCAGATTAAGACGTCTGGACAGAATCAGTTGCTGCAGACGCATATGAAGAATCCTCAAAGGAAAGAACACAAACTGTTACATAACGAGAAATATAGAAAAATAACAGACACAAACGAGTGCATAAGGTCGTATCGACCCTATGCACTCATTTTGACAAATCAGCGTAACGGAAAGACGGCTCCCAGGAGTCTGTCATGCAGATAGATTGGCATATTTTTGCAATCTTATCTTCTAACATTATTAGAGGAGGTAAGAAGATGAACGACAAAAAAATATGATATTGAGGCGATTCCGGGTGAAAAGATGGTTCCCTAAAAGAGACATCCTTTGAAGAAGACATGGGTCTATATTGGGAGACTGGGGCGTCAATTCAGAAGTGGACAAATTAAAGGCGGTTCTTATGCGGCGCCCAGGCAAAGAAATCGAAAATTTCGATGCCAGAGAAGTCAGATTTTCAGAAGAACCTATAGATATAGAACTGATGCGAAAACAGCACGATGGAGTAGCTAAAATATATGAAGATTTTTGGTACAAAGGTCTATTACGTGGAGGAACAGAGGGAGGACCGGCCCAATGCGGTATTTTGCCGCGACCTGATGTTCATGACGCCAGGGCGATTTTGACCAGGCCGGGAAATGGCGGCCAGGCGGGAGAAGAGCTATATCGCACAGGCTCTGGCTAAGCTGGGCGTGCCATTCTCAGGACTATTGCAGGAGACGGCATATTTGAGGGCGCCAACGCTATGTGGGTAGACCGTCATACCTGTGTCGTATCCACTGGCAGCAGGTGTAATCAAAGGGGCTATGAACAGGTAAAACACCAGCTGGCGCACATGGGTGTGGAAGTGTGGCATATGCAGCAGCCTTACAGCAATATTCACATCGATGGGCTGATGAATCAATCAGCGAGGACAAAATCCTGGTTCACGCTTCTCAAGTGCCTTATGATATTTTAGATATGCTGAAGAAAAAAAGGCTACGAGATTTTGGAGGCGCCTTCCAGGACGGAAGTAAAGGGAAACCTTTGGCTGCAATTTTGTCGCTCTGGAGCCTGGACACATTGTCTTGCCGGAGGGTAATCCGAGAACACAGGAACTGTTAGAAAAGAATGGCGTCAAAGGTGCAGACTGTGGATATCTCTGAGATTATGAAGGGCAAAAGGCGCCCTTCACTGTATCACGGCCTACCTGAAGAGGATAGCAGCATGGGAACGATGCAGCCTCATGCGCGTTCTTTATTTTTCATTGCGGGGCAGGTTTGTTTCAAATAAAATGAAAAAATAAACTTTAAAGAGGAGCGCACATGCTAAGAAGATATGTTGAACAGATTTTTGAGTATTTACAATTATTTAGACGGAATCATGGTGACCGATAAATACGGATATGTGGAATACTATGTGACCTTTCGTCCAGATGTGAATAACCTGAAAGAAAAGGACATTCTCAGGAAGCATATTACGGAGGTCTATCCCACTTTGAACGAAGAAACCAGCAGCATTCTGCGGGTTTTTAAAGACAGGAAAGCCCATATCCAATGAGTTTCAGACCTTGATTACCTATAAAGGACAGAGCATCAGGGCGATCAACACGACGATGCCCATCAAAGATCACGATGAGATCATCGGCGCTGTCGATGTGTCCCGCTATATCGACAGCCCCTACCAGCGGCAGGATATTTCCCTATCGTTAAAAGAAAGTGTGGAAAAGAAGAATTTATACGCCGTAGATGATATTGTTACCAACTCCCGAAGTATGGAACTGATTAAGGAACGCATCCCCATGATTGCAGACACGGATTCGTCTGTATTGATTTATGGCGAGACTGGCACCGGTAAAGAACTGGTAGCACAGTCTATTCACACCGCCAGCAAGCGCAGAAATAAGAAGTTCGTCTCCCAAAACTGCGCCGCCATTCCTGGAAATCTTTTGGAGAGCATTCTCTTCGGCACAACAAAGGGCAGTTATACTGGCGCTGAAAACAAGCCGGGGCTTTTTCGAAATCGCCAGCGGCGGCACCCTCTTTCTGGACGAGATCAATTCTATGGAAATCAGCGTTCAGCCAAAGATTCTCAAGGCCATCGAGGAAAAGCAGGTGGTCAGATTAGGCGGTTACGAGCCGATCAAAACAGATATTAAAATCGTCTCTGCCGTTAATGAAAAATCCCCTGCAGTGTATTGCCGAAAATAAATTGAGGGAAGATCTTTTCTACCGCCTCAGCGTGGTACAGTTAAATATACCGCCACTGAGAGAGCGAATTAACGATCTGTTTTATCTGGTTTCTCACTTTATCAATATTTATAATACATCTATGCATTGCAATTTAATTGGTATTGATGAAGAAGTAGAGACCATTTTCGTGGTTACAATTGGCCGGGAAACGTGCGGGAACTGAAAAACGTCATTGAAGGGGCCTTCAACGTGGCATCTGCCAGATTTATTCAGAAGAAAGATTTGCCGGAATATCTGACCAGACCATTTGTTTTAGGAAATCGGTCAAAATGCTTTGATGACGGTGCCGGCCATTCCGCTAAAAGGCATCTCTTTAGAAGAAGCGTTAGAGACCTACGAGCGGGAATTGATTGAGCATGCTGTCGCCATCTCTAAGAATTACGTAGAGGCTGCTAAACTTCTTGGCATTACGAAGCAAGCGCTGAATTACAAATTGAGAAAATACAAACTGAGAGAATAGAGTAAAAAGGCCTTTACCTTAAGGTAAAGGCCTTTTTACCGGTAACGTTTTTTACTGAAATAGCCGCGGCAGCGTGGTTTCCTTGGCATCAAAATTGCATTTGTATAGAGGAAAGAGAAACGGGAGGTTTTATTTATGATAGACGAGAAAAAAAGACATCGACGCCCTTCCAGGCGAAAGGTGGTATGCAAAGGAGACGACTATAGAAGAGGATATGGCAGAGCTTTGGGGACAGTGGGGTGTCAGTTCAGAGGTAGATCCTCTTCGTGCCGTACTGATGAGAAGGCCGGGCAAAGAAATCGATGATTTTGATTGGCAGGCAGAAACCGCTTCAAAGGGCCTATTTCTCCCGAGAGGTTCAGAGCACAGCACGATGCACTTACTGAGATTTACAGGAAATACGGCGTAGTTGTTCATTACATTGAAGAACAAAGGGAAGACCGACCTAATGCATTGTTCTGCAGAGACTTGGTTTTCATGACGCCAGAGGGCGCCATCGTGACTAGGCCAGCGATGGAAGCGAGGCGGGGAGAAGAACGATATGCGGCGAAAAAACTGGCGGATCTAGGTGTGCCTATTATCAGAACGGTCTGCGGGAGCGCAACCTTTGAGGGGCGATGGGACTTTGGATTGACCGCCATACAGTCGTTTTAGCTTCGGGTGTCAGAACCAATCGTGAGGGTTATGAGATGGTAGAATATGAGCTGCGCCGCATGGGTGTCACCGACATTCTCCACATGCAGATCCCCTACGGCCACGCCCACATCGACGGGCTCCTGAACATGGCCAGCCATGATGTAGCCATGATTCATGCTTCTCAAGTGCCTTACGACGTATGTGACGCTGAAGAAAAAAAGGAATCAAGCTGTTGGAATGTCCTTCACAAATAGAAGCAAAGGAGGGGCTGGCCATCAACTACGTGGCCATCGAACCGGGATTGATCGTCATGCCGGCTGGTAATCCCAGGTCACAGGATTTGCTAGAGCATAACGGTATCAAAGTCATCCCGCTGGACTTTGACGAAATTCTAAAGGTTATGGCGCCGTTCACTGCTGCACGGCATTTCTTAAACGCGGCTGATGTGCGGGGCGCTAAAGCATAAGGACTTCCGGCAATTTGCCTCGCAAATTGGGGCAAGTCCATGATACGACAAGCGCCAAGCCGCTCACAGTGTTCGCGGGGCGCTAAAGCATAAGGACTTCCCAGCAATTTGCTTTGCAAATTGGGGCAAGTCCATGATACGACAAGCGCCAAGCCGCTCACAGTGTTCGCGGGGCGCTAAAGCATAAGGACTTCCCAGCAATTTGCTTTGCAAATTGGGGCAAGTCCATGATACGACAAGCGCCAAGCCGCTCACAGTGTTCGCGGGGCGCTAAAGCATAAGGACTTCCAGCAATTTGCTTTGCAAATTGGGGCAAGTCCATGATACGACAAGCGCCAAGCCGCTCACAGTGTTCGCGGGGGCGCTAAAGCATAAGGACTTCCCAGCAATTTGCTTTGCAAATTGGGGCAAGTCCATGATACGACAAGCGCCAAGCCGCTCACAGTGTTCGCGGGGCGCTAAAGCATAAGGACTTCCCGGCAATTTGCCTCGCAAATTGGGGCAAGTCCATTAAGGAGACGGAGATATGAATTTGTATGAAAAGTTGGTAAAGGAGCTTTCTCTGGATAATATCTATGAAAACATGAAATATTTGGTCGAGGAAGTAGGGGAGCGGCTTTCGGGCACAAAAAGAGATGAAGAAAGCGACGGATTACCTTTGTTCCATACTGCAGGAGTATGGAATAGACGCCTGCATCGATCACTTCCCAATGTATCAGAGTTATCCTGGTGATGCATCCCTGAAAGTCACTGTACCAGAAAAAAGAGAAATCAAAACCAGGCCGGTGTGTCACATTGAATCAACGCCGGACAGCGGCATAGAAGGAGAACTGATTTATCTGGGATCGGGAACCTATGAAGATTACCAGGGACAGGACGTACGTGGAAAAATTGTGTTAACTGATATGAACTGGAGCCCCGGCAGGCCGGAAAAAAGCGAGAATCGCCTGGGAAATGGGTGCTAAGGCTTTGATTATCATGAACTGGGGCAAGGCAGAAGACGACTTGATTCAGATGGGCGCCATCAAAGCCCAATGGGGTAATCCGACACCGGATACAGAAAAGGAGATTGTCAGACTGACGGTGATGAGCATCTCTCGGAGAGACGGTGAATACTTGGCCGGTCTGTGTAAATTGGGAGAAGTCAAGGTATGGCTGAAAGCGTCGGCCAGCAGGCAGTGGATTACGGCGGACCAACCCATGGGCAGAGTCTGCGGCGGAAAAAGCAACGGACAGTATATTCTGGTAGGCAGTCATGTAGACGCATGGGGAAAATCAGCAATCTGTAACGCTTCAGGCAATGCTTTGAATCTGGAACTGGCGCGGATCTGTCAGAAATATAGGGAGGAAGCTGCATAGAGATGTGGTCTTTGCTTTCTGGGATGGTCACGAGATTGCAGAGGGGGCGGCTCCACTTGGTACTGCGACCATTCCTGGAAAGAAATGAACGAAAATTGTATCGCTTATATCAACATCGACAACCTGGCCATCAAAGGCACGACCATCCCTGGTGTGGAAGGGCAGCCGGAGCTGAAGCAGTTTCTGATGGACGCCATCGAAAAGGTGTGGGGCGTGAAGGGACAGTGGAACCACGCTTATAAAGGCGGAGGTGATTCCTCTTTCTTCGGCATCGGCGTGCCATATATCTCTTTGCTACAGAATATACAGAAGCGAAGCTGAAGGAACTGAACTATGCTTTCTATAGCCCGTGGCTGCACAGTGATTCCGATACCATTGACAAGATCGACAGAGAGTTGCTGGCAGGTCATGGACGCTATTTCCTCTATCTCCTGGAGCAGCTAGTCAGCTCGCCTCTGGTGCCGTACGATCTGCCGGCGCTGGCGGAGGACATAGAGGGACAATGGAAGGCAATCTGCGCAAGGGCCGGCAGGGCAAAAACGCTGATTGAGGACTTAGAGGAGGTTTTTCGAAAGTATACGGCTGCTTTAGTCTCGCTGACGACATTGGCGTCAAAACAGGAGTGCCAGGAACTTTATAATAAGCTGGCTATACTGTGTGAACGGCAGACCGTGATGTTTCGCAGTGAGTCAGGTCGTTACGGTCAGGATTCCTGCTGCGCGCTGCAGACGGAGAACCCGATTCCGGCTCTTGATCGAGCGATAAAAAGTACAACCAAAGTGAAGTTGGCTCCCACGAGTTCTATCTCTGGGAAACGCAGATTTTAAAAGTTAAAAACATGGTCTACGATGGGCTGAATAATAGCCTCGAGTACATCGGCTTAGGACTTTCAGCTATTAAGTAGTTATGGAAAGGAGAAAGGGACGTGAAAAACAGAAAGATATCCAGCAAAAGATGGCTGCTGGCAGGAGCCTTCCTACTGAGCATGCTGCTTCTAACCCAATTTGCTTTTGCCGATGAGGGGAAGAGGCGACAAAGTATTATGGTGTCTTGTCTCTGGTGACACCTTTTATCGCAATTGTACTATCCTTTATTACAAAACAAGTGGTCCTGTCTCTGGCTACGGCAGTCCTTGTCGGAGCAACGATTATCAACGGAGGAATCTGTTCCATGGCTTCCTGCGCACCTGTGATGCTTACATCGTCGGCACGACCACAGATACCTGGAACGCCACACTTTTGATCTTTATCCTCTCAGTGGGAGGGTTGATTGCAGTGATGAGCAAAATGGGCGGAACCCAGGCAATGGCTCTTACCCTGGCGAAGAAGGCAAAAACGCCAGGAACTCACTGATTATCACTTGGATCATGGGTATTATTATCTTCTTTGAGGATATGGCCAACTCCTTGATCGTCGGTCCTACCATGAGACCGGTAACGGATCAACAGAAGGTATCCCGCGAAAAAATTATCTTATGTTATCGATTCAACGGCCGGACCGGTGACAGATATGGCTTTGATTTCTTCCTGGGTTGCCTATGAAATCGGTATGATTTCTATCGCGTTTACAACAGTCGGCATCAAAGACGGCAATGCCTACGGCATGTTTCTGCAGACGATCCCTTACCGCTTTTATAACATTTTGCAGTGGCCATGGTCATCATCATTATTTTGATGCAGAGGGACTACGGTCCTATGTATCAGGCGGAGAAGAGAGCAAGGCTGACGGGAAAATTATATGAGGATACTGCAAGGCCCATGATGAGCAAAGAACTTGACGCCATGAATGTGGCGGAAGGCGCGCCGCTTAGGATGTGCAACGCTATCGTTCCGATTCTGACCTTTATCATCGTAACTTTGCTGGCAATTTGGTACACTGGCGGCGGCCTCAAAGAGCCGCTCAGCATAGCGGGGATACAGAATGCTTTCGGTAATTCTGATTCAGCATCCAGCATTCTATATGCAGTCATTTTTACTTCCGTTGTCAGCATCGGTATGGCGGCGGCGCAGAGAATTATGAGTCTGAAAGAATGTATTGAAGTCTGGCTGGGCGGATGCAAAAGAGCTTTTGCTGACTGTTACGATTCTGATCCTGGCCTGGTCCTCAGGTTCCGTCATGGGCGATCTGGGAACCGGAGATTTCATCTCTGGTATGGTGGGAAATTCCATACCTGGTCTCATCTTGCCGGCAGTGCTGTTCCTGGTATCCTGCTGCGTCGCTTTTTCCACGGGTACTTCTTATGGAACGACAGCAATTATGATTCCGATTGCCTTTCCTCTTGCCATGGGCGTCACTGGGGAGCAGTGGACTCCTGGCTGTTACAACTATTGCGGCAGTTACTTGCGGGGCGATATTCGGAGATCACTGCTCGCCGATTTCTGATACCACGATTATGTCTTCTATGGGTTCGGCCTCAGATCTGATGGATCACGTGAGACGCAGATTCCTTATGCGGTTACCGCCGCTATTGTGGCAGCCGCTGTCGGCTTTTACCGGCGGCAGCAGGTTTATCACCACTGATTATCATACCAATAGGTATTGCAGTGCTGGCTGTCATCGTCAGAATTTTGGGGAAGAGCACGAGGCTTGAAGATCTGCAGAAAGAAGAAGAAAATACAAAAGTCTGCTAGACGCAAGGCGCTGCATCTGATGATGCAGCGTCTTTGTTGCCGTCAGTTAGTTGCTATCTTCGGTTTTTCGATCAGAGCTGCTCGGATGGAAGGCAGAGCGCCTCTGATAGAAATGCTATAGATGAGTGACGCCAGATCGCTTTCCGGCAGCTTTTTTCCTGTCGTAAACCAATACTTTATAACGCCGAATAAGGCGGAAAGCTGATATTCAAAGATATATTCCACAGATTCCATGCTGCCCGCCTCATTTTTCAACTCTTTCCTTATCAAAGCTAAAAATTCCTGTTTTAATTTCTCTGCTAAGATCAGGTAATGCTGGTGCAGAAATAGAAGTTCAATTTGTTTTTCATTTCTTGTAAGGATATTAGAAAAAAGCTGTTTAACGATATCGTTCTCCAATACATTTGTAATATCCAGTGAGCTGAAGATTTCCTCTTTGATGGGCATAAAGATACTGTCCACCGCCTTGTTTAGCAGATCGTAGATGTCTTTGTAATACACGTAAAAAGTAGTACGGTTATATCCTGCCAGACGGCACAGTCTCCGATAGAAATCTTATTGATGTCTTTTTTCTCATAGAGTTGCCAGAAAGCACTGAGGAAATCTGCTTTTTTGTATTGAGCTTTTTCCATAAAACACCTCATAATAAACATTTCTATCATGGTATCACAAAACCAACAATTTGCACATAATTGTTGCTTGAAGTTTTGCCTGGGAGTCCTTATACTCTTGTTATGGAAGTGAATAAAGGAGTGTGGATGATTTGAACAGCATTGAAATAGAACATCTTACGAAAGATTATGGAAACGGAAAAGGTGTCTTTGACGTTTCCTTGCGATAAAACAAGGCGAAGTTTACGGTTATCTGGGTCCCAACGGGGCGGGAAAATCCACGACTATGCGCCACCTGATGGTTTCAGCAAACCCCAATCCGGAACAGTGAATATTTTGGGCTTGGAGTGCTTAAGCAATCAGAAGGAAATTCAAGGCAGGCTGGGTTATCTGCCTGGAGAGATTGCCTTTCAGGAGGACATGACGGGCATCGCATATCTGAAGCTGATTGCGAAAATGCGCCACATGAAGGACTTCAGCTATGGGGAAAAGCTGATTGACTTTTTGAGCTGGACCCCAGCGGCGGCATCAAGCGCATGTCTAAGGGCATGAAGCAGAAAATCGGCATCGTGGCCGCCTTTATGCACGATCCGCAGATTCTGCTGCTGGATGAACCTACCAGCGGATTGGATCCGCTGATGCAGAACCGTTTTGTGGAGCTGATAGAAAAAGAGAAAAAAAGAGGGAAAACCATTCTTCTGTCGTCTCACATCTTTGAAGAGGTGGAAAAACCTGCGACCGAATCGGCATGATTCGCAAGGGAAAACTGGTCAAGGAGTTTACCGTCGATGAATTGCGCCATTCCCAATTGAAGACGTACAAGATAGAATTTGCCGTTTCCTCCGACATGGAGAAAATGAAAGAGGTTTACCCTGATGCCGTGTTTAAAGAAGACAGACGGCAGATGATCGTCTCTATCAACGATGGACAGATCAATGCGCTGATTCGTCAACTGGCAAAATGCGACGTGCATTTTCTAAAAGAGGAGAAGCACACCCTGGAAGAATACTTTATGCAGTTTTACGGAGGTAATCAAAATGTTTAGTTTTCCATATTTCAGACAAATTGTAAAAATCCAACATCAAATTCCTAGCTGCATTTACTTTCGTCTTATGCCTCTTTCTGATCGTCATGACCAACGTTTTCACGCCAGAGACCGTCATGGTCTGCAGTCTGCCACGAAGGGAAACTTTTGCGGCGCATATTCTTACTGGGAATGGAACCTTGATTGGCTTCATGGCCAATTCTTTTTATGCCCTGATGGCCCATCATCTTCCCATGGTCTATTCCATCATGGTGGGAAATCGAATGATTGCAGAGAAAATCGACAAGGGCAGTATGGCGGGATTTCTGTTCACACCTACTACCAGGCTGCAGCTGACACTGACAAGCGCCGTGTACTTTATTCTGTCACTGGTCGTTATGTGGGGCGTGGCTTCTGTAGTGGGCATCGCTGCGGCAAATATTTCACAGCCCGATGCGCTGGATACAGATACTTTTTTACTGATGAACCTGGGGGCATTTTTATATCACCTGGCGATCAGCAGTATCTGCTTTTGTTCTTCCTGCATTTTCAATAGTTCAAAGAACTCTCTGACCTTCGGCGCAGGCATTCCCCTGCTTTTCTTTGTGGTCAGCCTGTTCATCAAGCTATCGGAGGACTTGGATTTTCTAAAATATTTTACGTTGAACACCCTCTTTGATACGACGGCAATATTGAGGGCAACGGCTATGGAGCCAGCTTTGCCGCCATGGCAGGACTGTCCGCCGTGCTCTATGTAACGGGCATGGTCTGGTTCCAGAAAAAGGATCTGCCGCTTTGATAGACAAGAAAATGACTACAATCAGTGGGAAAACGAGGAGGAAAAACGATGAAAAAATTTATGATTGAAGACGGCGTATTCGATATCTTTCCCCACTTGGAAATTGGAATTGTCGCACTGCACGGTGTTGACAATAGAGGACCGGGGAAGGCAGAGCTGCTGAAGGCGATTTGTGAGGACATTTCCGCAGCGGGCGTGATTTCGCCTTATGTCACTGAGTACAAAGAGGCCTGCCTTGTTTTGTGTCATAAATTAATTAAAGGTACCGGTAATGAAAAAAAAATAACACACTCCGATTGGGATTACCGGCAGGCATAAGATGTTACTTTAAAATCCGTTACCGGTAACAGTATATAGAGAAAAATATAGGGCAGTTTACTGGTAATGGAGGGAAACATGATGGAGCAAAAAATGTAAGCTGCTTTTTGTAAAAACGGTACACACCGTAACCGTTTAAATTTGAACGAGACCATATATTCGGCACGCGTGCCGTTGCACAGTCCGGAATTATGGTGATATCATTTTCCAGAGCGGTTCTATAGAGTTTCTATAAGATTTTATTGTTGAAAATCTATGTGCTATGCAAATAGTTTTCCTAATGCCCTTCGTTTCAAAAAAGCATTTAATTGGACAATTTACCAGAATCAATAAAAAGATGCTTAAAAACGAATTTTAAGTGCTATAGAGGGATATTAAAGACTACATGTCCTTACTGATTATATCAATTAAAAAAAATGGCAGCGATTACTCAATGTTATTAAGGTAAAATGATGCGGGGGTATTTTTTAATTTATAAAAGAGCCTTTCTGCTTGTCAATTATTTATGCCTCTTCTCACAGATGAGCTATTTCAATTTTAATGTAATTATCAAAAATTAATATTTACATTTTTCTGAATTATGATATGATTAACATAGCAAAATGTATTTTATTAAAGTTAAGAAGGAACATCATAAAGAAAAGGTAATAACCGTAACGCTGCTATTAAGTGTACTTATGACCGTTAGCATTACGCCCACATTCGCATCAGAGGATATTGACAAAACACAAAATTTACCTAATAAGGCAATCGTCTTTTTTCAATACTCAAGACGTTAGTTTTGATAAGAATATTACAGATTTACAACGAGCAGGTTGGCAGACCGTTAATAAAGATCAATTTAAAGTCACCTGAAAAGAGGTGTAACAACGGGTGTAGTTTGTACGGCTATAGCTGGTGTTCTTGCTTTAAAACCCGAGACAGTACTTTTTTTTTATATCAGTCAATTGGAGTACCGCTAAGAAGATATAGTGTAAAAATTAAAGATAGTGCAGGTAAGACGCACGGACCTTTTTTTACATAAATATGCCAAGGCCTAGATCTGCTGAAAATGAAATGGTGGAAAATTAAAATGAAAATCCCGTTAAAAAAATAACATGGATATACACATTAACAATTATTTTAATTTCAATAGTTATACTAGCTTTAATTTATTTTGTCCCTACGACAGCACCATTAAAATACTTAATAATAAAGCTGGTCAAGCTGTTTGTATGGTTTAATATTACTATTTCAATAATATTAGTCGCCTTGCGGATTAAATGCTACTTTACAAAACATTAAAGAAAGGCCGTGAAAAAATATTTCATTTTTTCACGGCCTTTTTTCGTTAACAAAATGCTCTATGCATTTGAAGCTTTTTATGAAAATGGGCGCACTCCATTAAAGCCTGGAAATACAATCGGTTCCATCAATAAAGCTGTCGATATTTATAATTATGTTTCTCTAAAACACGACTTCACCTGCGGCGGCGAGAACCTGGATCAGATTCAGGGAGACATGGTTTTGGGTTTCGCCCGCGGTGATGAGCCTTTTGTTCCTTTAGGGGAAGAAGAGAACGCACCGCCCCGTGAGGGAGAGCTGATCTATTACGACGAGGAAGGAGCCATCGTCAGAAGCTGTCTGTGGAGAGAGGCGGATCGAAGCAAGATCACTGAAACAGCTGACAACATCCTGCTCTACATGGAGTGCATCAACCCCGAACGCCGCGATGCCTTTTCGCAGGCTGTCCGGGTATTGGCTGAAAGAAAATTTGAAATAGTCATTCACCGCCCCTGGTTATTTTTCTAAGGATTCCGCCTGACTCATAATTTCGTCTTCGGTTTTCATTATACTGCTCTTGCCATCTGAATATAATATCATGAGAGCAAAATAAGGTGTACGACATTTGTGGTCATATGATGCGCACTGCCTATATTTGTTCAAAAGGTGTTTTTTGTTAAATTGGAAAAAATGATTCAAGCGTGTATTTGTGAGGGTTATAGACGATCATTTTTATTGATTTCTGCAAAAATCAGCGTGGGATTCTAGTGGGATGTATCGAGAGCATTTCAATGGGAATCCCTGTACATGATAAGCGTCAAAATTTGTATACTGGATAATGCACAAAGTATTATGGAATAGACACTGCATTTTTGTGTTCAAAAAAACAAGAAGTGCTGGCAACTGCTAAAGTCTTTTATTTTTCAGCACAAATTATTGACAATTCAAATTTTTAGTAATAAAATTAGTTAAACTATTAACAAAAGTCACTATTTTCTGATTTATTTTGAAGGAGAGCAAATGTGTAACTGCAACGAAATGACGAAAAGTTTGAACAGCTTGACGAAATCATTGCCAAGCACAAGGAAGAGCGAGGCGCTCTGATTCCAATCCTTCATGAGGCGCAGGAGGTCTTTGGATACCTGCCTTATGAAGTACAGGAACGGATTGCTGACGGACTGGGAATTTCAATGGCAAAGGTCTATGGAGTTGTGACCTTCTATTCACAATTCTCATTGAAGAAGAAGGGGAAATACAAGATTAATGTCTGTATGGGTACCGCCTGCTACGTAAAAGGCGCTAACGATATTATGGGGAAATTCCTGGAGCGGCTTTCGATCGAAGTCGGAGAGTGCACGGCTGACGGCAAGTTCTCATTGATTCTTGCAGATGCATTGGCGCATGTGGTCTTGCACCTGTAGTAACCATCAACGACGAGGTTTATGGAAGATTGACGCCGGAACAGGTGGAAGAAATCTTAGATGAATATGAGCATATGTAGATAGCAGGAGGAGAGAATGAGTAAGACAATAAAAGAAATCCAAGAGATTAAAGAGAAAACACTCGCATCATTTGGAAACAGAATTGGAAACGATGACAATAAACTTTACATAATGACCTGCTGCGGTACAGGCTGTACTTCATCGGGAGCAATCAAAAATAGAGAAAAGTTAGACGAACTGATGGAGAGACGGCCTTCAGGACAGAGTGCAGTTTGTAAAGACGGGCTGCTTTGGTCTTTGTGCAGAGGGACCGATTTTGATGGTTTACCCAGAAAACGTAATGTACACCAACGTAACGCCGGACGACATCAATGAAATCTGGGAAGCCCATATCAAAAAATGGCAGAGTCGTTGAAAGACTGAAGTCAGAAAACGAACTGAATTTCTTCTCAAAGCAGATGAGAATCTCTCTGAGAAATTGCGGCAGAATCGATCCTGAAAATATTGACGAATATATCGCCTATGGCGGTTATGAAGCACTTGGCAAAGTGCTGACAGAGATGGAACCGGAAGATGTCATCAAGACGATCAAAGACTCCGGTCTCAGAGGCAGAGGCGGCGGCGGATTTCCTGCCGGTGTCAAGTGGCAGTTCGCAGCCGAGCAGCAGGTGAAAGAAAATATGTCTGCTGTAATGCTGACGAAGGAGACCTGGTGCCTTTATGGACAGATCTGTACTGGAAGGCGATCCCCATGCTGTCATCGAAGCTATGGCAATCGCAGGTTATGCCATCGGATCTGACCAGGGCTTTGTCTATGTCAGAGCGGAATATCCCATTGCAGTACAGAGATTGACCATCGCCATTGAGCAGGCCAGAGAATACGGCTTGCTGGGTGACAATGTACTGGGTACCGGCTTTAAATTCGACCTGGATATCAGGCTGGGCGCAGGCGCTTTTGTCTGCGGTGAAGAAACAGCCCTGATGACCTCCATCGAAGGCAACCGCGGAGAACCGAGATTGAAACCGCCGTTCCCGGCAGTAGAAGGTCTCTTTGGCAAACCGACCATCTTGAACAACGTAGAAACCCTGTCCAACATTCCGCAGATCATCACTAAAGGGCCGGAATGGTTCAGCGAAATCGGAACAGAAAAATCCCATGGAACCAAGGTTTTCGCGCTGGGCGGAAGATCAACAATACCGGACTGGTAGAGGTTCCTATGGGAACCACTTTGCGGGAAATCGTCTACGAAATCGGCGGCGGCATCCCGAAGGGCAAAACCTTCAAGGCAGTTCTCAAACGGGAGGCCCTTCCGGCGGATGTATTTCGGCAGAGTTCCTCGACACGCCGATTGACTACGACTCCCTGACCTCGCTGGGCTCCATGATGGGTTCCGGCGGATTGATTGTCATGGACGAAGATACCTGTATGGTCGATATCGCAAAATTCTTCCTGGAGTTCACGGTTGAGGAATCCTGCGGTAAGTGTACTCCGTGCCGTATCGGTACCAAGCGTATGCTGGAAATCCTCACCAAGATTACAGATGGAAAAGGCTCGCTGGACGATCTGGATGAGCTGGAATATCTGGCCATGAATATCAAGAAGGGCGCCCTTTGCGGCCTGGGGCAGACGGCGCCAAACCCGGTACTTTCTACGATGAAATATTTTAAAGATGAATATATCGCCCACGTAGTAGACAAGAAATGTCCTGCAGGCGTTTGTGTTTCGATGCTCCGATACGTTATCATGGAAGATGCATGTAAACACTGCGGGCTTTGCGCGAGAAATTGTCCTGCGCAGTGTATCTCCGGCGACAAGAATACACCTTACGTTATCGACAACGACAAGTGTCTCAAGTGTGGAGTCTGCATGGAAAAATGTCCATTCAAGGCTATCATGAAGAACGCATAAGAAAGTGAGGGCGAAACATGAAAATAAGAAAAGAGTACAATTAACCATAGATGGCATGGATGTCAACGTGCCAGAGGATTACACCATCCTCAAAGCAGCTAAAAAAGTAAATATCAAAGATCCCTACTTTATGCTTCCTCAAGGACGTGTGTGAAATCGGATGCTGCCGTATGTGCCTGGTAGAAGTAGAAGGCATGAAAAACTGGCAGGCCTCCTGCGTGCAGAAGGTTGCAGACGGCATGGTGGTCAAAACTCATACGCCTGACATTCTCAACTTCAGAAAAAAAGAATCTGTAATCGATTCTTTCCAATCACCCGGCCATGTGCAAGAGCTGTAACACAGGTTCTACAGGCTGTGCACTGAAGACTTTGGCCACCACCATGGACACTGAATTTGCAAACTATGCGATCAACCAGGAAGTCATCACCGCAAACCAGGTTATGGAAGTGGATGACGGCATCTCCATTATGCGTGACCCCAACAGATGCATCCTCTGCAGAAGATGTATCAGCATCTGCCACAACGTGCAGACAGTAGGCGCCATCGACGTCATCAACAGAGGTTTCAGTACGGTAGTGGGAACCACTTTTAATCGGCCAATTGATGAATCCAGATGCGTAAACTGTGGGCAATGTATCAATGTATGTCCGACCGGTGCCCTGCAGGAGCACTCCAACATGGATGACTTCTGGGAGATTCTCAAAGATCCTGACAGATTTGTCATCGTACAGACCGCACCTGCGGTAAGAGCGGCTTTGGGCGAAGAATTTGACATGCCAATCGGTACAGACGTTACAGGCAAAATGGTCACGGCGCTGCGTATGCTGGGCTTTGACAAAGTCTTTGACACCGATACTGCCGCTGACCTGACGATTATGGAGGAAGGCACCGAGCTGATCAAGAGGATTCAGAATGGAGGCAAACTGCCTTTGATCACATCCTGCTCACCGGGCTGGATCAAGTTCTGTGAACACAACTTCCCGGATATGCTCGACAATCTGTCATCCTGCAAATCACCTCACGAGATGCTGGGCGCAGTAATCAAATCCTACTATGCAGAGAAGATAGGGAAAGATCCTTCACAAATTGCGGTCATCTCCATCATGCCTTGCACTGCGAAAAAATATGAAGCGCAGAGAGAAGAGCTGAACGTAGATGGGCAGCAGGATGTGGATCTTGTTCTGACTACGAGGGAGGTAGCCAGAATGATTCAGGCCTTTGGCATCGACTTCCCAGCACTGCCTGACGGCGAATTTGACAATCCGCTGGGCATTTCAACAGGCGCAGGAACCATCTTTGGCGCTTCTGGCGGAGTCATGGAAGCCGCCCTGAGAACAGTCGCGGACGTATTAACAGGGATGAGCTCCGACTCCATCGACTACATGCAGGTCCGCGGCCAGGAAGAGGGTTTGAAGGAAGCGGAAATTACCATCGGCGATATCACCCTGAAAGCCGCGGCGGCCCACGGTCTTGGCAATGCCAGAGCATTGATGGAAAGAGTGCGCAGCGGCGAGCACTTTGACTTTATCGAGGTCATGGCCTGCCCGGGCGGCTGCGTCAACGGCGGCGGCCAGCCACAGCAGCCGTCCTCTGTCCGCAACTGGGTCAATGTCGGCGAGGAGAGAGCGAAAGCTCTTTACAGAAGCGATCACGAGAATTTCATCAGAAAGTCTCATAAAAATCCGGTCATCAAAGAGTTATACAAAAGAATATCTGGGTGAACCGGGCAGTGAAAAAGGCACATAAGCTGCTGCACACTCATTAACATCCGAGAGGCTGATACTTAAATAGTGACAAATCAAGCAGGAATGCGGCAGGCCGGCGAACGGCAGGTCGCATTTTTGCTTGCGGCAGGATAAAACCGGTCATCCATCTCCACCATCGGCAGGGGCAGTTACGCAGATTGACCATAAAACGAGGAAAGAGTTAAGCAGGAGCAAGAGGAAACAGGGGGTATGCGTAACTGGACGTCAAGCCAGCAGGGGGCGGTTATGCAGAATGGCCAAAAAAAGAGAAAAGTTAATCAGAGGCTGGTGAGAGGAGAAGAAATGCGTAACAGAGCATCTGTCAGCAGCGGGCGGTTATGCAGAATGGCCAAAAAAGAGAAAAGTTAATCAGAGGCTGGTGAGAGGAGAAGAAATGCGTAACTGGATGTCTGTCAGCAGCGGGCAGGGCTGCTAGGCAATCTTGACTTGACGCGGAGTGATCAGTATAATGTGAATAAAGTAAACCTTGCGGCTATATGGGAGGAGACATCATGTCTGAAGAAAAATAAAGAAAGTGCAGTTCTGCACCTGCAATGATTACGACTGTCCTTTAATCCCTGTCAATCACGATCAGGGCTGTACGCCATGCATTGCTAAAAATCTAAAAGCGGGAGAGACTCCAAGCTGTTTCTTTAATAAGCTGGATCCGGAGAAGAAGGAGGATCGTGGCGAGTATTTACATAAGGACTTTGCCAGAATCGTCATGAAACTGTATGAAGATTGAGCAAGGCAACAGCTTTTAAAAATCGTTGAAGAAGGAAGCATCAACGAGGCGGCAAAGGAACTGTATATAGCCCGTTCTTCACTGAGCACCTCTATGAAAAATTTAGAGAGAGAGCTGGGCGCGCAGATTTTCAGCCGCAACAGCAAAGGGGTCTGCCTGACAGACTTTGGGGGCAGATGTCTATAGCCAGGCCAAAGATATCTGCACCAAAATAGATTTTATACAGAGCGTACCCTATGAAGAAGATCGGATGAATCTTTTCGATATCCAGCATGTACTGCTCCCGGCAAATGACGCCTTTGTAGAACTTTACCAGCGGCATTTTCGGGACAACTTACCGGAAGCATCGAAGAGTGCACGCTGAACGAGGTCATCCGCCAGGTCAATTCGGGCCTCAGTGAGATTGGTATGGTGACGCTGTTTTCTGACAGCGAGTCGGTGGCGCTGAAAAAAGATTGCTGATAATCATTTGGAATTTCACAAGCTGATTGACCGAAAGCTCCATGCCATTATCGGACCGAAAAACCCTCTGTATGCGGGAAGAGCGAAGTTCCGTTGGTTTGGACGAATTGAAAGACTTCCCTTATATCGTCAATTATGCGTCGCCGTCGGACTATTCTTGGGAACGGACTCTGGACGGGCGCAAACGAAAGCGGGCGGAGATCCATGTCAGTGATTTAGGCCGTGCGCTGCGGCTCATAAACGCAACAGAAGCCATTATGATCGACACTTATGACAAAGATACCTACGCGCAGTTTTATGCGCCCAACGGCTGTAAATTTATACCCTTTGCCGATTCACCTCTTGCCTGTAAGCTGGGCTGGGTCAAGTCTGAAAATAAGACCATTTCAAAAGCGGCAGAAGAGTTTATCGCAATCATCAATGACAAAGCGGGCTATGGAAATTTTAAATAACGGATAGAAAACTGCTGTACCGATACTAGATTGGGCAGCAGTTTTGTGTGCTAGAAAACTAGAACGCGTCTTGCATTATTACGGCATGAACGCGAAAAAGGAATTTAAGGCGAATGAATAATGTGTCCCATTGCCGATGTCAAAATACAGACTCATTTTGTACGGAATACTGTATGACCAGGCCACATAAAATTATGGTAGCATATAGATAAGGGATGGATTATTTTGAAAGAAAAGTAAATATTTTGAGTGTTATCAAGTACGCAGGCGCTACATCGCCTTTGAAATAGGGTCAGGCTTTGCGACAGGACAGGAGATTCTGCAGTTTTACACGTCTTACGGCGTCTGAGCATTGGAGCCGCCATCATCAGCATGATACTTTTGCCTGGCCGGCGGCAGCGTGATGAAGATTGGCTATGAGACGAAAGATGTAGAGAATTTGAAGCCGTATCAACTTCTCTGCGGCAAGGCTATGGGAGTATTCTGGCGAATACTTTGTTTTATTTTATCTCTTTGCTGTTTTAGCAGTGATGATTTCAGGCGCAGGCGCATCACTGCAGGAATACTGCGGTGTCAGCTATTATGTAGGCGGACTGTTTATGGCTCTGCTGGTGTTCGTCGCCTTTGCCTTTGACTAGAAAACTGATCGACATCGTCGGTCTCATGGGACCGTTGATTATCGGCTTTTCTATCTTCATAGCCATTTGTACCATTACGGCCAACTTCGGAGACCTAATGGTAGGCAATATTGACGTCAGCAGGTTGGTGACATCGAAACCGACCGACAGTTGGTGGATGAGCGAATCTTATATGTGGCGTACAACGTGGTCAGTTCCATCGCCTTCCTGATGGCCCTTGGACGAGATGCAAAATCTGCCCGCGAGGCGGCGGCAGGCGGTATCACGGGCGGGTACTGCTGATGGTCACTGTTATATTTATGAACTTTGCGCTGCTTTCCGTTTGGATTTAATTGAAGGCAGCATTGTTCCGTCACTGAAACTGGCCAACGAAGTTTCTTCTCTGGCAGGAACCGTTTTCGTAGTCGTCATGATTTGCGGTATCTTTTCCACAGCGGCTCCGGTCCTTTGGACCATATGCAATAATCTGGCAAAACCGGGCAGCAGGATTTCCCTGGTGATTGCACTGCTGGTCAGTCTGACGCTTTTATTCTGGGACAGATGCCATTTGATAAATTAGTCAGTTTCATCTATCCTTATACCGGATATTTGGGTATCATTTTGCTGGTATGTATTTGAGATATAAGTTAAAACACAGGACGTTGAAAGGCAGATACAAATGATGAAGATTAGAGAAGAATTGCTGGCGATGAAGAAAAACAGCTACGCAAACGGAGATTTTGATATTCCAGAGGGCAGCATGGACTGCACTGAGGGGTAAACCCCTACGGCTGCCCTGAAGAGGTCTTAGCGGTCTTTAGACAGATCAGATTAGAGGAAATTATCAACTATCCTCACGATGAAAGTGTACGAGGCGGTTTTGTGATTATTGGTCGGATTTGGCATCTTTTAGAAAAAGGATAATATCATGCTGACCGACGGCAGCATCGCCGCCATCTATATCGTCAATAACCTCTTTGCCCAGAAAGGCGCGAAAGTTCTCGGCGTGGCGCCCCAGTTTTCTGACTACGTGTCCAATGCCAGACTCCTTTGGTATGAACTATCGCTATGTGGCACTGGACCGGGCGGATCGTTATAAATTTGACGTCAATGCACTTCTCGCGCAGATTACGGACGATTTGGCCGCAGTCTACCTGGACAACCCCAACAACCCGACGGGACAGATGATTACGGCAGGGAGATTGAAATGGTGCTGCGCAGAGCGAAAGCAAAGGGTGTCTGTGTCATTTTGGACGAGGCCTATGGGGATTTTGTATCAAAGAGGAGTCCGCTATGCAGCTGATGGACGAGTACGAAAAACCTCATCGTACTGCGAACCCTGTCAAAGGGTTTCGGCATGGCTGGCATTCGTGCAGGCTATATCGCCGCATCAAAGGAGCTGATCGGTTTTATGAGCCAGATTACCAACCCTTATGCCGTCGGGCAGATGTCGCGCAGGATGATGGCGGCGGCGCTTGACAACGCCTACAGACTGGAGAGAGATCCCCAGGAATTCCGGCCTCGGCAAAGGTGAAGGTGAGGCGGGTGATCGGAGAGAACATCAAAATGGCTGCCACCGACGACAGGGCGCCGATTTTCCTGCTTTATCACAAAGACCCGACTGTG
>VOFH01003972.1_pt1 | contig 23056 bp, 31 predicted proteins | sample 5384091 | NCBI WGS metagenome assembly VOFH01 (sample SAMN12384727, study PRJNA508395) | human gut metagenome | isolation source: healthy gut G | host: Homo sapiens
TTGTGGCTTGCTTCCGTTGTCAATCATGTCATCAAGAGCTTTCGAATCGTATATAGATTGTACTCTCTTATATATAGCATCCGTAAGCGGCGCCAATTCATCCGGCAATGGTGGTATTATTCCGGTTTTAAGCTCTTCACGGAATAGGTCTGTTACCTCACCACTCTTGGTAATGTAGTTTTTCATGCGGAGTTGAAAGAATATTTCTTGCGCTTCTTCTTTGCTAATGGTATGTTTTTTTGTCCGTCTGCCAGAATGATAATCTTTTCTGTGAAGAAATCAATATCTGCCTTAGTCGGTCGGTCATACAAAATCAGCTTTAATGTCCTTTTGCAGGTCTGCTACAAAAAGTTGCATATCCTTCGGAAGCAATTACTGTCAGTTTGTTTACGCTATGGACTTCATCGGGTAACACTTGTGCATCCATGCGCACACCATGCTGGTCAACACAAAGACGCAGACCGCGACCTACTTCTTGTCGTTTCTGTGAAATGCTGTTGATTGGCGTAGTGAACAAATCTGGAATACATTCGGATTATCCCATCCTTCACGTAAAGCTGAATGAGAGAAAATGAAACGTACAGATTCGTCAAAGCTAAAGTAATCTTTCTTTGTTTTTCAAAATCAAATCGTAAGCGGAGGTATCATCTGATTGGTCGGAACCACGTTTCACTTCGCTATTGACGCTTCTTCCTTTCTTGTCGATACTGAAATATCCGGCGTGGGTCTCTTTGGCTGGGATGGCGCCAAGATAAGAAATGTAGTCTGGGTCAAACATATTCTGATTGTTATTCAGTTCCCGTATGTATTCCTCTTCAAACATTTCTCCGTATTTGCCTAATACTTGTTCGTTATCTTCATTATATCGGCGATAGTTGGCAACTTCATCCAGGAAGAAAAGGGACAAGCATTTGATACCTCTTTTGAACAAAGCACTTTCTTTACGGAAATGCGCTCGTATTGTCTCTCTTATTTGTATCCGTGCCTTGTGCTCGGCAGATATATCTCCATATACATCTTTTATATACATCACTTTGCCATTAGCAAATGATACAGTACTATGACTGCTGTTTAATGTATCAATATGAATGTCTGAAATAGTGTAGCCACGGTATTGTTCCAATTCATTAGAGCTGTAGAACAAATCATCACCTACATTCAGATTCTTGATTTCGCGCTTGATGTTATTAGTATGTTTCACTTCTATTTCTATACGAGCTTTGGGGGTTTTTTTGACAGTAGAATGTCTTCCAGATACATATAGCCGTCTGTCCCTTTCAGGTTCTTTTAGTTCAAAGCCAACCACTTCTATCTTTTTACCAACTTTTGGTTATAGGCATCCAAAGCATCCAGTACATAGACCGGATTATGTGTTTCTTGGGTGGCTGAGTAGTTCAGTAAAAAGTGGATTGAATCTTGTCAATGCAGTCTGTGTAGCAATACCTCCCATTTTTTGTGGTTCATCAAGAATGATAATGGGGTGGTTGGCTGCAATTACATCAATCGGTTTGCGACTGGCAACTCTATCCCGTACAGAATAGATAATTCTGGCAGCGGCATTTTTGGCCCCTTCTTTCATTGAAGTGTTGAATGCCTGTGTATTGATTATCATCACATTGATGTCACTACTTTGCGCGAAAGTGTCTATCTGGGTTCAGGTTATCACTGTTGTAGATGAAGTATCGTGCTTTTTTGCCATAGAGTTCCATAAAAGTGTTCACCTGTTATGTCAAACGATTTCTTTACACCTTCACGAATAGCGACACTTGGCACAACAACGATGAACTTCGTCCAGCCATAAAAAGCTTGTTCAGTTCAAACATTGTCTTGATATAGACATATGTTTTACCAGTTCCTGTTTCCATTTCAATATCCAGTTGGCAACAGCCCAGTTTATCTACCAGATCACTGGACATCCGGATATTGTTTTCCGCCTGAATCTGATGAATATTGTTCAACAGGTCTTGCCTGCTGAGCACAACATCTCCATTTTTAGCCTGTATGATCATCAAAATCAATAGCCTTAACTTCATGCAGTTTTCCATTTTCTTTTTATATAGGTCTTGCCTTTATCTACAATGTATTCGGCAAGTCCCTTATTCGGCTGACCGTTGAAAACCTTAATCCTACATTTTTGAACGGCATCTGTCTGATATTGCTGTATTTTGAATTTTAGTTTCATTATTTCTTTCCTTTTGCCTTATTATTCAGCGTTTTTTATAGAATCCAAGTAGGCTTGTTCTACAGGAGATAGGGTTTTACCTCAAATTTCCGATACTCTGTTTCTGCTTTATCCATAGCTTGATAATGGCTGATAGAACCTGCCCCAATCAATAATGCTTCACCAGTGGACGAAAGAATTGTATCAAGACGCTGAATATAATCAGCCATATACATGGGGCGATGTTTCATTGCTTGTATTTCAGCAAAATCAAAATATCCCGAAACCAGGTTGTTCAACACTTTCAGTTCGTCTTCATTCAGATAATTTTTGGCTATTTTCGCATCTCTCAATGTTGCGTTCACCACGAAACGATGTCAGTCCCATCATGGGCTGTTCAGCATCGGCACGTTCAAATATTACTTTGCTGCAGTGTGCCCGTGTGAGCCGCAAATGCAATTTATTCTGTACAATCTTAAAGAACTCGATGGACTGGTCTGACCTAGGGTCGTGTCAACAGCCGTAGCATAGATGTCGAGCACTTGACGATACATCACTTTCTCGGAAGAACGTATATCCCGGATTCTATCTAAAAGCTCCTTCCAATAATTACCGCCTCCCATACTGTTTCAATCGTTCGTCATCCATAGTGAACTTTGATGATATATTCAGTCAGGCGAGCTGTTGCCCATTGGCGGAATTTTGTGGCAATGGAAGATTTTACACGATATCCTAAAGAAATAATCATATCAAGATTATAAAAAGGCTGTTCTCTTTCTACCTGTCTTGTACCTTCCATTCGAACCTGTCGGAATTTCCGACAAGTTGCTTCTTCTGTCAATTCTTTCTCTTCATAGATGTGCTTGATATGCTCAACAACATTCGTTCGTGAGGTTTGGTACAAATCAGCCATTTTGCTGTTGAGTTAACCACACTGTCTTGTCATCCAAACGAACTTCAAGGTGTGTATTTCCGTCTTCCGATTGGTAGATGATGATGTTGCCTTTATTTTTTTTTCCATAACCTTATAATACTTTGGTTGTTGTGCTTGGTGAATACGTTTTAAATATTTGTTCAAAGTTCGTGGCAGTGCTATCGTCTACTATTGAACTATCACGGAATACGGCATATTGTGGTTGCATTTTGGCAATGGCAGTAACAACGTCATCATCTATTTTATTATCAAAACAAGCGACGAGATAGCCGTCTGCAACGTTATAGATGTTTTTACCTTCTATTTCTGTTTGTTCATTTTGCTGTCAAGTGTAGCTCCTAATTCAAGCATCACTTGGAATAGAAGGTCTTCACTTGTACGGTCGGATTTGATATTTTCTGTTTTTGTAAAAAGGGTTTGCTGATTGTATTCTGCCGGAGAATAATATATATCTTCCATATTACTGCTGTCAAGCGTTTTGAGAACTCGAAAGCCTATGTCAAGAGTTTGTTTCTCCTCTTGTTCGGGTAATCCTTTTTTCTTGTTGTTTGGCTGCTAATTCGTCTTTGATTTTCTTTTCCGGCACGGCGAATGCGCTTTTTGCCGATGTCGCAAATAGTCCAATATCCTGCTTTTCTTGCTTCGCTATCTTTAATTATTATTGGACGTTTTGTTGTTTTATCTATTATATATCTTTCTTTTCTCCATATCTCCATCTTTGTATTTTTCCATTTTACTTTCGTATGTAAGTTCTGGAAGTTGTACCATGATGAATTTGCGATTTCCGTTATCATTTGCGTTTAAGTTCATCACTGCATGTGCTGTGGTTGCGGAACCTGAAAAGAAATCAAGTATAAAAGAATCTTTTAAGTCTAATCGACCTAATAAATATTGTATGAGTTCTTTAGGTTTTAGAATAATTAAAAAAAATTCAGACTAATACTTTTCTAAGAATTTTGAGGCTTGTGTACTTGAATATTCATCAATAATGCCCATTGGGCGTTGGGTGCGTTCTATAGGATTACCATCATATCACAATTCATGTACTGCTTGGTATAAACAGTCCACATATTGGATGTGTCTTTTTTTATTACAACAAATCCTCTTTCCTTATTTTTTAGAACTTATCCTTTGACCAGCGCCAACATGCTTTTTTTTCCACTATTATTGTCTGCGGGCATTATACTAGAGCCATCTGGAGCTTCAATCTTATAATCTAAAGATTCTGGTATTGAATAGACCCCATCCCTAATTTCTGTAGATAATATGGACCTCTTTGCGCCAAATTCATCTTCTCCTTTGTATCTTTCTGCGTTACTGATAGGTGTGCCTATAATATTTACTTTTTTCAATGTTTTGAGCATAGTACAATATATGTTCATGTTTTATTCTAAACCATTTACTATCCGAACTACCTCCTCCCTCTTTATTGCTCCAAATTAAATCGGCAACAATATTGTTTTCTCCATATAATTCGTTACACACTTTTTTTAAATTCTCAATTTCACAATCATTTATGGAAATGAATATCACTCCATCTTCCGTCAGCAAATCTCTCGCTACTTTCAACCTAGGATAAATCATATTTAACCAATCTGTATGAAACCGCCCATTACTCTCCGAATTAGTAACTAGTCGGTTTCCTTGCTCATCAAATTGTCCGCTATTAGCCAAATAGTCAGCTGTTGATTCTGCAAAATTATCTTCATATACAAAATCATTTCCAGTATTATAAGGCGGATCAATATAAATTATCTTCACCTTACCAAGATAGGTTTCTTTCAAACATTTCAAAACATCCAGATTATCACCTTCAATATACAGATTCTGCGTATTATCAAAATCTACACTCTCCTCGCGGCAAGGACGAAGTGTCGCATTGATAGCGAGTTTGCAAGAAGTACTGCTTTCTTCTTGTCAGGCCATGTAAACTGATAGCGCTCCTCACGCCCTTCCACTATTTCCGAAGAAAGTTCTTGGCGCAATTTATCAAAGTCTATTGCTAAGCTAACCTTACCTTTTTGCATCTTTACGTTCAGTGATACAGATTGGAAAGAGCATTGCTATTTTGTCTATATTGTTTTGGACGCCATCAAGCGTTTGCATTCTAAGTTTATCCATATATTTCAATTTTTTTTTTACTTATTTTTAATTCCAATGCTATGCGTTGTTGATGCAACACAAATTTCTTTTTGAGGTTGTTTCTCTTTATTTTCCTTACGTTTTAGAATCTCTATTTCTTTTAAGTAATGCTTCATATTGAGAAGACTTTTCCACGTCCTCATGTAGATTCTCGCTTTGTAGAATAATACGCTTTCCAGCCACTTGGCGAACAAGAGTTCCATAAATAGCATCCATATTCAGACCTTCTATAGAAAGACTGATTTCTGTATCTTTCACCCATTGGGAGCGATACGTCTGTACAATACGAAAAGCTTTGTCTGCCTTCGTATTATTTCCCATCCATTCCTTATAGTTGAGATGTAAACAACTCATTTCTCCCCAACGTAGAATGAAAAGCGTATGTCGTGGCATCAAACTATCTACAAAAGAAAAAAAATCATCAGAACAATTCTTATCCTTGACAGGTACCAGAAATACAGTAATTTCGTGTACCTCTTTCCCCATCTGCCACATTTATAGTGCTTGGCGCTAATTTTGCCAGCCACTCCACTCGAACCACATCATTAGTAAGATGGTCTTTCATACGAGTATTAGCTCCCAATTGACTTACAAGCGTTTTCTTAGGAATAACTTTGTTTACGATGGTTGATTGCGGAAGATTGTACATGACTTATTTCTATTTTATAACCAAAAAACAGATTAATTCAAAATCATCAAGCCCGGATATTTTATTCTGCAACGCAGTGGTTTCGCCCGCCGAAAAAAGGCTCATGATGTCCGACTCTTCTTTTACTTCAATGATACTATGAATAGCTTCCTGTAATAAATCCGAATAGTGGCTCATCTCACGTCCGTTTTTCGTTTCTTTATTGAAAACTGTACATAAAACTTTATTAGGTTCATGTTTACCCCGACAAGCAGCACGCATATTGTCGAGCATTGTTTTTGGGGGATAAGTGGTCACAAAGTACTTCTCCTTCATGGCTCAGATAAACCATATAGAATGGATGCAGTAAATTCTGATTATTGATATTGATTCCATTCATTTCGGTTCTTCAACATACATAAATAACGCCCGGTTGCACAAAGTCGGAACTTTCAACAACGGTACTCATTCCAAATGGGTATGGGCAATGTCCGGATTATCCTTCATATAGGCTAAAAGGTCTAATCTGAATTCATTAAGTCCTAAATCCATGATATTGATGCCCGATATCCATATCTTCAATATCCTACAACTTCCTCTTGCAAACGTTTCAATTGCTCTTTACGGTATTCCAAATCTCCCTTTTCCTCGTCAGATAGAAGATTATCATCGCCCGTGGCAGTCATAACGGTTACTTTCATGCGTGCTTCTACACGACCTTTTAGTTTGATGTAATCGTCTAATTCTACATCGGGCCAATAGTTTACCAGTTGAATTACTTCATTTTTGGAGCCGATGCGGTCTATACGTCCGAAACGTTGGATGATACGAACTGGATTCCAGTGTATATCGTAATTTATCAGATAGTCACAATCTTGCAGGTTCTGACCTTCTGATATACAGTCTGTCGCAATCAATACATCTATTTCAGTTTCTGACTTGGGAAATAGGATATTGCGCTCCTTGGATAGGGAGAGAAAAGTGTAAGGATGGTATTGAAGTCTGTTTTCAGTTTTTTTATTGTACTCATTCCGTCTACAGAACCTGTTATCATAGCGACATTTAAACCATATTCATTATGAATGCGGTCGGCAAGTTCTGAATAGAGATATTCAGCGGTATCAGAGAATGCCGTGAATATCAATACCTTCTTATTCTCACCATTAATGGGATGCGTAAACTTGTAGTCCAAATCTGCGATAAGCTGTTGTAACTTACTGTCGTGGAGAGGGGTAATGTCCTGAAGCATTGTCAAAAGGAAATTCAGGGTCTCTTTGTCCTGAATCAAATATTGTCGCCATGATGCATAATCCATATCGGCCAAATCAATTTTTGTCTTTTTCCCACCAATAAAAGATGAACCGTAGAATTCTTCCTCTTCTGCAACCATTGACGGATAATAATCTTCTGTTTCTAAAGAAGTATACTCAGTACCTGCCTTGTGCAAAATTCTCAATTCTGCTAATTGTATTTTGAATAAGTTCCTGTATGCGCTGAATAGTTAATCGGAATGAGTTGACAGAACTTTCCAAACGTTTCAGCATATTGATTGCCATCAATTGACGGATCCCCTTTTCCCGACCTTGCATGGATAGTCCGCTTTCCTTACCGGTTTTTTCCAAGTCTATATATCTGCCAATCCTACTTGGTAATATAAAGTCGGAAGGAGTATATATAGCTAAATTCAATGCCTGCAACTGGGTGTAAATTTCATTGTAATTGATAGCCGTACACAAATCCGTTAAACACGGACGACGGGAAATCGGTTTCAGACGGGTAGGAAATTTACCGATGTCTGTGGTGTCGTAATAACGCTCGATATGTTTCCGGCTGCGGGCAATTGTTACAGAATCCAGTACTTCAAAGAAATCAAAACTCAACATTCCCAATAATTTAGCTGTAGTACGTTCCGTTGGTTCAAACTTGGCCCATTTATTATAAGCTGTCTGTGCTTGGCGGAATATATCGTCAATGCTGTTTTTGGTATCCGCAAAAAGTCAATCTTTTCAACTTCGCCTTCATAAGCTAACTGTAATTGGTTTTTCAAGTCCTTGAACCCATTGTTCACAGGAGTGGCAGAAAGCATAAGTACCTTTGTTTTTACTCCGGCACGAATTACCTGATTCAGCAAACGTAAGTAGCGGTTTTCTCTTGGATTCTCATCTTCCTCATCTGTCGTGATTTTACCACCATTACGGAAGTTGTGGCTTTCATCAATAACAATAAGGTCGTAATTACCCCCAATTGATGTGAGAGAGATCCAATCCATTAGAGATTCCATACTCACGGGATAAATCTGAGTGGAACAGGATGTCATAGCGTAGTCTGTCAGCAGCTATAGGATTATTTTTATAGTTGCTGCGGAACGTAATCCAGTTGTCATTCAGTTTTTTTGGGACATAGGACTAAAACGGATTTATTTCGGTTTTCGTAATATTTAATGACTGATAATGCTGTAAATGTCTTTCCCAATCCTACACTGTCGGCAAGAATACAACCGTTATATTTCTCCAATTTGTTTGATGATAGCTAACGCCGCATCTCTTTGGAAGTTATAGAGTTTATTCCAGATTACACTACTCTTGAAACCAGTAGCCTCATTAGGTAATACATCTTCGGATATATCTTCCAAAAACTCATTGAAAATGTTATATAGTGTGATGAAGTAAATGAAATCAGGAGAGTTCTCCTTGTAAACCGTTTCTACGTATTCCAGTACTTTATCTGTAACATCTGTAAACTTTTCGCTATTATTCCATTGCTCATTGAATATTTTAAGATATTCTTCAGCATAGGGTGAGGGTGAACATTGCACCATTGAGTATACGCTATTTCCACGGTCTAATCCTCAACTCCGTGGTCGTAAACTCCATTGAATGGCGCATAAGAACGTGGATTTTCATTATCTATTTGCAAAAATCCACCCATAATCTCTGAGGATGAATTGATTTGAACCGAACTTTTTTACGAATCCATTCTGCACATTCTCTGGCTATCGCTTTTTGTGACAGTTGATTACGGAGTTTGATTTCAAAATCGGAGCCATATAGGTTGCGTTCTCTATTAAGTTTTGGAATATAAAACTCCTTTTTTCTTTTTGCGATTTATCTTTCACAAATGGGGTGAGGTGAAGATAAATCGCAAATCTTCTATTTCTTCTAATTCATTTTTTAAGGCTTCAAAAGCATATATAGAGAAGGATGCTGCAGCAATAGACACTTTTGACTTGGCAGATAACCTGTTTTTAAGGTCATCTACTACTCGTTCATTTATGTTATTGATCAATTTCGGTAATTCCATGCTGCCGCCCTTTTTCTTTTTAATTTGCTTCAAATGCAAAAATCATATGGTTTCTTTGAGAAACTAGGTGTCTAATCTGTTTTTATTAACATTTTGTTATTTTATCCTCATCCCACACTACTCCGTTCTCTTCCTCGACCTTACCCCATGTTTCTGCAAAAAATTCCTTTGAACATCCTTGTTTTCTTTCCACCTTCTTCACCCACAAAAAAATAACTTTTCAGCAACGTCTCTTCCGGTATAAGCTCCGTCATTCCGTGCTCTTCCAGATACAACTCCGTAGCCCTTGTAAACATCATTCCGTTCTTAAACTTGTTCCTGCGCAGGAAGCGGTAATAATCCATTCTCATTTCATAGTTGATTTCCTGTTCCAGAATTTTCACGGCTTCTTCTCCTAAATAATTGTAGGTTCATTGGGTCTTTCCCTACACTGGGGCAGGGTAAAAAGGTGATATTTCCTGATCCCGCCATGACACACCTTTTGGGGCGGGGAGTGGTGAGCTGTAGTAGGCAACTGTAAAGATTCTGATTTTTTTTGTGAAACGGATGGCACCCTCTGGTACAATGCGCGTATGCGCTTTGCAGGTAAGCCGCGAGATAGGGCTTTACCTGAATGGTAACTGTAATCATTTTGTATATTGTTTTGAAGTGAAAAATATTTCCATACGTTTGTGTCCCTGTGGCGGGGCGTTCCTCCGGAGCAGTGGAAGAAGGCAGATGTGTTACTCCGGCAAACGATGGAAAATCAAATGATTACGGTATGTCGATGTTGCTCTACGACCAATAGGTCGTTTCTCTACGAGGAAGGGTGCTTTGCCCGTAGAGGAACGCATGGCTCTTCTACGGACTAAATCACCCGCCTCTGACCTTTGGTGCAAATATCTGTCAAATTAACATCTCTGGCAAAACTTAAAGACGGTGGTTAAAGATAGTATTGTAATGACACATTTGTCTTTAATGCCTGTTTGTGACGTAGTATATGCGCGTGCAATAACGTGCGAAAAAATGAATGAATATGAAGACAGTCTATTTAAACAATTTTATGAGTTCGGTGGTCACTGAGCTTGAAAGAAACGGGCAGTACAGTACCGCCCATGTATGTGGTAGCGTGCTGCGGTCCGTGATGACCTTTGATGGCGACGGTTTGCTTCTGTCCGGCATTACGCCCCTGTGGTTGAAGGCGTATGAGCATTACCTGCTCCATAAGGGCGAAAAAGGCCTGGAGTGGAATACAATCTCTACCTATATGCGTATGCTTCGGGCGATTTATAACCGGGCAGTAGTGCGCGTTAAACTGGTGCCTTTCGTTTCCCCATTTGTTCAGGGAAGTGTTCACAGGGCGCAAGGCAGACCATCGGAGGGTACTGGAACGGGATGATATGCAATTACTGGCAGAAAAAGGATTTGGATATTATCTCTCCTGGTATGGGAGTGGGCACGTGCATGCTTGGAGCTTATGTTTCGCTTTCATGGGATGTCTTTTGTTGATCTTGCCCATCTTCGGAAGTCTGATTTTGAAGGATGGCTATCGACCTTGCGCCGCAGAAAGACGGGGATGCCGCTTTCTGCGTGTGGATAGTCGAGCTATGCAGTTGTTGAGCGCTACCGGAACCGGACGACACTTCGCCTTATTTACTTTGTTTTCTGGATGGAAGTCTGGAAGGAATGGCTGCTTACAGGGATTACTTGCGGATTTTACGCTTGCTTAACAGTAAACTGCGTGCGCTTGCTCTGTGGAGGAAAGTACCGGGTAAGTGACATCGTACACGGCCCGACATACATGGGCCACTGCGGGAAGTACTGTCACGTTCCCATTGAAATCATTTCCGAAGGGCTGGGACACGCTTCCGTAACTACTACCGAGGGGTACATGAAGGGGTTTGGAAATAGTCGGATGGATCGGGCGAATAAGGTTATAATGAATTACATATTTGAGAGCTAGTCTAATATGAAATTTGAAGATTAAATGCTTGATTTATAGTTTAATGTGAATAAATTACCTTTGTAGGTAACGTAGATGTTATTATAGCGCAAAAGTAGATAATATATTTCTAAATCCCAAGAGAAATATATTTTATTTGCTTGTTTACATGCATTTATCAACCGGTGATTTATATTAGAAAACAAATACTACAGATTTTACAAGTTTCTTTTCCTGTATACAGGTTGGCGAATGATTATTTTCTCCTGCATCGTGCAAATTTGTATACTACTTCCCTTACCCGTTTCTGGAAGCTGAAGACGGGAAAAGGATTATTGTACACCGTGAAACGTATGTACATATAAATTTTTGTATATATCGGGCTTGTATGAGTCTTGTGTCTTGCTATATATGTGTATATCCGTTACCTACAAGGTAATGCCAGTGCATATAATGGATAAAACAGAACAATTACCATGATAACATCCAAAACACAAGCTGCCATCGCAGTACTTAACGACATCTATGCGGGAGGAGACATAATCCGTGCGGATGCTTGCCAGCTTACAGAGCAAGATATGGACATCCTGCTTTCAAAACTTTTAAGTGCCGGACTCATAAAACTGTCTGACAAGGGAGATTCCCGTGATATACAGGTGTACAGTCCTGCACGTGACTTTCTGATGTTTCCCTTCGATATCCTCGAAGCTACTGGCGAGCATCTGGATTGCAATCACCCCACTACTGAAGAATTTCACATGCGATATGGGAAAGCTGCGCAGAAACTCGGTATAGTGAACTATATCACGAGGGAATATCTGAAAGAGATAAAGCTGTTTGAGTTGTAAACGTAATCCGCGAAACCTTTTGAAAAGAAATACTTTCATATTGTCCCTGATTATGCTGCTGTTCTGTCTTAAGACTTGCATTCTTTCAGATTCTTGCAGTGAAGAGTGATCTGCTGACGGGGGAATGCTTTCTTCGCCCAATTTCGGGGTGGAAGTGAAGCTTTCCAATCGGCTCACATTAGAAGCTGAATTTCATTACAATCCTTTTCCGGCAGGCGGAGACAAGCGTTGGAAACATTGGTTTGTGCAGCCTGAACTGCGCTACTGGATGTGCCAGCCCTTTGGCGGCCACTTCTTCGGTGCGCATTTGTTGTACGGAGTATATAATGTGGGAGGTATGAAACTCCCTCTGGGGCTCTTTAAGGGAATACGTTCTTCAAGATATGAAGGGGACTTTATGGGGCTTGGAGTATCATACGGCTACCACTTTATTCTCGCCCCCCGCTGGAGTATCGAGACAAGCGTCGGCGTAGGATTTCTGCATACCGGATATGAACGCTACCGTTGTTTGCATTGCGGTGAACAGACTGGCGGCGAACATAAAAACTTCATTGCGCCAACCCGGGTTGCGGTATCACTGGTATATCTGATAAATTGAGAGTTGTTTATAATTTAGTAATTTGTAATTAAACATAGAGCATGAAAAACTTAATCCGTATTCCTTTGACATTGACACTCCTGTTCGCTACGTGCTGTCTCTGTCTTGGGCAGGAGTTTTACCGGGGAGAACTATTTGTTACCGGACAACATTTTTCGCTGACGAATGGGCACCTGAATGTGGAATTGTCTGTTGACTTCGAAGGACTGAAAATGCCTTCGGATGAGTGCGCTGACCGTGACCCCGTACTTAAAAACGGTGAATACGAGCAGGAGCTTCCTGCCGTACTCATCAACGGACGGAGAAACAAAAGTATATCAGCGGACACAGGCTTTGGCGGCTGGTAAACGCAATGATGCTAAGGTACGCATTTCGCCAATTCCGGCAGTGGTGATACAACGATCATGCGGCCTCCCGCGCGTTTACCTATAAAGTGTCGGTGCCCTATGAGCAGTGGATGGAGAGGGCTATACTCTTGTTGCGTTCACAGGAATGTGCCTGTCATGGTAAGAAAGGGGATGTTTATGAAGATAAGATAGCGGATGGAATCCGCCTGCCGAAGATGCAGTATCCGGTTGGATGCGGATATCGATGCCGATTTTCTTTCATTGGTGAACTTTATTCAGCCTGCACCGGACAAGGACACGTTGCATTGCATAACGGGATCTATCCCATACTTCAAACGGAAGGAAGGACAGAAAGACGGAAGCAGCTTGGCGAACTCTCCGAGGAAAGCAGAACTTCGAGATTTACTGCCGTCTTCGCAACGCACTGCATGATGTACGTCAGGAGATGGGTACAGAATTGGCGAAAAATCAGTAACCGGTTACGGTGTCCTGTGGAAACCTGAAGAAAACGAGACAAATGCCCTGATACGTGCTCTTAAGTTAAAGGAGTATTTACGTGAAAACCGCCTGGCGGGAAGAGCCTTGCTGGATGTGAGTTGGATTTGAAGATTGGGACTCATCACTAGCCTGGTGAGAAAAAGTGATATGCTACTGAAGAGGCTACCCTCGACCTTTTATTAATAATATAGAGATTGTTAAAGGTCGCGAACGTATGTTGATGTCGTTTGCAGACGGCAAGCCTTACAAGTATCTTATGGAGAAGATATTTCCGAAGTAATGCGTGTGGACTATCGGATAGAATACACCCGCAAGCCTCTTGGGCGCTGCTGAAAGTCTTCAGTTGCTACGCAGTGGAAAACAGCGCGCTCTTCATCTGAATGAATTTTTGCTGGCAGGTAGCTATCCGGTGGGTTCTACTGAATATAATGATATACTGACCTTGCTGCAAGGCTTTTCCCGGAGAGTCCGGAAACCAACATCAATGCGGCGGCGGTAGCTTTGAGCAAAAAGGAACTGTCTAAGGCACAGTGGGTATCTGGAACCTTTGCCACCCTTCCGATAGCCTATAATAACATGGGGATTCTCTGTCTGCTTGAAGGTAACCGGGATAAGGCGGAGGTGTACCTCACGATGGCGGCCGCCGCCGGAGTGGAACAGGCGATTAAGGCGTTAGAAAAATTGAAAATTAAAGATTAAGCAGTGAATAATAACCATAAACGGTATAATATATGAAAACGAGTAATTATTTTGTGGGCTGCGCTGGCAACAGCAACCCTTTCGCTGTCTGCATGCAGCAGTGATGAAAAACGAGAATGGAATGCAGCCGAAAGAAAAGACTGCAAAACTTGAACTTACATTAGTGGGGCACCAGCGGACAGCCGTGCTACATGGGACTCTACCCACCACCGATGAATCCCAGATCAATCGCCTGACAGTAGCTGTATTCACCGGGCGACGGGTAACCCTGTCAATGCCTTGCGGGAATTCACAGGCAAGGATATCAAAGATGCAGAGACTGGTAGTGGAAAGACGATTTCGATACTTTGTGAACCAGGCGACGAGCAAACAATCTATGTGGTAGCCAATGCTTCCCGGCGCTTTTTGGGGAGTAACCAACCTTGCTGGGTTCAAAGCCAAGTTGATGCTTCTTTCGGAAACGACCAAGGCTGCGGGAGCAGGTGAGGTAACGGATGCACAAAAGGCCAATAACCTTCCGATGTTGGGAATAGTAAACAAACAGAATCTCACGGCGGGCGTAGAAGCCACGGCTACCGCGGAGCTAACCCGTCTTGTTGCGAGGGTATCCATAAGCAGTATCAAGACCGCTTTCGACAAAGCGGGGCAATTTAAAGATGCCACATTCAACGTGACCGGTATCTATCTGAAGAATGCGAATAGTTCCGTCAATGCTGAAAAGACTGGCAGTGTTCCTATCAGTGGGAGTGACAAGGCCAATAAATACCTGTATGAAGCGGTGGCTTTCCCATACAGCTAATACGGAACTCACTACTCCGTACTACTTCTATACATTTCCGAATGTTTCGACTACGCCGACCAAACTCATAATTAAAGGAACGTTTGATGCGGATGGAACCGGTTCAACCAGCGCTCCCGTGACCCGGTATTATCCCATCACTATTAATAAAGAAACAGGCGAACACCATATTACAGGAGGAGAGGGCACAGACAAAGGCAGCATAGTGGCTAACACCCGATACGTACTTACCGCCGTTATCAAGGGAGAGGGGGTGGATGATGATAGTAAGGAAATAGACCCTGCTACTTTGAAACTGACGGTTACTGTTGCTGATTGGGCGCTTACCATCAATCAGAATGTGACTTTTTGAGTGATATTTTCTATGAGACAGATATGACATTATAAACCAATCCGTACCAGCCTATGCGAGTTCTCGGAATATTTCCATCTTTCCGCTTCTTTTTATTCTTCTCTGTTGCGTTTCGTGCGTGCGTGAGGATATGGAAGGTTGTGTCCGGTATGAACTGCATGTCCGTGCGGTGGATGCGGATGGGAACGACCTTACCGGAAATGGAGTTTTGCAGAAATCGGATATCTACCTTTTTAATGAACAAGGTTTCGTCAGAATGATTCCCTCTGAGGGGATTCTCGGACTTTTTCTTTGGAGAGGATAGGGACGAACGGCTCACGCTCGTAGCTTGGGGTAATCTGAAAGAAGATACTCTGATTACTACGGAGATAGCACCGGGAACATCCCTGAAAGATGCGAAACTCCAGCTTCGGCAATATACCCACGGTACGCACATTCCGCTAACAGACCTGTTCTATTGTCGCAGAGAAATAGGGAGATAAGCACGCGGGGGTGGAAGGAGCGATATTACGCTCGTAATGGAACGTATGGTGGCGGGCCTCAGTATACGCACGCGTTATCTTGCCGAACGTTATCCTTATAACGGTGAAGCATATCGTTTCGTCGTACACTGCATCGGTACGGAAATGGATTTTATGGTGAGGCTTCGGGGGACGGAGCCGGATACGAACCGGCTTCCGTTACTGACGCCAAGGGGATGTCTATGCACCGCTTTTCCATATATTCCCTACCGGGGAGGGACAACCGTTGGAAATAGACGTCTACCGGAAAGATGAGAAATTATTTACTATCACTAAAGATAATGAACTTCGTCCTTTGTATGCCCCTGTGGGGCAACAGACCAACATTGATATAGACTTTCGTTATGCGGAGGTTAAGGTTTTTGTGAGTGTGGTTCCCTGGGGAACGGTCGGTCAGGATGTAGAAATGTAAGTAAAAAGTGTATGATTAGGTTATTTGAATACAGGGTATACCCGAAAACGGAAGAACCCATACCGTTTTGCTGGAAGGTACTTTTTGTGCTGTTCATGCTGGGCACACTGTTAGCAATGGCGGCTGTGTGCAGTTCTTGCCAACCGGAAGAAGGGGCATGGAGGATATGGATATGGAGGGTTTACCCGCTACCATTCGGGTGGAAGCAGGGGAGAAGAACAAGCGAATTTTGTTACTCGGACAGTCAATGAGAGTGTGATCAGTGATCTGCACATTTTGGTCTATAACAGTGCGGGTGAGCTGATCGGACAGAAATACCAGACGGGTAGTTCTACGGTTACCATTAATACGCGCAGTGCTACCGGATGTACCATATATGCCGTTGCCAATACGGGTAAAGCTGACTTGTTTAAGGGATATACCATGCATAAGGAGTCTTATCTGAAAAGTATGGTATACAGCCTGACCAATTGGGATGACTTGAATAAAGGCACCAATCTGCCAATGACGGGAAGCATGAAAAGTGTGAATATCAAGGTGGGGGCAAACACATTGTCGGGAACACTGGTATTAACTCGTATGGTCGCAAAAGTTGAGTTAAAGATTAAAGTGAAAGAAAATAAGTGGGATTAACATTACTAATTTGAAAATTTATAATCTTCCTAAAAGCTCTTACTATGTATCCGGTACAGCAGATGCGACAAATACCACTTGGTTGAACTGTGGCGGTATAGGTCCGTAGTACAACCACTGCCGGTACAATATTCTATATGTTTGAAAACCGTGAGGAACCAAAACGATTTCCGCCCAAAAGGATAAAACGACTGCAAATGCGCCTGCACATGCTACGTATGTAGAAATTAACGGCACAATAGGGCACTGTTACAGCAAAGTGGACAGTGTATCTTGGAGAAAATAATACGAGTGATTTCAATATCAAGCGGAATGGCAATTATACGTATAACATTACCTGAATGACGTTGCGGTAACAGATACGAGGGTTGTTGTAGATTTTACGGGAACAGAAGATTTGAGTAGTGCAGGTACGGCAAATTGTTATCTTGCCAAGAAGGTAAATACGTGGTATAAGTTTAAACTGAAATGGGGCTGCCACTGCTGCATTGATTTCTCCGACCGGAAGTGCTTTGGCTGCTAATGCTGCTATCAGTCCTACAAGTGCAGAACTCGTTTGGGAAACCAATGGTCATGGGCAAATAATACAAGGTGTGATTCTGAAAGATGGATATGTTTATTTCAAAACTGGCCCGAAAGCTGAAGGGAATGCAGTGATTGCGGTAAAAGACAGAAGTGGTAATGTGTTGTGGAGCTGGCATATTTGGAAAACATCCTTTGATTTAGCAGAGTTTAATTCTAATCATACACAAACGTATAAAACTAATCCGAGAAAAATGAGCACAACTATTTATGCAAACACTCTTTCTTCTCGTGATTTAATAATGATGGACCGTAATTTGGGGGCGGCCGATAATACACCTTCCAATACAGATAACGTAGCTAAGACTTTTGGTTTATATTATCAATTCGGGCGTAAAGATCCATTTCCCAACGCTAAAAAAGAGAAAGGCGTACTACTGCGGTTGCAGAAGTAATAGATATTGTTGATAAGGATAATAATCCGCTAACCATTAATGAGTTAATGAAATATCCTTATCAAACTCTTTAATTCTGATATATCTAAAGATGTGAAGGATCTTATTCTTTATTCTATAAAAATCCTTTAACCTTTATTCTTCGAGATGATAAAGATGGCCTTACAGATGATACATTTTCGGGAAATTGATTTATGGAGCATATAAAGGAACATCTGCTTTAGATGCTTCCAATAAATTATGGGGTAGTGATTTTGTGGATAAATCAGGCAATTTAGCTCTTAATGCAACATTTAGTGGAAAAACGATTTATGATCCCTGCCCAGTTGGGTGGTGCATACCTCCTCAGGATACTTGGACTAACTTCACTAAAAATACCCCCCGAACAATGGAATAATTATAATATAGCAGGAACTACTGGAAGCGGTACATTTATCAAATATTACAATTGTCCGGTTGAAGACCAAAAGAATTGGACTGACGGGGATGGAATGGGCTTTATGAAAGCTCCTGTTTTTGGACGTCGTTTTTACATCAGAGGAGAGGGAGGTGATGTTGCTTTTACCCGGCAGAAGGTTGTCGTTTTGGGAAAGATGGAACTACAAGCGCTGTTGGAAGTGGTTGTTACTCTTGGTCATCGGCACCTACTTATGCAACGTCACCGGATGGTGGATATTTTATTACAAATCTTTCTTGGGTGTATCCGGTGGGATATACAACCCGGATCATACGCAATACCTGTCCGTTGTGTTAAAGAAACATCTCTGTAAATAAATATCTAGTTCAAGCAGATGATGATAAGGATATGAATGGAAGGATGGTTTCTGCTCCAATGAAGAAAGTATTCACTGACACTCAATGAAATTAGCAAACAGTGCGGTTTCAAGGAGCTACTCACTTATCATGTAACCCAATATATGAATGTCGCCACTATTACTAAGTAATAATAGGACATTTTCTCCTCTATTAAAAAGTACATAATGCGATTTGAGCAGGTTAAGTCCAAAGGAAAAATCGCGTAATAAAGTACTATAGTCCTTTTTCTTTCATACTAAAATAAACTAACTGATTAGCCAATTATTCAATGGTTTCTGTTTATTCATACACAGAAGCTTCATACTACGGGTATTTTAAGAATAGACGGAAAAATCTTTATTTGAATGAATTGTTCATAAGTATAAGATGCTAAAAAGAATATGATAACGTTTTGGTGTACTTCCTATGTAGAAAATAGAAAGTATAGTTAAATGATATTGTATAATGTGGCAAAATATCAGCGAATAGATAAAAAATATGTTTTGTATATACTTTTTGTTTTAAATCGTCTATGAAAAAATGTCTTTTTAAGTCTATCTATGGAACTCTCGGTTTTCAATATAGATAGAAGACATAAAAATAGTCTTTGAATTCTCCGGATATACTACCGCGTTTTCTTCTTTTTTGGTGAGTAAGTATGTGATATGTATATGGGAGTAAATAATGATTCATTTCTACAAGGCGTGTAGGCTTCTATGGGATAGATTTATGGATTGGAAATACCATAGTAAGTGTTCATTTGAGCTTTATAGAAGTTACCGCATCTTTGCAACGTTAACGTTAGCGAAGAGATTTTGAACATGATTTATTTAATTTAAAAAGAAAAAGAACTATGAGTATTTTTGTATAAGAAGGTTTGGAGATTACTAAATCCCCTCGATAAGAAATCAGCAAAGAAGGTATATCCGGTAATCACCTATAAGTATGGTGTGGTGATGGATCTGAAGCAGATTGCGAAAAGATCAGCCGACTTTCCGGTGTAAGTGAAGGTGTGGGTGAACTCTGTGCTGAAAGATTTTCGCACGGAGTTGAAAGAAGAGTTGCTTTTTGGGGCGGTCGGTAAATATTGACGGACTGGGATTTTTTTTTATCTTGCCGCCCGTAGCAAGGGGGCGGATACAGCAGAGGCGTTTACAGCGAATGACATCACTGGCTTGCGCGTTTGTTTCCGTGCCAACAAGGAAATTCGTATTACGGCTAACGGAAGCACCCGCTCCGAAGGACTTAGCCTCAAAGATGTGGATCGCATCAATGACGAACTTCCTACAGAAGGTGGTGGCCCGTCGTCACCTGATGGAGGAATAGTGGAAAACCCGCTTGATAAAGTCTAAAGCTGAGGAGCTTAGAAATTAAAAAGTGAAGAATTAAAAAATTAAACGATTGTATTTATGAAGAAGTCTGTTTTGAAAAAAATACTGAAAGTAGTGATGGCTATTGTTTCGGCTGCGCTGGGAGCACTGGGGAACAATGCAATGAAGTGATGACGAGGAGATATAAGATCTGAGTTAAATAATAGATATGGGGAGTGTTGGAATTCAGGCACTTCCCTATATTTTTAATGAACCATTCCGTAAAGTAAAGATCGTAAAAAGCTATTCTGTGGAGTCAGTACTGTGCTTGTTGTATTGATGAGCAAAAGAACTATGTGTAAATAACGAATGAAAATGCGTAAGAAAAAACTCGTTACTTAATTGTGTTTTCGCCTGAATAACTTTACCTTTGTTTTCATAAACCTAAAAACCCGGTAAGTCATGAAATACAAACTATTAGTTCTTGATGTAGACGGAACTCTGCTTGATAGTGAGAAGAAAATCAGCAAGCGCACGCTGGCCGCCTTGTTGAAAGTGCAACAGATGGGCGTACGCATCGTATTAGCTTCCGGCAGGCCCACCTATGGCCTTATGCCCATTGCCAAGGCTCTGGAACTGGGCAATTACGGAGGCTTCATTCTCTCCTACAATGGCGGGCAAATTATCAATGCTCAAAGTGGCGAACTACTCTTTTGAGCGTAGGATAAACCCCGAAATGCTGCCCTATCTTGAAAAGAAATCCCGTAAGAACGGGTTCGCCATTTTACGTATCACGAAGATACCATCATCACCGACTCGCCCGAAAACGAGCACATACGTCGCGAAGCCGAGCTGAATGGCCTGAAGATAATTGCCGAAACCGAAATTCTCGATAGCGGTGGACTTTGCCCCTTGCAAGTGTATGCTGGTAAGCGATGACGAAGAAGCCCTCGTGGGACTGGAAGACCACTGGCGCCGGAGGTTGAACGGAGCGCTGGATGTATTTCGTTCGGAACCCTATTTTCTGGAAGTGGTGCCCTGCTCCATTGATAAATCCAATACGCTGGGCGCCTTGCTTGAGAAGTTGGGCATCAATTCCGAAGAAGTCATCGCCATCGGCGACGGAGTTTGCGATGTCTCCATGATACAATCCGCCGGACTGGGCATCGCCATGGGAAACGCCCAAGACTCGGTGAAGGTCTGTGCCGACCGCATCACCGCCTCCAACGATGAAGACGGCGTGGCCGAAGCCGTGGAGAAGGCGATACTTGCCGAAATCCGCCCCGCCGACGTGCCCCTGGAGCAGCTCAACCAGCGTGCCCGCCATGCATTGATGGGAAATCTGGGCATACAATACACTTACGCCTCCGAAGATAGGGTAGAGGCCACTATGCCCGTGGACGAACGTACCCGCCAACCTTTCGGCATCCTGCGGAGGTGCCAGCCTGGCATTGGCCGAAACCGTGGCCGGACTGGGTTCCATGATACTTTGCAAGCCGGACGAAATAGTGGTCGGCATGCAAGTCAGCGTGGAAACCATATCTCCTCCGCCCATGAGGGGGGATACGGTAAAGGGCGGTGGCGACCATCGTGCATAAAGGCCGCTCTTCGCATGTGTGGAATGTGGATGTGTTTACTTCCACGGCCAAGCTGGTGTCTTCGGTGCGTGTAGTCAATAGCATACTGAAAAAGGGATGATCGAAAATGAATTGGACAACGGGCCACAAGAACCACCTGTTGAATCCGCTAAGAAGAACAATACCCGGATCCTCGTAAAAGAACACTTGCGATTGCCGGTTTAGCCTTGGTTGTATATTTTTGTACTCCATCGTTCACCTGTTTGTTTCGCCCGACCGCAACATTCAGCAAATCTACCTGGTGCCCGAAGACGCGGCATTTATCATCCAGTCCTCGGCGCCCATCGACGATTGGGCAAAGTTCAGTGGAAGCGCAACCTGGCAATGCCTGAAGCGGGCGAAAGCCTTCGAGGACGTCACCCGGAATGTGGAAACGCTCGACACCGTGGTCCGAAGCAATAAAATGTTGTTATCGCTTGTGGGCAAACGGGATATGCTCATCTCGATCCATAAAGTCCGTGCCCGCGATTGGGATTTCCTGATTGTGCTGGACATGCAAAAGGCCTCCAAGATGGACTTGTTGAAGGATCAGCTTGAAACGGTGCTCACCATGGCGGGCAGTTCCGTAACCAACCGGATGCACAACGGGATTAACATCCTCGAAATGCGCGATCCGGATACACGCGATATTTTTATTGCGCCTTTGTGGACAACCATTTTGTAGGTTCCTATACCTCCAAACTTGTAGAATCGGCCATCAACTCACGCAACAAGCCCAAAATCGGTCTCGATCATTCTTTTATCGAAGCCGAAAAAACTGGTGTCCGGCAAAGGACTTGTCCGCGTTTTTATCAATTATGCACGCCTGCCCCAATTCCTGAATATTTATCTGGGAACCGGGAACGAGTACATCGATATGTTCAGCAATTCCATGGATTTTGCCGGACTCTATTTCAATACCGACCACAAACGGATGGAGGTGAAAGGATATACCTTGCGTAAAGACACCGCCGATCCGTACATCATGGCCTTGCTGAACTCGGGTAAGCACCGGATGAAAGCCCACGAAATCCTGTCCGGACGGACGGCACTCTATACCAATATCGGTTTTAGCAATCCAGTGACATTTGTACAGGAATTGGAGAATGCACTCGCGATCCACGACCCGCAATGGTGCGAATCTTATAGGAGTTCCGGAAGAAGATTGAAAGCCTGTTCGACATCTCTCTGGAAGAAAACTTCCTGAGCTGGATGTCGGGAGAAATTTGCCATCACCCAGTCGAACCGGGGCTGTTGGGGCACGATCCGGAACTGATTCTGGCCATCGGCGCCAAAAGCATCAAGGACGCCCGTAAGAATATGGAGTTTATAGAAAAAGAAGATCAGACGACGCACCCCGCTCCGGATAAAGACGGTTGATTATAAGGGATTTGAAATCAACTATGTGGAAATGAAAGGCTTCTTCCGTTTGTTCTTCGGAGGGCTGTTCGACAAGTTCGAAAAACCCTATTACACGTACGTGGACGATTATGTGGTGTTTAGCAACAAAGCCTCGTCTCTGCTCTCATTTATAGAAGATTACGATCAGAAGAACCTGTTGAAGG
>VOFH01003833.1_pt1 | contig 23044 bp, 29 predicted proteins | sample 5384091 | NCBI WGS metagenome assembly VOFH01 (sample SAMN12384727, study PRJNA508395) | human gut metagenome | isolation source: healthy gut G | host: Homo sapiens
GTATTGGCCATCTTCCGGCTCTATCCAGATGCCGAACTTGACACTCGTTCTTTTGTGCATCTTTCAGCAGACCTTCAATGCCATTGGGTAGCTATTCTTATCCACTACCCAATCTCCAGAGAAGAATCGTCATTTTTACGCGGATATTTGTCGCCAAAACCAACCATCATCCATCACGAACAATTCACCACCCATGGAAGCGATATCACTCATCATCTGATCCATACCCGCCTGGTTAACGTCGAAGTAGACACCTTCCCAGCTATTCAGTAAAAATCTTGCGGGGAACAGTGTCATGAGCAAGTTTGTGCAGGCGTGCCCAGCGATGGAAGTTCCGGCTACTTTCCGCTTAATCCCTCATTACTGTAAGTTAAAGCAGTTCGGGAGTACGGAAAATCTCATCTTTCTTTAATGAGTAAGCTGAATTTTTCCTCATTGATTCGGCAAAGAACCGGTGATATTCATCGTCGTGCGTATCAATGCGCAGTTTGTAGTTACCAGTGAGAACATGACTTCGGCATGTGAGGTAAGTGAGTTTCGTACTCCCCGTCCTTATTCTTTATTACTTTCATGCTGGTTCAATGCCTCTTGGCACAAACGTCCTTCGTTCGCCCATGATCCGTAAAGATGAGATAGCCAGACATTGCCCCGGCGAATAGGTAAGAAAGCAGAGGCAAACTGATTGAGTATAACCGGTTTCTTTTCCTGATGTCGGATTTCTGTCCATATCTCGATGACATCTGCATCTTGATAGGCTTTATAATACACGTTTACATAGAAAAGGATATACCTTGTCTTTCAGTTCGATGGCAGTGATTTCTGCATTTTCTTCTTTGCTCGTTTTACCTGTACGATTTCCATCTGCAAGTCATGTTGCCGTCGGCATGTTTACGGCTAAAAGCGGATTCTCCGGGACAGTTAAGTCCATACACAGGATAAGCGGGCATGTCCGGAGTTCCTGTAAGATTTATATTCTGCAAATCTACCTCCGAGAGTTTATCTCCATAATATACATGTTTTAGCTCACCACCGACAGGTGCCGAGTACCAGGAGGTTTCAGGGGTAGATACGCCATTTTAGAAAAACAGACTGCCGGTCAGCAGTAACGTTCCAAACAACACATTCATTCGTTTTCTGATGCTCATGTTTTTCTTCTTTTTAGATTTCTGAATATTGATAAGTGCGGCAAAGACTAGGCAATTCCGATAAGATGAATTGATAGTGTTTTATCATATACTGATAGTCTGCCTATAACAGCCTGATAATATGCACCAGCCGACCTCTTTGAGAGCTAGTTACGGTCAGCACACACATATTATGTGGTTGTGCAAAATAAATACCGTTCTCCATCGAATGTAGAAAGAATTCTTGGGATGATCATCGATCATGATGTTTCTCTGATGCTATCCTTACGCCGCAAAATATCATTTTGTTCCCACGTGATGAATGGAAAATGCCCCTCGCTCAGCCATTCTTCCTTTTCATTCAGACTTTGTGGAAACTCGGTGGCCGAAGATACAATCAACACGTTGTATTTCTCATTCAGATATTTCAATCCCTCTATGCTTCGGGAATAAGAGGAGCTGTTCTGGAAAACGCTTTACTTCTCACATGTTTCTCGAAAGAAGGAAAAGCTTCCAGTTCGGTTTTTCCATATGTTTTTCAATATTCAGTTTTGATCCCTGAATCCCTGTATTCAAAATGATCAACTGGGCATATACATCTGCCTCCATCCATGTCTGCAAGATCTGTTGTCTCATACTTTTAAGTTTATTAATAATTAAGCATTCGTTTTCTTATAAAAAAGCGACTGTACATATTTTACTACTATGCAGGGTTTTCTTTGTACTTGCGGTTTTTATATATTATCTATTTTATAAATTGCAAAACTCCATATAATTTCAAACATCACTCAGTATTTATTGTTTCATGCTTAAATATAAGTATATTTTGTGTACAATGTTTAAACTTATGGAGATATGCTTAAGAAAGAAAGAAGACATCAATTTGTTTTAAACCATTGTTAATCAAGAGATTATCGGATTTACATTGCACCGCATTAAGTTCAGAACTGGGGAGTGTCCAGATGATGCTACGGCGAGATTTGGCAGAATTGGATGAGCTTGGTTTTGATGACTAAAAGTACATAGGTGCCATTGCCCGGTCAGGTATTCCGGTAGAATTTACCGATAAGGCTGAATACGGGGATAGCAGGAAAGCAGCAGATGGCAACCAAGGTGATTCCATTGTTCAGTCGAGATATTGTGTTGATGGATGGTGGGTACATCAATCTGGGAAGTAGCCCGACAGATTCCTGTAGTGCAGAATTAAGCATTTATACCAATAGTTTTCTATTGTAAATGTCTTGATGCATCATCTAATCTGGAATTGATTTTCCTTGGCGGAAAAGTATTTCCTTCTTCTCAAGTGACAGTCGGAGTTTCTGTTTTCCAAGCATTACAGACTATACGGCCGGATTGGTTGGTGCTGGGTATCAGTAATGTACATCCCCATCAAGGACTTACCGGACCGGATAGGGAAGAGGCTATGATGAAACGCCTCATGATGGAACGTGCGCAAAAAAGGATTATACTGGCAGACAGCCATAAGTTGAAATACGGCTGGAAGCTTATAGCGTTGCTTCTTTAGGAGACATTGATTATCTGGTGACGGAAGATAGTAAAGTTGATTACATTAGGCAGAACTGGCCGAAATCTTCCTATCAGGTACTTTGAGTATCTGATCTTATCCAACGAAAACCTTATTCTATTTCCATTCCTCAAACCGGCAATCTTTTTATTCTAAAATATAATTCTTTACTTTGCCGTGTGCTCCATAGGGAAAAGTCGGATATGGAGGCGTTCATGAGGCTTTAACGTTACATTGACAGGGAATATCTGTTTACCGGGAACTTTTTGGGGCATGTGGCTGTTCTGCCAGATCGGTACGTGGATAAAGTCTTTTCCGTGTGCATAGGCGAGGTGATAAGAAATTTCCCCTTCCAGAGTGAAAGAAATCCGGCGGATTATAAGTGACTTTTCATTGCTTTGTATGATGACTTCTGCATATCGTTTGCCGTCCTCATCAATATCGGCAGGCCATTTACCGGTTTCTATCGTGATACCTTTTTTCTGTTTGTATCAGGCTCTTTACCGCAATGTCGGGACATTCCCGGATTACCAGGACTTTGGTGACTGATCTTTTTGCTGATAGCCGTCACTGGAAGAAACCGCTTATTACTTCCATATGTAATAGGTATAACAGTAGAAACTTTTTCCGTATGTTTAGGAGAGAAGTGAAGATAAAACATTGATTCCATAATCTGCCATTTGAATAGGGTAGTTCGATAACCGTTTTAGGTGAAGATTGGGGAGCATCGGAAAGTGTCATGCCTTGTGGAGCTTCCAAACGTAAAATACCACTGGAGGGTTAGTTTTAACCCGGTGAATCAAAAACACAAAGTTGCTTTATCTCCTATATAGATAGTTTGAAAATCATGAGGTGGGATTTAGAATAAGTGGTGCATCTTCCTGGATAGAATCGGAAAGTATGCGTTGTTGTTTCAATGCCTGAGCGACGAGTGCGGCATAACATGCAGCACCTGTAGCCTGTGTATGCGTGCCGTCTGTTGGTACGTATATGCATTTATGGTAGTTTCTTCTCCCAGTTCCTCTGTAAAATTCTTGGTCAGTGTGGTCATGTCTACCAAGGGGACTTGTTTCTCACGCGCCACGTGTTTCATAATCGTACATAGTTTAAAAAAAAAGGTTGAGTCATCAGGGGCAATGCCAATGTCATGACAGCCTTTAGGACTGATCGTTCCGCTTTGGTGAAATAACGTCTCACGATTGGAGTGATGAAAACCGGATTAGCACCCAGTGCTTCAGTTTCGTCTACATACTGTTCAAGAAAAGTCTTGTAAGTAGTCCATGGAGCCGTCCCCCGTCCGTCTGCTCCGTCTTTTCCCTGTTCTTTTTCGTCATTATGTGCAAACTGGATGAATACGTAATCTCCTGGATTCAGATTACTTTTTACTTTATCCCACAGTCCTTCTTCTGTGAATGAACGTGAGCTTCTTCCTCCACGGGCATAATTGATGATCCGTACATCCGAAGTAAAGAATTCCTGCAGCATTTCTCCCCATCCGCGTGTACGGGTGGTATTTTCTACATAGTCGGCCATTGTGGAATCTCCGATGGTATGTACTGTTAGTTTCTGGGCATGGATGTGCTGTACTGATAAGAGTTGTAGCAAGTAGTAGTAGTATCTTTTTCATGGCATTTTTAGAGTTTCATATGAATGCCTGCAAAAATAAATGTATGTTTTGTTGGGAGCAACAGGGGAAACAAATAATGCACTAAATGTGGCAAATACTCCACTAATTTAATGCCGTTTTCTCTTCTTTTACTGATGTATAGGCATAAAAAAGGAGTACCGCTGTACTCCAACCTTTGTTAACCTTAAATCTAATACTATGAAAAACACAGTGCAAAGATACGTACTTTCAGGATAACTGCAAATTATCCAAGAAAAAAAGTATGTTTAATAACACTTATTAGTGAAAATCCCCGCTTTCTCTATTTATTTTAAGAAAAGGCGGGGACTATTTTAAGAAAAGTGGTATTAGACTTTTTCTTTCAGCAGTTCTTCCATTTTCAGTACTTCGTCGCGGTATTGTGCGGCTTCGATGAAGTCGAGTTTCTTGGCAGCTTCCTGCATCAGTTTCCTGGTGCGCTCGATGCTCTTTTTCCAACTGCGGGCGAGACATGTATTGTACAATCGGATCGGCGGCAATATGAGCAGAGCTTTCTTGTTCGATGTAGGGGCGGGGAGTGATCGTCGCTCCTTTTTCGATATAACTGTCTTCTGTTGGAGCATTTGATGCAAACACATTCAGATTCTTCCCTTTCTTGATTTGTTGAGGCGTAATGCCATGTTCTTCATTATATTTCAGCTGCTTTTCGCGGCGACGGTTCGTTTCATCAATTGTCAGTCGCATACTATCGGTGATACGGTCGGCATACATGATAACCATGCCGTTGACGTTGCGGGCGGCGCGTCCCGCCGTCTGTGTCAGCGAGCGGTGAGAACGTAGGAAACCTTCCTTATCTGCATCAAGAATGGCTACAAGTGACACTTCCGGTAAATCCAGCCCTTCACGCAGCAGGTTGACACCAATAAGGACATCATAGATGCCTTCACGCAAATCACTCATAATCTTTACGCGCTCCAAGGTATCTACATCGCTGTGGATGTAGTTACACTTCACATCGTTATTCAGTAAGAATTCTGTTAACTCTTCCGCCATTCTCTTAGTAAGCGTTGTTACCAGCGTGCGTTCGTTCTTCTCGATCCGTATCTTTGTTTTCCTCCATGAGATCATCTATCTGGTTATGGCTGGGACGTACTTCGATTATAGGATCTAACAATCCGGTAGGACGAATCACTTGTTCCACAACTATACCTTCCGACTGGATAAGTTCATAGTCGGCAGGTGTTGCACTCACATAAATCACTTGTTTTGCCATTTCCGCAAATTCTTCAAACTTCAACGGACGATTGTCCATGGCAGCCGGAAGACGGAAACCATATTCCACAAGGTTTATTTTACGTGCGCGGTCACCCCCATACATGGCTCGAATCTGCGGTACACTTACATGGCTTTCATCAATGACAATCAGAAAGTCTTCCGGGAAGAAATCCAATAAACAGTAAGGACGACTGCCAGCTTTACGCCCGTCGAAATAGCGCGAATAGTTTTCTATGCCCGAGCAGTGACCCTAATTCGCGCAGCATCTCCATATCGTAGGTAACCCGCTCCTGAAGACGTTTGCGCTTCAAGGGACGTCCCTCATTGTCAAACCATTGCACTTGCTTGTCTAAAGTCGTCTTCAATCTCGTGAATGGCTCGCAGAGTGGCTTCCTTAGTGGTCATGAACAGATTAGCGGGATATATCTTATATGCATCAAAGCGGGCGATGGTAACACCGCTTATCGGATCGACTTCTTCGATGCTGTCTACGTCATCTCCCCCAGAAAATGATACGCAGCAGATTATCGGCATACGCCAGATAAATGTCTACCGTATCTCCTTTCACACGGAAGTTACCACGATTCAGGTCAATGTCATTGCGTACATAAAGACTGTCCACCAAACGACGTAGAAAAAACGTTCCGGCTGAATGCTTTTCCTTTGCTGTACTTCTATCACATTGTTATAGAAGTCGGACGGATTTCCCATACCATAGATGCAGGATACAGAAGACACGACCACTACGTCTTTCCGGCCCGAGAGTAGGGAAGAAGTAGCAGCAAAGGCGCAGTTTGTCTATTTCATCATTGATGGCAAGGTCCTTTTCTATATATGTATCAGAAGACGGAAGATAAGCTTCCGGCTGATAATAATCATAATAAGAAACGTAGTATTCTACGGCATTATTGGGGAAGAAAGACTTAAACTCACTGTAAAGTTGTGCGGCCAACGTTTTTTATTATGGCTTAATATTAACGTTGGTTTATTGATGTTAGCAATAACATTAGCTATGGTGAACGTCTTTCCCGAACCGGTGACACCAAGTAACGTTTGTGCCGGAACTCCCTGAAGTACGCCCTCAGTGAGCTCTGCAATAGCTTCCGGCTGATCACCGGTGGGCTTATAGGCGGATGTTAATTCAAATTTATTCATTTTCTCTCCTTATGGTCGGCAATATTCGGGAAAATACTTGAGATAAACAAAATTTTTTATTCCTTTGCAGGAAATAAGAATTAATAATAACCATCAATGTAATACAACAAAGACATGATTTGGAATGAAAGCATCGAATGTATGGATCGTGAAAGCCTCCGTAAAATCCAAAGCATTCGCCTCAAAAGATCGTGGAGCATGTTTATCATAACACTCCTTTCTACCGTAAAGAAAATGCAGGAACTGGGGATCACTCCGGACGATATTAATAGTATAGATGATATCGTAAAACTTCCTTTTACTACCAAATATGACTTGCGCGATAATTATCCTTTCGGACTTTGTGCCGTGCCTATGAGCCAGATCGTACGTATTCATGCCTCGTCCGGTACTACAGGTAAGCCCACCGTAGTAGGATACACCCGCAAGGACCTTTCGTCTTGGGCAGAATGTCTTTCGCGTGCTTTTACAGCTTATGGTGCGGATAGTTCCGACTTTTTCATGTAGCCTACGGGTATGGCTTTGTTTACAGGCGGGCTGGGTGCTCATGCAGGCGCTGAAAATATAGGTGCTTCCGTAATTCCGATGTCAAGCGGAAACACGGAAAAGCAAATTACTTTAATGCATGATTTTGGTTCTACGGTACTTTGTTGTACGCCTTCTTATGCTCTCTATCTGGCAGATGCCATTAAAGATTCCGGTTTGCCCGCGAAGAATTCAAACTGAAAATAGGGGCTTTCGGTGCAGAACCCTGGACAGAGAATATGCGTAATGAGATTGAAGAAAACTGGGCATTAAAGCCTATGACATCTATGGATTGAGTGAGATTGCTGGTCCCGGTGTAGGTTATGAGTGTGAATGTCAGCATGGTACTCACCTTAACGAAGACCATTACTTCCCTGAAATTATCAATCCGAATACCTTGGAACCGGCTGCTCCCGGTGAGACAGGCGAACTTGTATTCACCCATCTGACCAAAGAAGGTATGCCTCTGTTGCGTTACCGTACCAAGGATCTTACTGCCTTGCATTATGACAAATGTACTTGTGGACGTACGCTGGTTCGTATGGATCGTATTCTTGGCCGTAGTGACGATATGCTTATTATCCGTGGCATCAATGTATTCCCGTCTCAGATAGAGTCTGTCATCCTTGAAATGGAGGAATTTGAACCGCATTATCTTTTGATCGTGGATCGTAAGAATAATACCGATACCATGGAATTACAGGTTGAAGTGCGTCCGGAATACTACTCTGATGAAATCAATAAAATGCTGGCATTAAAGAAAAAATTGGCCGGTCGTCTTCAAAGTGTCCTGGGACTGGGTGTGGATGTTCGTTTGGTAGAACCTCGCAGCATCGAACGTAGTGTGGGTAAAGCTAAACGTGTGATTGATAATCGGAAACTTTAATAATTACGAATTACCGATTACTAATTACAGCGATTTTGTAATTCATAATTGGTAATTCGCGATTTGTAATTCATAATTAGTAATTTGTAATTCATTTTTATTATGGTAGCAAAACAACTTTCTATTTTTTTGGAAAACAAGTCCGGTCGCCTTACGGAAGTGACGGAAGTTCTTGCGAAAGAAGGTGTCAATCTTTCCGCTCTCTGTATTGCCGAGAATGCCGATTTCGGTATTCTTCGCGGCATCGTCTCCGAACCTGATAAGGCGTATAAGGCATTGAAGGATAATTATTTTGCCGTCAATGTGACCGATGTGGTGGGCATTAATTGTCCTAATATTCCGGGCTCTCTCTCAAAAGTCCTGCGTTTCTTGTCTGATGAGGGCGTGTTCATCGAATATATGTACTCCTTTGCCAACGGGCAGACTGCCAATGTCATTATCCGTCCCAACGATATGGAAAACTGTATTCGTGTACTGACTGAAAAGAAAGTAGATTTGCTTGCGGCGAGCGATTTGTATAAATTATAATGACTGTTTTTTCAGACTGTTCATTATCGGTTCGTCGTGAATTGATTGGCGTTTGTCGGTCATTTCTGGTTTTTGAAAAAATTAAGGTTCGTATCATTGGTTTATTCGGTGCGAACCTTTATCTTTGCACATTATTTGAAAAGCTAAGAATGAAGAAGAATATCTTAATAACTTTGCTTGCGGCAGTGTTGCTCTCCTCGTGTGGAGAATACAATAAGCTGTTAAAGAGCACCGACTATGAGTATAAGTATGAAGCGGCAAAGAATTACTTCGCACAAGGCCAGTACAGTCGTGCTGCAACATTGCTTAATGAGTTAATTGCTATCCTTAAGGGTACGGACAAGGCAGAGGAATCCCTCTATATGCTGGGTATGAGCTATTATAACCAGAAAGATTATCAGACTGCCGCGCAGACATTTACCCAATACTATAATGTGTACCCGCGCGGTACGTTTACCGAACTGGCGCGTTTCCATGCCGGAAAAGCATTGTTCCTGGATACACCGGAACCCCGTTTGGACCAGTCCGGTACTTATGCCGCTATTCAGCAATTACAAATGTTTATGGAGTACTTCCCGCAAAGTTCAAAGAAGGAAGAAGCTCAGGATATGATATTTAAGTTACAGGATAAATTGGTTATGAAAGAATATCTCTCAGCCAAATTGTACTATAATTTGGGTAATTACCTAGGAAACAATTATCAGTCTTGTGTAATTACTGCGCAAAACGCTTTGAAGGACTATCCTTATACAACCCTTCGCGAAGACCTGTCTATTCTTATTTTGCGTGCCAAATATGAAATGGCCATATATAGTGTGGAAGATAAGAGGGCAGAGCGTTATCGTGAAACGATAGATGAATATTATTCTTTCAAGAACGAGTTTCCTGAAAGTAAATATATGAAGGAAGCCGATAGAATCTTTAAAGATTCAGAGAAGATATTGAATGAAGATAAACAGAGTTAGGATAATATTAATTTAGATATTTATGGATTACAAGAAAACTAATGCTCCCAGCAGCACGGTTACCCGTGACATGATGGATTTATGTGCAGATACCGGTAACGTGTACGAAACCGTATCTATTATAGGTAAGCGTGCAAATCAGATCAGTGTGGAAATCAAAAGTGATCTTTCCAAGAAGCTGTCAGAATTTGCTTCCTATAATGACAACCTGGAAGAGGTATTCGAAAATCGGGAGCAGATTGAAATTTCACGCTATTATGAGAAATTGCCGAAGCCGACATTGATCGCAACGCAAGAGTACCTTGAAGGTAAGATCTACTATCGTAACCCGGCTAAAGAAAAAGAAAAATTACAGTAAATGAAATTACTGCAAAAGGTGTGCCGAGTAAAGTTTGCTTGGGCACACCTTTGTTGCTTTAACAAAGAAAAAAGAACTATGATACAACGAATTCAATCTGTCTATTTATTAATTGTGACAGGCTTGCTGATAGCAGCTATGTGTTTGCCGGTAGGGCAATTTATAGCTTCGGATGGAGTTACTGCATTTGTTTTTAAACCATTGGGTGTGACGCTGGCAAGTGATGCCTTTCAATCTACATGGGGATTATTTGGAATTTTGTTTTTGAGTACTGTTGTGGCATTCTGTACTATTTTCCTGTTTCGTAACCGGATGTTGCAAGTTCGTATGACGGTATTCAACAGTATTTTATTGATTGGATATTATGCGGCATTTTTCGTATTTATGTTTATGTTGAAAGATGATTTGGAGGCAATGTCTTTTCAATTAGGTTGGGCACTGTGTCTCCCCGCAATTTCTATTGTTTTGAATTATTTGTCTTTCCGTGCTATTTATCGTGATGAAGTAATGGTGAAAGCAGCGGATAGTTTCAGATTGAGAAAATAAGAGAAAGCAGATAAAAGAAACGTCCGGGATTTCGTACAGAAGTCTCGGGACGCTTTTTTATCTTGTATTAGGGAATTTATTTTTGAATCAAACAGATAGGTTATTTTTGCTACTATAGTGCCGTGTGCTGAACGGGAGAAATAGTCTTTCTTGGTGCTTTTGTAAAAATCGGACAGGGCATAGTAGTACCTGCCCTCTACTAGGAAATTACCGGCTTTGGTACGTAGTTCCAATCCGGCACCACCTAATACCATAATCGAATTTGTTTTCTACATTCTTATCGTGTTGCTCAGGAGTAGAGGTATAGTTGTTCCATGCGTCATTCTTCTTCCTGGTATCACTGATAAAAAAAAAGCCTATTTGCGGACCTGCATGAACGAAAAAACTGCACTCCACGGTCTCTGCCGAATGCCAGATGTGCCAGAAGCTTGGTATTTCTACATAATTCATCTTGCGTATATATTCCAGTTCGGGGTGATCTTCATCAAATTCACTCCAACCATGTTGAGAAAAGTTTAGTTCGACTTGTGCACCACAAATCATGCTGAAGTATTTCTCGGAGATATAACGTGCTGTTAAGCCTCCGTTGATACCCATCAGGTTTTTGCCGGACCGTAGGAGAGAAGCTGACGCTATTGATATTGATACCGCCGTTGATGCCCACGGAAAAGTTATGGCGTTGTTCGCCTATCTGTGCATGACTGGGCAAAGCCCATGCGGCAAGCAACAAGGCAGCCCCTATACTATTTTTTATCTTCATTGTCTTTGGATTTAAAACTTCTGTTATCAATCATAATCCAGTTTTACCAACTCATAATTCTTGGTGAAATGTACAAAGAATACTTTCTTGTTGATGAATCCACCCCAATTGTTTACACGTTGGAATTTGAATCCGGTCTGGATAGGTACCAGATCCATGCGTTGCATGTTCTTTTTCTAATTCAGAACCATAACGCGACAGACCTTTCAGGAAGAAATAGCCGGTATCGAAGCCCAACATTCCGAATTTGGGATAGCGTTCGTCCATTTCCTTACCGTACCATCTGCGATAACTCTTCGTGAAATTGATGGCGGCAGGTAACAGGTTGTTGGTATAGAATGATGAATAGAAGTAAGTATCCAGTTTGAAGAATGCTTCAAGTGATCTTTTGTATAAGTTTGCCATTCGGATAACCGAACAAATGAATATTGCTTTCCGGATTATCGCGAACCAACAAAGTCAATTGAGGGAAGTATCTTTATCAAAGTCATGTTGTTTCCCGAAGTGGGAATGAATATATTTTCCGGTCGGTACGTAATACAGTTTTCAGAGATTCTACCGTTGCATCCTCTTTCAATGATTTCATAGGAATGGAACGGTTTTTCAGTTCGTCTTTCAGACCTTTGATAAATTCTACTTTATCTTTTTGTGCCCGTGCTGGCTTCTATAAAGATTACGTTAGCATTTGGGAACTGACGTACAAAGTGATCGTACACTTCAGAATAAAGGTATGATTGAGGAGTATTAATCTGATAAATGGATGGATTGCGGAATACGTTATTGTCTTTGGAGGTAAACGGTACTACCAGGCGGATATCATTCTTCTGTGCAAAATCTGCCAAAGGTTTGACTTGCTGCTGGTGTAACGGACCAAAGATAATATCCATATCTTTCATTTCTTTTTGGAAAGAATGGGGTTCGAGACGCATTCTCCGGGCCTGAGTTGTAAGTGTATAGATCAATGGAAACTCCACTGCGTTTCAAACTGTCTACGGCCATGAGGAATCCTTCGTAGTACTCTACCATGCGTGCCGCTTCACTTTTGGAAACAGCCAGGAAAGGAAGGATAAGAGCGGCTTTGATAGTGCTGAAGCGTTCTGTTTCTTTTTATTTTCGCTGAATAATTCACTGTTGCTGGGTGCTACCTGTGGTTGCGCGGGTTTCTCTACTTGTGCGGTAGGATAAGGGAATACATAAGAAAGTACCTTTTTAATCTTATCTTCACCTTGCAATTCAGGGTTGGCAGCTATTAATTCTGCCTCTGAGATGCCATATTCACGACTGATGCTGTATACGGTTTCTTTCCGTTTTACCTTGTGCATATCCCGACAACGTGATTGTACGGGGCCTTGATAGTGCCTGGGGATGGCAACTTCTGTAACATTTTCAGTGGTGACTACATCGGCTTCGCTGGCAGAAGGTATGCGTATTACCTGTCCGATGCGGAAGTTTTCCGCACTCAGTCCGGGATTGGCATCACAAATGGCTTTGGCAGACACACCGTACTTGACGGTTAGACGATAGAGCGTTTCACCTTGTGCTATGGTGTGAAAGGTCTCTGTCTGCGTATTGGCAGCCGTACGTGGAATGCGTAAAGTGCGTCCTACGAATATTTTTTCATCACTTCCTGGATTCAACTTTACGATGTCCGACTGTGTGACACCATACATACTGGATATGGAATAAAGGCTTTGCCCTTTTTCAATGGTATGCAGAAAATATGACTGGTTCTCTTGCGCAATTGCACCGAGACTGCATGCGCTGGCAAGCAGCAAGGAGCAGAAAATCCGGTTAATCGTTCTCATTCGATATCGTTGGTTTACGTTTACAATTTCCCAAAGTAGCTGCAAAGGTAAGAATTTTGCCTAAAATTAACGAAAGGAATGCGTTAAGAAATAATATTGTGCATTTTAAAACTGAAAAATCTTATGTATCCGCTGATATTCCCTGGGAAACCGTTATTTTTTGCAGGTATTATGCGTGCGGATTGTTTTCATATATCGGTTGTGCAGCAATGTTGCTGCTTGGATATTACCGGTGTGGGCTGACGGGGAAAGACAGAACTGTTGGATATGTCTCCCGTGGCAATCTTGCTTTTCTGAAAACGGAGCAATTCCTGAAGAAAGTTACCATTTCGCCAGATGATACATATACCGGTGCTGCTCCTCTTGAATTCCGATTCGTGTGGAGAGACGAAGATTCCGGAGGAGAATCGGACGAAACGGTAAATCTGCGTTATGAGTGGAATTTTTCTCGCGACGCTTTCAACGATATCTTTCTGACACGTTTTTGATGCTGAAACTATTTATAGTTTCAGGAGTCAGGTATGTTTATGTTCGTCTGATTATAACGGATATTGAGACGGAAGAAACGAATATTTCCGGTACTTTTATGATCCGCATTACTGAATCGGAACTTAAAGTGCCGAATGCTTTTCGCCTAATGACGACGGAGTGAATGATGTGTTTCGTGTAAAGCACAAGTCGCTGGTTCGCTTCAATGCGTATATTTTCAATCGTTGGGGACAAGAACTTTACCGCTGGGGATTACAGAATATTGATGCAGGATGGGACGTACTGCATGGAAAGAATGTTCCTGGGTGTTTATTTTATAGTGGTAGAAGCGGAGGGAGCAGATGGAGTTAATTACAAGATTAAAAGTGATATTAATATATTAAGATAAATGACAGAAGAAACAGAATACATCAATGTATATGGTGCGCGCGTGCACAATCTAAAAAGAGAAAATGGTGAAATATACCGAGGAACAGATCATCGGCCTGATTCACCGGGATTATCAGGGTAAGAAGATATTTATGCTTGCCCCGTTGGTACGTACCCGTAAGGGACATTACAAAGAACTTTTCGAGCAAGTGCGCAAGAAAGGTTATCTGTGTGTCCGCGTGGACGGCGAGGTGCGCGAGATTGTACACGGCATGAAGCTGGACCGTTATAAAAATCATGATATAGAAGTTGTGATAGATAAGTTGGTCGTATCGGAAAAGGATGACAAACGGCTGAAACAGAGCGTTGCCACTGCCATGCAGCAGGGTGAGGGGCTGATTATGATTTATGACGCCGATACCCGGGAGGTGCGCCATTACAGCAAGCGGTTGATGTGTCCTGTTACCGGACTGTCTTATAAAGAACCTGCTCCTCATAATTTTTCGTTTAACTCTCCGCAGGGAGCTTGCCCCCGTTGTAAGGGGCTGGGGTATGTGAATCTGATTGATGTGGACAAAGTGATTCCCGACAGGAATCTTTCCATTTACGAAGGAGCCATCGTGCCTTTGGGCAAATATAAAAATGCCATGATTTTCTGGCAGATAGAGGCGTTGCTTGAAAAATATGATTTTACGATCAAGACGCCGGTCAAGGATATGCCGGATGATGCGATAGACGAAATACTCTATGGCTCGGATGAGCGTATCAAGATAAAGAGCACCTTGATTCATACCTCTTCCGATTACTTTGTAACTTATGAAGGGATTGTGAAGTACATCCAGATGATGCAGGAGAAAGATGCGTCGGCCACTGCTCAGAAGTGGGCGGAACAGTTTGCCAAGACCGATGTTTGTCCCGAATGCAAGGGCGCGCGTCTGAACAAGGAGGCGTTGCATTTCCGTATCCATGACAAGAACATTTATGAACTGGCAAGCATGGATATTAACGAACTGTATGACTGGTTGCAACAGGTCGATTCTTTTTTGGAAGACAAGCAGCGCATGATTGCCGCCGAGATTTTGAAGGAGATCCGTACCCGTCTTAAGTTTTTGTTGGATGTGGGACTGGATTATCTTTCACTGAACCGCACCTCGGTATCCCTTTCGGGAGGCGAGAGCCAGCGCATCCGTCTGGCAACTCAAATCGGCTCCCAGCTGGTGAACGTGCTTTATATTCTGGATGAACCGAGTATCGGATTACACCAACGGGACAACCTCCGCCTTATCAACTCTTTGAAGAAGTTGCGTGACACAGGTAACTCTGTCATCGTGGTGGAGCATGACAAGGATATGATGCTGGCGGCAGACTATGTGGTTGATATGGGACCGAAGGCGGGCCGCCTGGGAGGCGAGGTAGTGTTTCAGGGGACTCCGAAACAAATGCTTCAGACAGGAACGCTTACCTCTAAGTATTTAAACGGACAGATGAAGATAGAGATACCGGCCGAACGCCGCCCCGGTAACGGGAAATCCTTATGGCTGAGAGGGGCGAAGGGGAACAACCTGAAGAATGTGGATGTGGAATTTCCTTTGGGAAAGCTCATTTGTGTCACAGGGGTGTCCGGCAGTGGTAAATCCACGCTGATAAACGATACCTTGCAGCCCATCCTGTCACAGCATTTCTACCGTTCTTTGCAGGAACCTCTGCCCTATGACAGTGTCGAAGGACTGGAGTATATAGATAAGGTGGTGAATGTAGACCAGTCGCCGCTGGGTAGGACTCCGCGCTCCAATCCTGCCACATATACGGGAGTCTTTTCCGATATCCGCAACCTGTTTGTCGGCCTGCCCGAAGCCAAAATCCGCGGATACAAGGCGGGACGTTTCTCGTTCAATGTAAGCGGCGGACGTTGTGAAGCCTGCCAGGGCAACGGTTACAAAACCATTGAGATGAACTTCCTGCCCGATGTATATGTCCCTTGTGAGGTTTGCCATGGCAAGCGTTACAATCGCGAAACGCTGGAAGTGCGCTTCAAGGGTAAGTCCATTGCCGACGTACTGGATATGACGATAAACCGTGCTGTGGAATTCTTTGAAAACGTACCTCAGATATTGAACAAGATTAAGGTAATTCAGGAGGTCGGTCTGGGGTATATCAAGCTGGGGCAGTCTTCCACCACGCTCTCCGGTGGCGAGAGCCAGCGTGTGAAGTTGGCCACCGAACTCTCCAAGCGGGATACGGGCAAGACGCTTTATATTCTTGACGAACCTACTACCGGACTGCACTTTGAGGATATCCGCGTCCTGATGAATGTATTGAATAAATTGGTCGATAAGGGCAACACGGTCATCGTTATCGAGCATAACCTCGATGTCATCAAAATGGCGGATTACATCATTGACATGGGACCCGAAGGCGGTAAGGGCGGGGGAGAGCTTCTCTCTTGCGGTACGCCCGAAGAGGTGGCGATGAGTACGAAAGGATATACCCCGAAGTTCCTGAAAGAAGAACTTCATCTTTAAAATAGTCTGAAAGAAAAATGACGGGTGAAGGGCATCGGACGGCAAACCGTCTTTCTGCAACGGGATGCTTTTCGCCTGTCTGCAATTATAGTTTGTGATGAAAGAAAATAAAATCAACAAGACAAATGCAGCCCGGCTGCTTGATAAGGCAAAGATTGCCTACGAGCTCATTCCTTATGAGGTGGATGAGAAAGATTTGAGTGCCATACACGTGGCTACCAGTTTGGGAGAGGATATAGAGCAGGTATTTAAAACACTGATATTGCATGGCGATAAAACCGGTTATTTTGTGTGCGTCATTCCCGGAGAGCACGAAGTAGACCTGAAATTGGCCGCCAAGGTGTCCGGAAACAAGAAGTGCGACCTCATTCCGATGAAGGAACTGCTTCCGCTGACGGGGTATATCCGCGGCGGTTGTTCGCCTATCGGCATGAAAAAGCCTTTCCCTACCTATATTCACGAAACCTGCCTGCAATTCTCCTATATCTACATCAGTGCCGGACAGCGCGGGTTGCAACTCAAACTCAATCCGAAGGATTTGATAAAGGAGGTACACGCTGAGGTTTGCAGGCTTTTCGAGGCATGAGGTGTGTAGGCATGAGGGATTATGTGACTTTAATGCTTTTTCCGGCACAGATTATCATAGTGTAATTATTCACACGCTTTTTCCGGCTTTTTTCGTGAAAGGGATATTAAAAACCTGATTTCCGGCAAGAGATATTTCGTTTTCTTACCGGAAATCTCGATGAAAAGTATATATTTGCAAAAAATATAAATAAACTAATACTAATTACTAATTTACAAAAACTTATTTTTATGTTTAGCAAGCACCCTAATGGTTTGATTGCTGCCGCTTTGGCTAATATGGGAGAGCGTTTCGGCTTCTATATTATGATGGCAATCCTTACACTGTTTATCTCGGCGAAGTTCGGGCTGTCTGAAACGACTACCGGATATATCTATTCCGCGTTCTATGCATCTATCTATATTCTGGCATTGGCAGGCGGTATCATTGCCGATAAGACTAAAAACTTCAAAGGCACTATCCTTGCCGGTCTGGTGATGATGGCGGTGGGTTATCTGATTATTGCCATTCCTACTCCTACGCCTGTTCCCAGCATGGGACTTTACCTGGGACTGACTTGTTTCGGACTTCTGGTCATTGCTTTCGGTAACGGTCTGTTCAAGGGTAATCTTCAGGCATTGGTGGGTCAGATGTACGATGATCCCAAGTACTCAAGCCTGCGCGACTCCGGTTTCCAGATATTCTACATGTTCATCAACATCGGCGGTTTCTTCGCTCCGTGGATTGCTATCGGTGTGCGCAACTGGTGGCTGAAGGTCAACAACTTCGACTATGATGCCACTTTGCCCGAACTTTGTCACCAATTCCTTAAAGAGGGCGACAAGATGGCTCCCCAGGCTATGGAGAATCTTACGGCTCTGGCAGACAAGGTTACGCTCGACGGCAGCCATGTGGCTGATATGGGTGCGTTTGTCAACAACTACCTGGATGTGTTTAACCGCGGTTTCCAATATGCTTTCATGGCTGCCATTGTTGCCATGTTGATTTCATTGGTAATCTACCTGGTCAACAAGAACCGCTTCCCCGACCCGGCAAAGAAGGTTGTAGCTGCCAAGGAACAGAATGCTACCGTAAGCAAAGAAGAAATCAAGATGAGCGCAGCCGAAATCAAACAGCGTATTTATGCCCTGTTCGCAGTGTTCGGTGTGGTAATCTTCTTCTGGCTGTCGTTCCACCAGAACGGTTATTCGCTGACTTACTTTGCACGCGACTATGTAGACTTGAGCGTAATCGATATTGACCTTGGCTTTACCCGCATCAAGGGTGCTGAAATCTTCCAGTGCGTAAACCCGTTCTTTGTGGTATTCCTCACTCCGTTTATCATGTGGCTGTTCGGCGCATTGAAGAAAAAGGATAAAGAACCGTCCACTCCGATGAAGATTGCCATCGGTATGGGTATTGCGGCACTGGCATACGTGTTCCTGATGATATTCTCGTTCACTTTGCCTGCCAAAGATGCGTTGAGCACGATGAGTGCCGCCGAAATCAATGCCATCCGTGTGACTCCGTGGATTATGATAGGTTTGTACTTCATCCTTACGGTTGCCGAGTTGTTCATCTCACCGCTGGGACTGTCTTTCGTGTCCAAGGTGGCTCCCCCTCATTTGCAGGGTCTGATGCAGGGTTGCTGGCTGGCTGCAACGGCAGTAGGTAATTCGCTGCTTTTCGTTGGCGGTATCCTTTATACCACTGTTCCAATCTGGGCATGCTGGTTGGTTTTCGTGGGTGCAACAGGCGCTTCCATGATTGTGATGCTCTCAATGGTTAAATGGCTGGAGAGAGTAGCGAAATAATAGAGAAAACGTAAAGGTCAACTTTGGAATTGCAGAGTTGACCTTTACAGTTATAATGTAGCCCTTTAGAAACGTAATGTAGCTCTTTGGAAACGTAGTGTAGCCCTTTGGATTCCACAATGCGGCCCGCTGCTTATTCTTCGATTTTCAACTGCATGATGTAGTCGTTCATATAGTATCCGTTTCCTATCGGAAAATCTCCCTCTCTGGATTTCTTCATCCCCATGTGCTCGTAAAAACCTACCGCTTTGTTGTTGCGGTTTACGTTCAGCTCCATGATGCACGGGGCGGGATGCACATCCCTGATGTATTTTACAGCTTCGCGAAACAGGAAACTTCCGCAGTGTGCGCCCTGATAATAAGGAAGCACATAAATCTTTTGCAGGTGAAACAGGTCTTTTCCCTGTTGCTGTACGGATACATAACCCGCCGCTTCGCACTCCTCACAGGCAATGAGGTACACATGCCCTTCTTCTTCCATCTGTTGGCGGATGCTCTCTAAGGAGTACATCCATTCCATCATATATTCGATTTGTTCTTTCGAAAGAATTTCTTTGTAAGTTTCGGGAAATATCTGCCAGGCGAGTTTATGGATTAACCCGCAATCGGCGCTTGTTGCTTTTCTGATGGTAAACATGTTTTGCTGCGTTTATATTAATATGATGCAAATATAGCATACTTTGTTTCAAACAGAAACTAAACTGTAATTATTTGTGGCATATCAACGGGAATATTGCGGGTGCGACAGGCACAGCCCGGGTTGCTCTCCGGTCATATATACTCTTAAATAATATTAATGTAAGGTACTTTGTAATACAAGGTACTAAGATAATACATATATTTGTGCCATACAAAGGATGCAGGTATGGCATTTTTTGTTGTAAACAGTCAAACCATTTAATAACATATACGAATTATGGACGTTAATAATGTAAAGTCGCAGATGCGCAAGGGCATGCTTGAATATTGTATCATGCTGTTGCTCCATAAAGAGCCGGCTTATGCTTCGGATATTATACAGAAACTGAAGGAGGCTCGGCTCATTGTGGTGGAAGGTACGCTCTATCCGCTGCTCACCCGTTTGAAGAACGATGATTTGCTGAGTTACGAATGGATAGAGTCCACGCAGGGACCGCCGCGCAAATACTATAGGCTGACCGCAAAAGGAGAAGCTTTTCTGGGTGAGCTGGAGGTGTCCTGGCGCGAACTGAGCGATACGGTCAATCATATTGCCAACAATTAGCGTGAAGCATGTTGGGCTGTTGAAGAGTAATGAAAGAATAAATAAAAAAACATATAACGATGAAAAAGACATTAACGGTAAATTTAGGAGGAACGGTTTTCCATATCGATGAAGATGCCTACCGCCTTTTGGATAATTATTTAAGCAACCTGAAGATACATTTCCGTAAGGAAGCCGGTGCAGACGAGATAATCGATGACATTGAACGCCGTATCTCCGAGCTTTTTACAGAGAAGCTTGCTGCGGGTTCGCAGGTGATTACCATTGCCTATGTGGAAGAAGTGATTGCCCGCATGGGAAAGCCGGAGGAACTGGAGCCTGACGCAGGAGATGCCGCTTCCGGAAGCGGCAGTTGGGACGGCAGCAACCATGCCGGCAATACAGGTGCAGGCGCTTCCGCAACTGCGGAGAAAGTGTCTCACCATTTCTATCGCAATCCCGACGATAAGATGTTGGGCGGTGTGGTGAGCGGATTGGCTGCCTATTGGGGTTGGGACGTGACGATGTTGCGTCTGGTGCTTGTAATAATCATGATTTTCGGATTCAAGCTCCTGATACCTGCTTACATCATTTGCTGGATAATCGTTCCGGAAGCCCGCACGGCAGCCGAGAAACTGAGTATGCGGGGCGAGGCGGTTACGGTGGATAATATAGGCAAGACAGTAACCGGCGGTTTTGAGAAGATGGCAAACGGCGTGAACGATTATATGAGGTCCGACAAGCCTCGTACTTTCCTGCAGAAACTGGGCGATGCCCTGGTTATGGTGGTGGGGCTGTTCCTTAAAATCTGCCTGGTGATATTCGCTATCATCTGCAGTCCGCTGCTGTTTGTGTTCGGAGTGGTGTTCGTAGCCCTGCTTTTTGCTGCCGTAATGGTGGCCATCGGCGGTGGGGCAGCACTTATCTCGATGTTCCCTACTTTTGATGTAGTATTGCCTGCTTCTCCGTTATCGGCCATTGTGATGTATATTGCAGGTATCCTGGTAGTGGGCATTCCGTTGGTAAGCCTCGTAGGCTCATTGAACAAACGGATGCCTTTGGTCCAGAAATTGTCCACTGATAGTTACGCGGCTTATTTTATTCATCCTGTTGTTGTAGTAGGTTGCATATTTGTTATGGAACTTTTGCCGGTCTCTCCATTGATGCGATTGGCATTGTTTGGTGTAGGTATTCCGTGTTGTTTTATTGCGGCAAGAGGAGTGAGGTTAGTGCTGGGGAACGGTTGGCGTGAAGATGTAACAAAAAAAAGGGAGTTCGAAAATTGAACTCCCTTTGTGTATAATCATCTCTGATTTATTTCTCATCCTTAGTACTCTGATTCCTGTCCAGTTATCATTATTCTGTAGCATTTGTCCTAAAGCCACCTTTGGAAACTACCATTTCTTCTTCTCTTTTAGAAGAAGCATGCAGCAGACTCAGTTTGCCGTTTACATACAGAAAAGCAATACCCATATGAGCTTACATCCAATCCCGAGTATTCGTTGTAATAGCAATGATATCACTATTCTTTATCCAAGGCAGACCATTAAACGGTAGCTTATCTTTGGGAACATAATGGAATTCTGACCATTCAATGACTTCTCGATCTCTTTCATTTTGCTACATTCTCGGAGATTTACTCAGCTGCTTGTACAGTTCCGGATGAGAAGACATGTAAGAAGAGAAACTTTCTGCGTGTATGGGCTGCTGGCTGTTGCTTGCGTCTTCCAGGAAGCCGTTACGGATACCATTGTTTACCCAGTCTGCAATGTAAGTGCAGGCGTGAGGATAACCGTTGATTTTTCCATCACGGTAGCGGATCTTTTGCAGATTGGTAGCAAAATCGCCTTCAGCTACCTATCCGTCTTCGGTAGGAGAGAGGGCCATAGCAAGGTATATTCTACAAAGGTGGTGCAATCTACTTCATCACAATTGATGATAAGTTCTTCTTCGCCATCAGTAACTTCAACGTATGTGCTACGTAAAGGAATATCCAGAAAATTTATTCCATTGTTCAGCATGGCATTGTCTTTTTCATCTGTCTGAGCACTGACAGTAGCCTACACAAAGCGCAATTTAGAATTGCGTGAGGGTAAATCATTGTTTCTCGTTACTGTTCTTTCGTTTATTATTATAATAAAAGGATGTCGCAAAGTACGACATCCTTTTCATAAATCCTTAATTTGGACAGATTAAATTTAATATTGATAGATTAAATTTTTGTAATCCGCCTTTTGTCAAATGGTACGGATGGAGAAGCCGTATTCAATGGCATTTTCACACCGGGCCGAATTGTGCTGTTTGTTCGTGTGCTATAGTTCCCCTTAACTATTAGTCACCACCTACACCCATCATACGATAGTCGATAAACATACCTTACCTCGTTTTACAGGTTAGGTCGGTGAGGGTGACGGTGGTGATTCGTTTCGTTATACGCGGAGCACCATTGTCGATGGTTTCGCGTTATCCAGACTTCCACAGATAGCGTTGGAAGCATTCAGTTCAACGTACGGTCGGCAAATGAAGAGTAAACCGGTTTTTGTTTAGTGGTGAGTGCACACCAGTAAATATCCGTACGATGCTCATTTTCTGCGGACGGATGTACGGTTCGTAGAAGTCCTTTATCGGAGTAGTATATATTCGATAAACTGGGAAGTGCGACGGTCACGATAAATTTCTTCCGGACCACACGGCAGGCCGTAGTAAGTGTAAGGTCGTTTAATATTTCCGATAATTGCATGCGCGCAAACCCACACGGGGTATCATCGGAGTTCCGTACCTTCGGCTACAAAGCGATTATCCACTTTGATAATACCATTGGCAAAATACCTTATAGGTAATTTCCCACTGCGCATCTACCTGCGGAAAACGATAGGTAACTTTACAATGGACTTGTCACCATCTTTAGAAACATTGAACGATTCTGCCTTGGAGTCGATACAGTAACTGGCCTCGCGCCGTACTTTCAGACGATAGGAAGTTTTGCTCCGTAATCATTATCGGTA
>VOFH01003388.1_pt1 | contig 22990 bp, 18 predicted proteins | sample 5384091 | NCBI WGS metagenome assembly VOFH01 (sample SAMN12384727, study PRJNA508395) | human gut metagenome | isolation source: healthy gut G | host: Homo sapiens
TGACAGGGCTGAGTCTTTTCGCTATAATGGATCCAAAGCGAGGAAGAGGAGTTTCCTGCCGTCAGGCCATGCAGAGAGGGCGCGGTTGGTGTGAGCGTCTGTGGCCGGGGTCGGATTGTCGCCTTGGAGCTGCCGGGCTGAAGCAGTAGGTCCGGCCGGGTCACTTCCGTTACGGAGTTTTGAGCGCCCGGCACGCCGGGAATTCAGGTGGTACCGCGGAACGTTTTAGTTGCGCCCTGATTGTTTCAGGGGCAATTTTTTGTTTCCGTCCTGAGAAACACATTTTTGGGAAGGAGATTTCTATATGGCCAAAGAATTGTCGAAGGTGTATGAACCCCAGGAGGTGGAGTCCCGGATTTACCGGATGTGGGAGCAAGGCGGCTATTTTCACACCCGGCGCAGGGCGGGGCGCAAGCCCTTCACCATTGTGATGCCGCCTCCGAATGTGACGGGCCAGCTTCACATGGGCCACGCCATGGACGCCACCTTGCAGGATATTCTGATTCGCTTTAAGCGGATGCAGGGGTACGATGCGCTGTGGGTCCCCGGGGTGGATCATGCGGGCATCGCCACGCAGATTAAGGTGGAAGAGGAGCTCCGGAAGGAGGGCCTGACTCGCTACGATTTGGGCCGGGAGAAGTTCCTGGAGCGGGTGTGGGACTGGAAACGGAAGTACGGCGGCCGCATTGTGGAGCAGCAGAAGAAGCTGGGCGCCTCCTGCGACTGGGAGCGGGCCAGGTTTACCATGGATGACGGCTGCTCCCAGGCGGTGCGGGAGGTATTTGTCTCTCTGTATGAAAAGGGCCTCATTTATAAAGGAAGCCGCATCATCAACTGGTGTCCCCACTGTGTGACGGCCCTGTCCGACGCGGAGGTGGAGTACCAGGATAAGCCGGGCCACCTGTGGCACATTCGCTATCCCCTGGCCGACGGCTCCGGGGCGGTGGTGGTCGCCACCACGCGGCCGGAGACCATGCTGGGAGACTCCGGCGTATGCGTCAACCCCCACGACGAGCGCTACCGGTCCATCGTGGGCAAGACGGTGATTTTGCCCCTGGTGGGCAGGCAGATCCCCGTGGTTGCGGACGATTATGCCGAAATGGACTTCGGCACCGGCTGCGTCAAGATGACGCCGGCTCACGACCCGAACGACTTTGAGGTCGGCCTGCGCCACAACCTCGAGGTCATCCGGGTGCTGGATGACAACGGCAAGGTCAATGAAAATGGAGGCCGGTACCGGGGGATGGACCGGTATGAAGCCCGGAAGGCGATTGTGGCGGACCTGGAGCAGCAGGGGTACCTGGTGCAGGTGGAAGACTACGGGCACAGCGTGGGGACCTGCTACCGCTGCCACCGCGACGTCGAGCCGATCATCTCCGCCCAGTGGTTCGTAAAAATGAAGCCCCTGGCCGAAGAGGCCATCCGCGTGGTGAAAGAGGGACAGACCCGGTTTGTCCCCGAGCGGTTCACCAAGATCTATCTCAACTGGATGGAAAACCGTCCGGGATTGGTGTATCTCCCGGCAGCTGTGTGGGGGGCCATCAGATTCCCGCCTGACCTGCGCCGACTGCGGGCATATGACGGTGTCCCGGCAGGACGCCCAGGTCTGTGAGGCGTGCGGCAGCGCCCGCATCGAGCGGGATCCGGATGTGCTGGATACCTGGTTCTCCTCGGCCCTGTGGCCCTTTGAAACCCTGGGCTGGCCGGAGCAGACCCAGGATTTGGCGGATTTCTATCCCACGGATGTGCTGGTGACCGGCTATGACATTATTTTCTTCTGGGTGGCCCGGATGATTTTCTCCGCCTGCGCCCACACCGGCCGACCGCCGTTTCACACGGTGCTCATTCACGGTCTGGTTCGGGACGACAAGGGCCGCAAGATGTCCAAGTCCCTCGGCAACGGCATCGATCCGCTCGAGATGATCGACCGCTACGGCTCGGACGCCCTGCGCATGAACATGGTCACCGCCAACTCGCCGGGCAACGACATGCGCTTCTATATCGAGCGCTGCGAGGCCATGCGCAACTTTGCCAACAAGCTCTGGAACGCCAGCCGGTATGTGCTGATGAATGTGCCGGAGGGCATGCGCTCCGGCCTTCCGGCGGCGGAGAAGCTGGAAATTGCCGACAAGTGGGTGCTGTCCAAACTCAATACCCTCATTTCTGAGGTGACGGACAATCTGGAGCGGTACGAGCTGGGCATTGCCGTACAGAAGGTTTACGATTTCCTGTGGGACACCTATTGCGACTGGTATATTGAATTGACCAAGGTCAGGCTGTACGGGCAGGATCCGGAGAGTAAGGCGGCGGCCATGGGGGTCCTGGTGTATGTGCTGGATCAGACGCTGCGGCTGCTGCATCCGTTTATGCCGTTCATTACCGAGGAGATCTGGCAGTCGATTCCCCATGAGGGCGAGGCCTTGCTTGTGGCCTCCTGGCCGGTTGCCTCGGCGGAGCTGTCCTTCCCGGAGGAAGAGGCTCACATGGAATCGGTGATGCAGGCCGTCCGCAGCGTGCGCAACCGCCGGGCGGAGATGAATGTGCCGCCGTCTAAGAAGGCGACGCTGTATGTGGTCACCCAGAAGGAGGCCGCCTTCCGGCCGGGAATCCCCTTGATCCAGCGGCTGGCTTACGCCGACCAGGTTCTGGTGTCGGATGCGGCGCCGGAGGGCTATGAGAACATGGTGGAGGCCGTCACCTCGGACGCCAGGCTGTATATGCCCATGAGCCAGCTGGTGGATGTGGCCAAGGAGCTGGAGCGCGTCTGCCGGGAGCTGGAAAAGACGCAGAAAAATCTGGCCGCTGTGGAGGGGAAGCTCTCCAACGAAAAGTTCACCGCCCGCGCCCCGGAGGCCGTGGTAAACGCGGAGCGGGAGAAAGCGCAAAAGCTGCGCGCCCTGTGTGACCAGCTGGCGGAGAGCAAGGCCCGGCTGGAGCGCATCTAAAAGCGGCTTGTCTGTGACGCCGCCACATATTTGAAATCAAGCGCCGGTTTGCAGTCTAAGGAGGCTGCAAGCCGGCGCTTTGCGCCGTCCGGCGGCAGACACGGCGGCCAGCGCGCTGTTTTTTTCTCTTTACCGCTCCTTCGACTGTATCTGCAGAGGAGAAATTTTATACTTAAATTCAGCAAAACCCGGGGCCAGCCGCCCCGAAAGGAAAAACGGGGGAAGTATCATGCACTTTACAAGCTACCTGCAAGACCGGCAGCTGACGGTGGCGCTGACCGGGGAAATCGACCATCATTGCGCCAAGGAATACATGCAGCACATTTCGGAAAAAATTGAATCCTACACCCCGGCGGTATGCGTACTGGACTTCCAAGAGGTCACCTTTATGGACTCCTCCGGCATCGCCGTGGTCATTCACGCCCTGCGGCAAATGGCGCAGCTGGGCGGCCGGTTGCAGCTGCAATCCATTGCGGAGCAGCCTATGAAGGTGCTCCGGGCTGCCGGCATAGAGAAAATCGTAGAGATCAAGGAGGCAATCCGATGAAATTTGAAAACTACATGATTTTGGAATTCCCCAGCCGGTCCACCAACGAGGCCTTCGCCCGCTCCGCCGTCGCCTGCTTTGCAGCGCAGCTGGACCCCACGCTGGAGGAGCTGGGAGACATTAAAACGGCGGTATCGGAGGCGGTGACCAATTGCATCGTCCATGCTTACCCCGATGCCTTTGGAACCATTCTGCTCCGCTGCCGGATTCTCAAGGACAATGTCCTGGACATTGTGGTAAAGGACCGGGGCGTGGGCATTGCGGATATTGAAAAGGCGAGAAAGCCCATGTTCACAACCGGCGGGGCGGACCGCTCCGGCATGGGCTTTACCATTATGGAGAGCTTCATGACCTCCCTGCAAATCACCTCTCAGCCGGGAAAAGGGACCACCGTACATATGCGGCGGCGGCTCCAGCGGCGGGGCGGCCAATGAGTCGGACGCTGGAAGAGCTGATCGCCCGCAGCCGTGCCGGGGACCGGGCGGCGGGAGAGCAGCTGATTGTAGAAAATTCCGGCCTGATCTGGTCCATTGCCCGGCGGTATTTTGGGCGGGGCGTCGATCCGGACGACCTGTATCAGCTGGGCTGCCTGGGCTTTTTAAAAGCCGTGGAGGGCTATGATACGGCCTTTGGGACGCAGTTTTCCACCTACGCCGTGCCGAAAATCGCCGGAGAAATCCGCCGCTTTCTCCGGGACGACGGCTCGGTCAAGGTGAGCCGGGGGCTGAAGGAGCGGGCCGCCGCGATTAAAATGACCCGAAGCCGCCTGACGGCGGAGCTGGGCCGGGAGCCTACGGTGGGGGAAATTTCCCGGGAAATGGGCTTGAGCGCGGAGGAAATTGCCACGGCGGAGACTGCGACGGCGGCCACGGAGTCCATTCAGCGGGAGACCGGGGAGGACGGCTTTACCCTGGAGAACGTGCTGACGGACTCGGACACCGAGGAGCAGCTGGTCGAACGCATAGCGCTGCGGGAGGCCATCGGCAAGCTGCCGGAGCGGGAGGCGCTGGTGATCAATCTCCGGTATTTTCACGGCCTGACCCAGGAGCGGGTGGCCCGGGTTTTACAGGTCTCTCAGGTTCAGGTTTCCCGCATTGAAAAAAAGGCCCTGGGGCACCTGCGGGAGATGATGTGACGGCACGTCCCAAAAGGCCGGGCGGAGCTTCCCGCCGTAGGGATCCGTCGGGCCGTCCCCGTGGGCGCTTCGGCTTGGGAAAAAGGGGGATTCCGGTGAAGGGGACCGGCTTGTTTGGGAAAAGACCGCAGCTTGGTTGGATCTGCTTTTGGACGGCGGCGTGCTGCCTCTGGACCGCCGGTTGCTCCGGGGCGCCGGAAGCGGCGGAGAGCGACTGGAACCGGGCGGATGCTCCGGCCCGGGAGGTCTGGGCTCCCCCTGCGCCGGAAACGCCGCCGCAGGGGGAGGAGGAGGCCTCTGTGTGGGAGAAGAGCGCCCGGGCGCTGCTGGCCGGGATGACCCTGGAGGAGAAGGTGGGGCAGATGTTCCTGGCCAGATGCCCGGAGGAGGACGCGGCCCAAAAGGCGGCGGAGTTTCAACTCGGCGGCTACCTCCTGTTCGCCCGGGACTTTGCCGGAAAGACCAAAGAGGAGGTGGCCCAATGCATCCGGACGTATCAAAATGCGGCGGAGCTTCCCATGCTCATAGCCGTGGACGAGGAGGGCGGCGCAGTCAACCGGGTCAGCCGATTTCCCGCCCTGCGCAGCGAACCCTTTCCCTCCCCCCAGGACCTGTACCGAACGGGAGGCTTGGACGCCGTACGGGCCGATACAATAGAAAAATGCCGCCTGCTTGGGGACTTGGGGATTCGGGGAAATCTTGCACCGGTTTGCGACGTTTCCCAGGATCCCAGCGACTATATCTACCCCCGGACCTTGGGGCGAAGCGGGGCGGAGACCGCCCAATATGTGCAGACGGTGGTCACGGCCATGAAGCAGGAGGGGACGGTGGCGGCCCTCAAGCACTTCCCCGGCTACGGCGGCAACGGGGATACCCATACCGGCGTGGCCTACGACGACAGGCCGTATGAATCCTTTCTTCAGTCGGATTTCCTGCCGTTTCAGGCCGGTGTGGACGCCGGAGCGGACATGGTTCTGGTTTGCCATAATGTGGTCGCCTGTATGGACAGCCGGTATCCGGCCTCGCTGTCCGCCTCCGTCCATGAAATTTTGCGGGAGGAGCTGGGTTTTACCGGTGTGATTGTGACGGACGATCTGTCCATGGCGGGTGTTCGGGATTTCGCCGGGGAGGCCCAGGCCGCCGTGCTGGCGGTGCAGGCGGGAAACGACCTGCTGTGCAGCACCGACTTCGAGATTCAGATTCCCGCCGTGCTGGAAGCGGTGCGGCAGGGAACCATTTCTCTGGAGCAGGTGGACCAATCGGTTTTGCGGATTTTGGAGATGAAGCTGTCCGCCGGAATTCTGCAACCGGTGCAAAAGACCTGGGCCGCCGCTGCTTCATCCCGGAAAGACCTTCTGCAGTAGCAGAGCGCCGTCATGGGGCTGTCCATGACGGCAATGAAACCGTCGAAGGAGCCTCGCAGAGCCTCGCGCCCGCAGGCGCGCATGCAGGGAAAATCCGTTTTCCCCGGCGACATGTACGTCGGGAAAATCACGTCTCAGCCTGCAAGTGTGGGATTTGTCCGCCCTGGGCGGACAAATCCTGGGCACAGGAGGCTGCCCCCCTGGAAAAAAGGGGGCGAGGCCCCTTTTTCCACATGCAGATCGCCGCGATGGAGCTGTCCATGACGGCGATCGGCTTTCTTTTGGAACGAGACCTTCGGGAAAAGGACCACCCGACATCCACTCGTCTTTTTTCGTAGGGCGGAAGAGAAAGCCCGTATCAGAACCGGAAATGGAAATGATTTCCAATAATTTCCAGATTATTTACAATTTAGTAATTTATTTAAAAAATACATTGACAAAGTTGCTTGTTTATTATATTCTATATTAAAGGAGGTACCGTTCAGGAATTGCTTGCGCATGCCGGAAATACCGGGTGATCCCTCCGGCTTTGGACAAGGACGAGTATATCAGGAGGTGTTCGATTTTCATGAAGAACCATAGAATGTGTTTATTCTGTATGGCGTTGGTTTTTCTGCTGGGCGGCCTGCCTCTCACGGCAGAGGCTCACAGCTTTACGGATGTGCCTGACAGCAGCTATTCCGACTACCGTGACGCCATCAACTACTGTTATGACAACGAGATCGTACAAGGTGTTACGACCACAACCTTTGGCCCGGAGCGGCCTCTCACGCGGGCAATGTTTGTGACCTTCCTGTACCGGCTTGCCGGAGAGCCTGCGCGGTTTGCTCCCATTGAGTTTGAGGATGTGCCGAAAGGCAGCTACTATGAGAATGCGGTGAAATGGGGCGTATACGAGGGAATCATTCAGGGAGTCAGCGATACCCAGTTTGCGCCGAATCACGCCTTGCAGAAGCAGATGATTGCTACATTCTTGTACCGGTTTGCCGACGGTACCCGCGGGTATTCGGTGGAAACCAGCGGGAGCCTGGACTGCAGCGATGCCGGTCAAATTTATCAGTATGCCCGGGTCCCCATGTATTGGGCGGTGCAAAACGGGGTGTTCTCCGACGACAGCTACCAGTATCCTCTGAGTACGGTCCTGCGTAAGGACGCGGTGCGGTACCTTTGGCGGTTCGGCACCAATGTGGATGGGCTGATCTCCGGGGTGGATGATTTTGGCTTCTCCAATGACAAGCCGTCGTTTTTGGGAAAAGACCATTTGGCCATTACCCAGCAACATTATAATATGCTGGTAGAAAACATGACCGATTCGGAAATCAACAGGATTGACAGAATTATTGAAAGAGAAAATGATGGCTTGTGTTACGGCATGTCGTTGACTGCAATTTTGGACAAAATGGGGAAAATTGATTTAAATGGGAATTTTGCTCGAAATGTCAGTACGCTGAACGCGTTGCCCAAACCGGCAATCAGTTCCTCACGGCACATCATGGGCAAGGACATGACCACTGGAGACTCCATTTCTATGCTGGAAAGCGCGCTGACCTACTATCAGCTCTCAAACCAAGCAGTGAGTACGATTGCCGATACCTGGACGGGCACCAGCTATTATGTGGGCGGCGATTATGTGTGCCCCAACCTGGAACAACTGTGTGAAAAACAGCAAAACGGCGGATTGGCGTTGTTTACGTACTCCTTTTCCGCGGACAATTCAGGGGCGGTACACGGTTGTGCTGTATGGCAGGCCGCACCGGGGGAAGCAGTACGCGATGGGCAAATACTGCTATGTCTATTCGATTTATGACAACCGCTATCCCAATCAGGTCGGCGCAGTTTATGTTTCCGAGGATTTTCGCCGGTGCGGGATTCGGGTGCCCGGTAGCGGAACCATTGCGCGAATTCAGCATGTAGCTTATTATAACGGGGCATACGACATAGATGAGATGGACGACGGGAGCTTCTCTGCTTATGACCGGATTGACATAGACGGCGGAATAACAACGGCGCCTCCGGCGGGTCCCGCAGCGTGCAGGCGGAAGATACGGTTTGGCAGGACACATATCTGTATTTTTACGTGCGGTGCGCGGGAGAGTTTACCATTGCCGACGGAGATGGAAAAACAGCGGTGTGGGATACCGGATCCATGCAGGGCGATTTGGAGGCGGACATTGTGGGGATGCTGTCGGGTGACCCCGGTACCTGGGTGATCCGCGTGGAGGACTGCGACGCATACACCTTGCCGCCGAGGCTGCAGAGGTGGATGTGTCGCTGGTGGGCAGCAACCTTTCCCAAATTGTGCAGGGTTCCAACATCAGCCAAATTACCTTCCGTCGGAACCGGGTCCAGGTGGCCGGGAACGATATGACGTATCAGGTCAATGCCATGGTCAGCACGGAGACGGATCGTTCTGTGACGGTTTCCGGAACCGGGGAGACTGTTGTTGACTTGCAGTTGGATGAGGCGGTGGGCGACGCCCGGGTCCAGGCGCAGACAGCTCCGTTTTCCGTGGAGGTGCGGGATTTTGGCATCGGCGCTTCCATTTGCCGGGGAGAATTTTCCCAGGACTGTCAGGTTCAGGCCCATTGCGGCGGCGCGGAGGCGGAGCTGCAGCCGGTGAATCGAGAGGAGGCGGCGCAATGAGTCGGGGGATGCTGCAACGGCTGGCGGCGGTCCTGCTGCTACTGTGTTTGCCGGTGGCTGCGGAGGGAGCGGAGACCATACCGGAGCAGGCAGACCCATCGGAAGGGACCCTGGTGACGGTGTCCGTATGGCAGGCGGATGGGACGTGGACGCCCCTTCAGGCAGGGGAAGGCTACCGGCTGACCAATGCCCACGGCCAGACGTTGGTCCGGACGGCGGACGGATGGTCTGGGAACATGCCCTGGAAGTGGGCATCCAGTCCGGGCTCTCCGGGGACCGTGGGGGTGGAACACAGCGATTTCTACCGGCTGGAGCTGGATTTACAGTGGACGAACGGGAAGACAGCCACAGTTGATTTTTTGCGCAATGAAACGGGCTACGACTGGTGTGTCATACAAGGGACCGGCATCGCCACAGTGGAATTTACCCTGGAGGAGCTGGTGATTACCGGGCAGGACATGACCTATAAGGCAATCTTTTCCCAGGCGGACAGCGCCTACGGAGGCGTGCAGGTGGAGGGCAGCGGGGAGGATCAGGTGACCTTTTCCCGGCTGCAGGAGGATACCATCCAGGTGGACACCCGGTCCGCGCCGGGCGCGGTTCGGCTGGGGAACTACTTCGAGACGGCCCTGAACGTCCAGATAGAGCCTGGGGAGATTGCGTTGGCGGGAACCGGGACGGCGGAGCCGGAGCTCACAGTTGCCGCGCAGCCCCGATCTGCGCCCAGCCTGCCGGTCCTGGCCGCCGGGGCGGGGGCTCCGGCGGTTGCAGCTGCTTGCGCCCTCCTCTGGCGGCGCAAGCGCCGGGCGGCGGGGCCTGCCTGCCCGGGGCAGGAGGAAGAGGCGCGCCTGGAGCCGGGGGAAGCCGGGACCCGGGGGGAAGAGGAATCCCCGTAAGCGTCGATTGAGTGAGCCCTTCCTGCGGCCGGCTGCAGGAAGGGCGGTCGGCCGCTTTGGCGGTTGCAGGGGGACTTGTCCGGTGGAAAACACCGTTGCGCCCGGCAGAGCGGCGCATCCGGACGGCCGGACTGGACTGCCGGGGAAGAAAACACAGGCGGCGCCCTTGCGGTTTTGCGGCGGCAGTGCTATACTACAGGCGAGAAGGTGTTGCAGGTGAATGGAATCCGCTGCCAAGCCGATGGGCTTTTTTCAAACCGGGCGTTGGTCCGGTTGATTTTTCCTCTGGTGATGGAGCAGGCCCTGGCGGCCCTGGTGGGCATGTGCGACGGGGTGATGGTCTCCGCTGTGGGAGAAGCCGCCATATCCGGTGTGTCCCTGGTGGACATGATCAACAACGTCATTTTGAACCTGTTTGCCGCCTTGGCCACCGGCGGCGCCGTGATTACCAGCCAGTTTTTGGGGGCGCGGAGGCAGGAGGAGGCTCGGAAGAGCGCAGGGCAGCTGGTGTTCCTGTCCGCCGTGTTCGGTTTGGGGATCATGGCTGCCTGTTTGGTCCTGGCGCGTCGTCTGCTCCGGCTCTTCTTCGGGGCGATTGCCGCCGATGTGATGCAAGCCGGTCTGACTTACTTCCGCATTACCGCCCTGTCCTTTCCCTTCCTGGCGCTGTATAATGCGGGAGCGGCCATTTTCCGCAGTACGGGAAACAGCAAGGTCTCCATGCAGGCCAGTCTGGTGATGAACGGGATCAATGTGGGCGGCAATGCGCTGTGTGTGTACGGCTTGCATATGGGCGTGGCCGGTGTGGCGATTCCCACGCTGGTTTCCCGGGGCGTGGCGGCCGGAATCATGATGGGACTGGCTTCCAGGCCGAAGCAGGAGGTTTGCCTAATGCCGCAGTACGTGGCGCGGCTGCAGCCCGATATGCTGAGGCGGATTTTGGGCATCGGCGTTCCCTCCGCCCTGGAAAATTGCCTGTTCCAGCTGGGCCGCGTGGTGGTGGTGGGGATGATCGCGCCCTTCGGCACCATGCAGACCTCGGCCAACGCGGTGGCCAATACGCTGGATTCCATTGGCCTGATCATCGGCCAGGCCATGGGCCTTGCCATGATCACCGTGGTGGGGCGGTGCATGGGCGGCGGAAGGCCGGATCAGGCGGTGCGGTACGTCAAGAAGCTGATGCTTTGGGTGTACCTGGCCCAGGGCGCCAGCAATTTGCTGGTGATGGTGTGTTTGCCGGCGCTGCTCGGGTGCTATCGCTCCCTGTCCCCGGAGACGGAGGCGTTGGCCCGGACGTTGGTTCTGATTCACACGGGAAGCGCTCTGGTCCTGTGGCCGGTGGCCTTTGTGCTGCCCAACGCCCTGCGCGCGGCGGGAGACGTGCGCTTTACCATGGTGGTCAGCGCCGCCTCCATGCTGCTGTGGCGCGTCGGCTTTTCCTGGATTCTCTGCGTGCGTCTGGGGTATGGCGCCGTGGGGGTGTGGATTGCCATGGTGCTGGACTGGATTTGCCGGACGGCGTTCTTCCTGGGCCGGTTCCTCTCCGGGGCCTGGAAGCGGAAGAAATTAGTGACTCCCTGAAGGGGGCCCGGAAATAGAACATGCCGCCTCAGGAGTGCCGAAACGGCAGCTTTCCTGAGGCGGCATGGCGTTACCGGGGGTTACCGGCGGAAAAGGCGCTTCCAAAATTCTGAGATTTTTCCCGTTTCCGCAGCGCTCTGGGGGGCGGAGGCCAGGGCGTCTTCCATGAAAACCTTCTGGGCGCAGACGGGAAGACGACCGGTGGTGACCCGGCGGTAGGTGCCGTCGGCGCGCATCCGGCGGGCCTTGGTGTTGTCCATCCGCTGGACCTCGATCAACCGGTGAATTTTTTCCCGAGCCTGGGCGCTGCCGATGGGGCAGGCGACTTCCACCCGGTGGTCCATGTTCCGGGTCATGAAGTCGGCGGAGGAGATGTACATCAATTCCTCCTCGTCTCTTCCGAAGCAGTAAATCCGGGCGTGCTCCAGAAACCGGCCCACGATGCTGGTGACGCGGATATTTTCCGTCTCCCCCTCCACCTGGGGCAGGAGGCAGCAAATGCCCCGGACAATCATCTCAATCTGCACGCCGGCCTGGGAGGCCTCCCGCAGCTTTTGAATCAGGTCCATGTCGGTGACGGCGTTCAGCTTCAGGAAAATATACCCCCGGTCCCCCCTTGGCGGTCTCCCGGTCGATCAGGGCGATGATCCGGTCCTTCATGGAGTGCGGCGCCACCATCAGGCGGTGGTAGCTTCCCTCCAGATTCCCAATGGCCAGATCCTTGAAAAAGGTGTTGGCGTCTGCGCCGATTTCCCGGTTGGCTGTGATGTAGGACAGGTCGGTGTATTGCTTGGCGGTGTTTTCGTTGTAGTTTCCTGTCCCCACCTGGGTGATGTAGGCGATGCCGTTTCGCTCCCGGCGGGTAATCAGACAGACCTTGGAGTGGACTTTATAGGAGTCGAAGCCGTAAAGAATCCGGCAGCCGGCTTCCTCCAGGCGCTGGGACCAATCGATGTTATTCTGCTCGTCGAACCGGGCGCGGAGCTCGATCATCACCGTGACGTCCTTGCCGTTTTCTGCGGCGGCGCAGAGATACTCTACCAGCTTCGCCTGACGGGCCAGCCGGTAAATGGTGATCTTGATGGACAGCACAGCCGGATCGGCTGCGGCTTCCCGGAGCATTTGCAGAAACGGCTCCATGCTCTCATAGGGGTAGGACAGCAGAAGATCACGCTTCAGGACCTGGCGCAAAATGCTCTCCTTCGGCGTCAGGCCGGCGGGCAGCTGGGGGGAGAAGGGGGATCCGTCAGCTCCTGCCGGAGGGCCTGGGGAAGCTTATCCGCCAGGGAGAAGGCGTAGCGCATTTGCATCGGGGACGAGGTGGTGTACAGCTGCTTCTTTTCCAGCTGCAGCTTTTCGCAAAAATATTGGGTAAACCGGCCGGAGACTCCATGGCTCAGCTCCAGCCGGACGGGAGCCAGCTTGGTTCTTTGACGGAGCAGCTTCTTCATTTGGCTCCGGAAGTCCTCCTCAAAGGCTTCCCCGCCGGGCACGATGTCGGCATTCCGGGTGATGCAAAAAATCACCTTCTCCGAAACGGCATAGGGTTTAAAGATCCGGTCGGCATAGAAGAGAATCAGCTCCGCCGTGGAAACGTACCGCACATCCCCGCCGGGGAGGAATACAACCTCCGGCAGAGGAGCGGGGACGGGAATCACGCCGAAAACGGCTTTGCTTTTGTCCTGGAGCAGCGCGCCGATGTGCAGGACCTTGTTGGCCAGATGGGGGAAGGGGTGGTGGCTGTCGATGATCTGTGGCGACAAAATGGGATCGATTTCATTCTGGAAATACTGCCGCAGAAATTTTTGATCCCCTTTGTCCAGCTCCTCCGGATGCAGGCAGGTGATTCCGTACCCCGCCAGGAGCTGATTGAGCTGCCGGCAAATGTCGTCCTTTTCCGCAATCAGGGGCCGGACGGCGGAGAAAATCGCGTCCAGCTGCTCTTTTGCGGTGAGTCCGGTTTTGTTGTCCACTGCGCCGCCTTTGACTAAGGACAGATCCCATAAGCTGCCCACCCGGATCATAAAAAACTCATCCAGATTGCTGGTAAAAATGGAGACGAATTTCAGACGCTCCAGCAGGGGCACCTGCTCGTCCAGGGCCTCCAGCAGGACGCGCTCGTTAAAGCGAAGCCAGGACAGCTCCCGGTTTTGGGTGTAAATGGGGGACGTGCGTTTTTCGGCCACGGTGTTTCACCACTTTCTCTCGATTTTGGAAGATGATCACAAGGCTTACGATCTCTACATGTTATGGTTCGCTCCGGGCCATGTTCCGGCTGGATGCCGGACAGGCTCTGGAAAACCGGTGGATCCCAGAGATAAAAAGCCGGCGGACCGAGAAAGGTCCGCCGGCCATCGGCATTACTTTACAAAAACCCTCTCGGGATTTGTATACGCATCATAAATTTGCATATCACAGTATGGGGTAGTAGATAACATATCTGATGTAACGTTACATACAGGTATCAAATTGGTCCAGTATTCCATTCTACCGTCCTCGTAACGCAAAAATAAAATCCTTGACCATATCTACAGGCGGCTCGACATATTGCTCGCTGGCTGGAGGAGAATAAAAGGGCTGGAAAATGACGGCATAGGAGCCGACAAAAGAACGACACACAATGCAGCGGCGAGCCACGAAGCGGGGGAGTGTCGGCACGGCCGTTTTTCTGCAGGAGCAGGGAAAAACGCTGGCGGATGCGGATTTGTGTGGGAATTCCCAGATATTTGGCAGTCAGAGGATCGGAGCTGGGACGGCCCATCCGCAAAACTTCCAACAGGGTGGAGGAGTAAAGAAACACCCGCCCTCCGGAAGCAGGCTGCACACCTGGCGGTCGCAACGCAGCTCCAGCAGCTGGTCGACGCTGCTTTTTCAGAAGGTAGACCAGAGGATTCCACCACAGCAGACAGCAAAAAAACTGAATCCCCAGCTTCACCCACAAATCCCGCTTCTTGTAATGGCACAGCTCATGGAGCAGAATATAATACTGCTGCTGCTCGGACAGCTGCGACAGGTTTGCAGGCAGAAGAATCGCCGGATTTCGAAAACCGGCCAGCATGGCCGTGGAAACCTGAGGAAATCCCCACCTGGATGGGCCTGCGGCAGCCGACATCTCCGCCGCGCGGCGGCAGAGGCGGGAAAGCGGCGTCTCCTCCGACAACACCCGGCACTGCCGGACGATCTGATGCTGCCGGTACAGGGTCCGCCCCAGCCAAAGGAGTTTGCCCACCGCTACGACAGTCCACACCAGGACCAACCCAAGCCCCACGCTGAAACCGGGCCACAGCTCACGCCAAAGCAGGTACATAAAACCGGGATAAATATGCAAGCAATCAATGACGTAAGCACGACCGAATTCAAATGGGACCAGAAACCGGATCAGCGCCAAGGCAAACACAAAGCCGGCCAGCCAAAAGGATCGACCCTTGCTGCGCAGGACCATAACGCTTCCGATGGTTACCGTCAGGGAAAAGCAGAGCAGCGCCATGGCAAGGGAGAACTCTGATAAATCTACGGAGAGATTAGGCATCTAACTCTTTGCGCTTTGCCTCCAGCATTTGTTCCAACTCCGCAATGGTCTTTTTGTCGATGCCTTGTTTGTCCACCAAAGCGGCCACAACCCCCAATAGCCGCTCGCTGACCGCCATATCCGGCGTGGCGTTCACAGCCTGGGCGGCTGCGTATTCCGTTTGGCTCATGGTAGGCGCGTAGGTGCGGCCATAGCCACGGCCGCAACGGGCGACGCCGTTGACCTGCAGGACACCCTTTTTGATCATGTTATTGAGAATCAAATGGATGGAATTGGGATTCCAATCCTTGTCGGGCAGTGCCTCCAGGATTTCGGGCCTGGTCAGGGCGCGGCCTTCCGTCCACAGGAGCTGCAGAATGCAAAATTCGTTGGAAGACAGAGATGTTGCGGACATAAATAATCACCTTGCTTTTTAATATTTCGAAAATTTCCCACGCGGGAAAATATTAGTGTATATGTATAATAGCTGAATTTTAGAAATGTGTCAATAGCAGAAGTGAAAAAAGAAGTTCTGTGTGGAGAAAAAGTAGATTTTGAGGAAAGCAAGAACATGCGACAGCTTGTCGAAAAAGCTGTATAGAGTTTCATACTCCCAGAGGCGAAACCCAACCGACGGGATCGAGCGGGACGGGGCCGTGTCGTATGCTGCGTCCGCCGTCCTTTGTGGGGACTCCCGGGGGAGGATCGGCGGTCTCATTTAGGCTTCCGGCTCCTGATACAGAGCGGGGGTGGCGAAGTACCGGCGAATTAGGGCGGTGTAGGAGCCCAAGGCGTCCATCTCCGCCAGGGGACGGCGGTCATAGCGGATCTCAAAGGGCCCCTCTGAGGGAAAGTACTGAAATTCCTGGAGGCTCGAGCGCAGCTGCCGGTCAAAATGGCCGTCGGCGTAGGCATAGTCCCCCTGGAAAACAATCAGGTCCGGGTCGAAAACCAGGCAGATGTTCCGCAGGGCCGCAGCGAAGGCCCGGGCCAGGTATTCCACCAGGGAGCGGGCCAGGGGGTCCCCGCCCCCGGAGGCGGCAAACACGTCGCCGATGCCCACCTGCTCCAGGGGAATTTGCAGCAGGCGGGACTGGGGAAATTGAGCGGCCTGCCGGTGCAAGACGGTGCGGACCCGCTCCACGCTTACCAGCCGCTCCAGGCATCCGTGGCTGCCGCAGCCGCATTTTTCCGGGTCCTTGGGATCGATGATCATGTGGCCGATCTCCCCGATGAGAGAGTTTTTTCCGCTGAGAATGTGCCCCTTTTCAATGAGGCAGCTGGACAGCCCCCAGCAGGCGAAGATCACCAAAACGCGCTTATGGACCAGATCCTTTTCCAAAAAAGAAAAGGCCTGGCCGTCATTTTCCCGCTGGTGGTGCTGGATGCACAGGACAAAGTGATCCGCCCCTGCATTTTGTGGAATGACGGCCGCACCCAGAAGCAGGTGGAATACCTGAACAACGTCATTGGCAAAGAAAACCTGAGCAAGTACACCGCAAACATTGCATTTGCCGGCTTTACCGCCCCCAAACTGCTGTGGATGCGCGATACCGAGCCGGAGAACTTTACAAAGATCAGCAAGATCATGCTGCCGAAGGACTACATCAACTACAAGCTGACCGGCGTACACTGCACCGATTACTCCGATGCTTCCGGCATGCTGCTGCTGGATGTGCAGCACAAGTGCTGGAGCAAAGAAATGCTGGATATCTGCGGCGTTAGCGAAGCCAAGATGCCCAAGCTGTTTGAAAGCTGGGAGCCGGTTGGCACCCTGACCGCCGAAGCTGCTGCCAAGCTGGGTTTGCCGGAAGGCGTTAAGGTCTGCGCCGGCGCCGGCGACAATGCTGCCGCTGCTGTTGGCTGCGGCGCTGTGGGCAACGGCAAGTGCAACATCTCGCTGGGAACCTCCGGTACCGTGTTCATCACCAGCAGCACCTTTGGTGTGGACAAGCAGAACGCCCTGCACAGCTTTGACCATGCAGACGGCGGCTACCACCTGATGGGCTGCATCCTGTCCGCTGCAAGCTGCAACAAGTGGTGGATGGAAGACATCCTGAACACCCAGGACTTCGGCAAGGAGCAGGAGCCCATCACCGCTGAAAAGCTGGGTGCAAACGATGTGTACTATCTGCCTTACCTGATGGGTGAGCGCAGCCCCCATAACGATCCCGCAGCCCGCGGTTCTTTCATCGGGCTGCGTATGGATTCCACCCGCGCCGATATGACCCAGGCTGTGCTGGAAGGCGTTGCCTTTGCCATCAAGGATTGTGTCGAGATCGCTCGTGCACAGGGCGTTGAGATCGCATCCAGCACGCTGTGCGGCGGCGGCGCCAAGAGCCCGCTGTGGCGCGAGATCATGGCAAATATTCTGGGCATTCCCCTGGCGCTGCCCCAGACTGAGCAGGGCCCCGGTTACGGCGGCGCCATGCTGGCAGCCGTTGCCTGCGGCGAATACGCCACGGTGCAGGAATGCGCGGATAAGCTGATCAAGATCAAGAGCGTGACCGAGCCGGATCCGGCTCTGGTTAAGAAATATGCAGCCCGCTATGAGCTGTGGCACAAGCTGTACCCGACCCTGAAGCCGCTGTATGCAGAGATGGAGGCATTGCAATGAAGATCTATTCTGTAAATGATCCCGAATTCAAGCCTTATGGCCGTGTGGTGACCGGTCTGGAAGCTGCCAAGGCAGAGATCCTGCAGGCGCTGGCAACCACCCCGCTGCCGGAAGCTACCGACTATGTGGCCGAGGAGCCTGTTCTGCAGGAGCTGCCCGCAATGGTGGAAGTTTCCGAGCATCTGTTTGGCGGCATGCCGGTCCAGCTGGGCTGGTGCAACGGCCACAACACCAAACTGAACTGCCTGGAATACCACCGCGACAGTGAGTTCAACCTGGGCACCGAGGACTTCATCCTGCTGCTGGCCAAGATGGACGACATCACCGATGGCAAGCTGGACACCGCAAAGGTCAAGGCTTTCCGCGCACCGGCAGGTACCCTGGTGGAAGTTTACGCCACTACCCTGCATTACGCACCCTGCCATGTGGACCCGGCCAAGGGCTTCCGCGTGCTGGTTGCACTGCCGCAGGGCACCAACACCGCCAAGCCGGAAATCAAGGCTGACGGCGGTGACGACGCCCAGCTGTGGGCCTGCAACAAGTGGCTGCTGGCCCATGTTGAGAGCAGTGAAGCTGCCGCAGGCGCTTATGTCGGCCTGGAAGGCGTGAACATCGACATCGCAGACGATCTGTAAAAATAGTTAGAAGTTGGAAGGGAGGAGTTACAATGTGCGTGCAGGCGCACACCATCAACTCCTACTTCCTAACTTGATATTGAGCAGAGCAAAATTAAAAAATAAACGGAGGGCAAACTTATGAAGTCTACCAACATCCCTGAAGTCAAGCTGGGCATTGTTGCCGTCAGCCGTGACTGCTTCCCCATTCAGCTGAGCGAAAAGCGCCGCGCCGCTATCGTGGCAGCCTGCCAGGCTAAGGGTCTGGACCTGTACGAGGCAAAGACCACTGTTGAGAACGAGAAGGACATGGAGAAGGCTGTTGCCGAGGTTACCGAGGCTGGCTGCAATGCTCTGACCGTTTTCCTGGGCAACTTTGGCCCCGAAACTCCGGAAACCCTGATCGCAAAGTTCTTCAACGGCCCCTGCATGTTTGTTGCAGCTGCTGAAGGCGACGGTGACATGATCAACGGCCGCGGCGATGCTTACTGCGGCATGCTGAACTGCTCCTACAACCTGGGTATGCGCCACCTGAAGGGCTACATCCCCGAATACCCCATCGGCACTGCTGATGAGATTGCTGACAAGATGATCGAGTTCGTTCCCATCGCCCGCACCCTGCTGGGCGTGCGTGACCTGAAGATCATTACCTTCGGCCCCCGCCCGCAGGACTTCTTTGCCTGCAACGCACCCATCAAGGGCCTGTACGAGCTGGGCGTTGAAGTGGAAGAGAACAGCGAGCTGGACCTGCTGGTTTCCTACAAAGAGCATGCAAACGACCCGCGCATCGAGGATGTCTGCAAGGACATGGCTGCTGAGATGGGCGAAGGCCACTACTATCCTGACCTGCTGGCCCGCATGGCTCAGTTTGAGCTGACCCTGCTGGACTGGGCAGATGCACACAAGGGCAGCAAGAAGTACGTTGCTTTTGCTGACAAGTGCTGGCCTGCATTCCCCTCTCGGCGTTGCGGCAAGTCCGTTATGCTGGAATTGATCAAGCAAGAGCTTACAAGCTCCGGCATTTGTCCGTCTCAGTTCATATCCATCAACTTTGAGAATATGGGGTATGCCCATCTGCAAACTGCGAAAGCTCTCCATGATGAGATTCTCAAACGGGCTGCTGAGATCGGCGGCAAGGTCTATCTGTTCTTCGATGAAATTCAGGAAGTGAAGGACTGGGAGAAGTGCGTCAACTCCCTCCGCGTCGCCCTGGACTGCGACATCTACATCACCGGCTCCAACGCGAAGCTGCTGTCCGGTGAATTGGCGACCTATCTGGGCGGACGCTATGTGGAGTTTGTCATCTACCCCTTTTCCTTTGCGGAGTTTATGGAGCTGTATCGTTCCATCTTGCCGGATGAGCCGGTCCAGAAGTGTTTTCAGAAATATCTTTTGTCCGGTGGTATGCCGTATTTGGCCAACATCCGATATGCCGAGGAGCCGTCCAGGCAGTACCTCCATGATCTGTTTCGTTCGATCCAGCTCAAGGACATTGTGCAGCGGAACAAAATCCGGGATGTGGACTTGCTGGAACGTATCATCGCCTATGTCATGGCCCATGTTGGAACGACGTTTTCCGCAACCTCCCTGGCAAAGTATTGGAAGAGCGAGCAGCGGGCCGTAGCGCCGGAGACCATTTTGAACTATCTCAAATACTGCTGCGACGCCTATTTGCTCTATCAAGTGAAGCGGGAGGACTTGCAGGGCAAACAGATCCTTGCCTCCAATGAGAAATACTATCTAGCTGACCACGGCATACGGGAGGCGGTCTTCGGCGGCAACACAAGGGACATCAACCTCATTCTTGAGAACATCGTCTATCTGGAGCTGCTGCGCAGAGGCTACGACGTCACGGTTGGCAGAACCGGAGACAAGGAGATCGACTTCGTATGCAACCGGCGGGGCGAAAAACTGTATGTCCAGGTTGCCTATCTGCTGGCATCGGAGGAAACCGTCGCCCGCGAATTCGGCGTGTATGATGCCGTCCGGGATCACTTTCCCAAGTATGTGGTCTCATTGGACGAATTCGACATGAGCCGCAACGGGATCAAGCACCGGAATGTCCGGGACTTCCTCTTGATGAAGGAGTGGAACTAGCAAAACGCCCCGCCCGGGGCAATCGAACGGCGCCCGGCTCTGGTCAAGAGCCGGGCGCCGGCGCGTCGTACCGGCGCAGTGGGCCGGGATGCGGAAGGGAGCCGATTCGGCTCAGACCGGGGCGGCCCCTTCCTCAAAGGCGGCGCGCAGCTTTTTCAGCGCTTTTTTCTCAATGCGGGAGATGTAGGACCGGCTGATGTCGCATTGCAGGGCCACCTCCCGCTGGGGCAGGGGCTCTCTGCCGTCCAGCCCGTAGCGCAGGGTCAGGACTTTCTGCTCCCGGGGGTCCAGAACCTGCTGCATGTACTGCCGCAGCAGCTGCACGTCCTCCCGGTTGCTCAGCCGGTCGAACAGATCGTCCTCCTGCCCCACCACATCCATGAGAGACAGGGCGTTGCCGTCCTTGCCCGTCTCGATGTAGTCCGACAGGGAGACGTCCGACGCGCTTTTACGCTGGCTGCGGAAGTGCATGAGGATTTCATTTTCCACGCAGCGGGCCGCGTAGGTGGCCAGACGGATGCCCTTATCGGCGTCAAAGGTGGATACGGCCTTAATCAGGCCGATGGTGCCGATGGAGATCAGATCCTCCTGATCGGCCGTCTGGGCGTAGTACTTTTTCATAATGTGGGCCACCAGGCGTAAGTTTCGTTCGATGAGAATGTTTCGCGCCTCCAGATCTCCGGCTGCAGCCCGCTTCAGGTACGCCTGCTCCTCCTTGGCGGAAAGCGGCTTGGGAAAGCTGCCGGAGCTGAGGCGGAGGCATAGAGCATACTGCTCAGCATGAGAAGCGCCGCAGCAGAGATCATTTCCTCACCTCCTGCTCTCCAATGTATTCCCGACAGCAAGTCCCTATGTGCGCCTTCTTCCGCCCCGTTGCTGCGCCTGTCCGCCGGAGTCCGTCGGGGGGAGGGGAAGCAGGCCTTGGACCTGGTCCCGCGTGTGGAAAAAGGGACGGCAGCCTTCTCCGCCCGTGGCAGGCAAAGCCCCGCTTGTAGGGCAGATGTGTCTTTCCCGGCGCCCATGTCGCCGGGGAGCAGGGATTTTCCCGAGATGCGCGCCCGCCGGGCGAGATTCCGGGAGCATGGGCGTGGGGGAACATGCAGATCTGTTGCCCGTGTCCCTTGTGTGCGTCTGTGGCGCACAGAAGGAATGCGAAAGGGCTCGTAGCCCTTTGCCGGGGAGCCTCGAAGGGGCGCTTGGAGGGCCGGATGGACCTTCGACCGGTTGGGGCGTTTGCCCCCCCTTGTCCGCCGGAAACCGGCAGGATAGAGGGCAATTTTTAGGAACTGGAAAAATTTACAAGTTTTTTCGTACTTTTTTCAGAACAAGATTGAAAACGAGGAATAAAATCATGATTTTTTCCAACTATGCGACTTGACAAATCAGGGGGCAGGCGATAAAATGACGGTGTATCTTGGCGAAATGGAAATCCCTCTCAGTCGGCCCTCCGGCTCCGTTCGCCAGTCCATGTAACAAGACCTCCGTTCCGCTTTGCGGCGGCGGAGAAGCCCAAAGGGAAAGGATGAGGAAATGTGCTGAAACGAAATAAAAGCTCGCTTCCCGTCTCCTGGCTGCCCTCATGGCCCTGGCCTGCGTCCTGACGCTGCTGCCGGGCGCGGCGATGGCGGCGGGAGAAGACGACGGGGGCAAAATGGTCGTGGATAAGACGGCCACCTTGGAGGACGACGGTACATATACCATTGAGTTGTCCGCTTATGCTACCGGTCAGACCACCACGGAGACGATTAAAACGGGAAAGCCGTTGGACATCGTTTTGGTGTTGGACCAGTCCGGCTCTATGGCGGATTCCATAACCAGCTATAGCTATCAGCCCCGTGAGAACCGAAGCTATAGTTATAATAGTTACGGAGGGAAGACAACTTACTATTACTTAGATACAGATGGGAACTACTATCCCGTAAAGCGCGATTCAGAGTGGCACTTTGACTGGTTCGACAGTTATACCACGTACTACCTGTACTACACGAAAAATGGACAGAATTATTATTTGAGTGGTACCGGCGTGACGACGCAAAGGCCGACCAATGTGCGAGATTCAAGCGCAACAATTTGGACCGGTGTGTTATATCAACGCAGCAGCACCTCTACTTCCAAGCTGAACGCCCTGAAGGCGGCTGTCACGAATTTTGTGAATTCCGTATCTGCCAACGCGAAAGAGTATAACGTGGAACATAGAATTGCAATGGTTGGATTTGCATCTAAGGGGACGGATAATAGCGCATGGAAGAATACGGGCCTGTTTGTAGACGGTTATTTGGAGAAATATGCGAACAGTAAGTGGGAGACTAACTCTCAATTGTCTAGCCAGGACTATAAAGATGCATTGGTAGTAGTAAATGATGTGGATGGGGATATAGCAGGTTCAATTAGCAGAGCAATTGGGAATCTTGATGCTGAGGGTGCTACTCGTACTTCCTATGGTCTGGAGATGGCACAAAAAGTCTTTGAGAATAATAAGGATTCTGAGCGGCAGCGCGTGGTTGTGCTCTTTACTGATGGAGAACCTGGGAAGAGCGGTTATGAAAATTCTGAGGCGAATAGTGCGTTGAGCAAGGCATATGTTTTGAAGAATGAAAATAAGGCAACGGTTTATTCGGTTGGGCTTTACGATAGCGATCCTGAGAACAATACAGTCAGCTTTATGAATTACACGTCTTCGAATTATCCTTTCGCAGAGAGTATGACCTATCCCGGATCAAAATTCGATGACAAGTACTACATGACGGCGAGTGACGCGGACGAGCTGAATGAGATCTTTACGTATATTATAGATGATTCCACTGAGTCTTCCACAACTGTGACCTTGGACGCGAAGTCTGTGCTGAGAGATATCCTAAATGACGGCTTTGTGCTTCCTGCCGGATATGATGCACAGGAAAATATCACCGTTGCGACGCAATCCGTCGAGTTGGGCGCCGAGGGAAACATCGTCTGGGGCGAAGTTGAGGAGAACCCCAGCGATATTGCTGCTGTGACGGCCGATGAAGAGACCGGAACGATTGAGGTAACGGGATTTGATTAC
>VOFH01002732.1_pt1 | contig 22989 bp, 37 predicted proteins | sample 5384091 | NCBI WGS metagenome assembly VOFH01 (sample SAMN12384727, study PRJNA508395) | human gut metagenome | isolation source: healthy gut G | host: Homo sapiens
CTTACAAATGTAAGTCCTTTTAATATGCTGCCAAGGCATTTCTTATCATGGAAAACAAGCATTGATTTGTCTTTGTATTTCCTATACAATAGAATTGTATTTTTATTATCAGTTCAATTCCATAGAGAAAGGAAGTTTATATCCCATGGCATTGTTTCAAATTCAAAATCTGCGCTCTAACGAAGTACACCGCAAAGTATCCGTCAATGTATTGCTGCCGGTGGACAGCCATGCACAGCACCCGGCCGGAGAGCGCTTCCGTACGCTGTATCTCTTTCATGGCGTAACAGACAACAATATGGCCTGGCTGCTCAATACACGCCTGTATGAGTTGGCTGAAAAATACAATCTCTGCGTTGTGCTTCCCAGCGGGGAAAACAGCTTTTATATGAACCGCGAGGACCGCTTTGAATGCTGGGAAAACTTTTTTCTGCCAAGAGCTGCCCCTGCTGATGCAGCGTGCTTTCCCCTATCAGACCGCAGGGAAGATACCTTTATCGGAGGCTTTTCCATGGGCGGTTTTGGTGCGTTGCGCAACGGCCTAAAGCATTACGATCGTTATGGGAAGATCTTCTGCTTTGCACCGGCGCTGGAATTGGAATATACCTTGGACAGCACCTACGACGCCCAAGACTATCTGATGAACCGCAGCTTTGTCGAAGCCCATTACGGCCCGGATCTGCAAGCTTCGAAAAACAGCGATCAGAACCCGCTTTGGCTGATTGACCATCTGACAGCCCAAGGCATAGATCTTCCCAAAATCTATATGGCAACCGGACAGGACGATACGCTTGCCGACGTACATAGAGCCATAGAACAGCACCTGGCCGATGCCCAGGCCGATTATATCGCCAAAATCGTTCCGGGTATCCACGATTGGGACTTTATCAACCGCAACTTGGAGCAAGCCCTACAATGGTTGGCTGAAAAAAGAAAAGGACTGCCTTGCAGTCCTTTTCTTTTATAGATTACGCTTTGTGCAGCGTAAACTCCGGCACTGTATACCCCCACAAGCTCTTTTTTATGATTGTATATCTTTTTATGGATATACTTTTGCATGCCTTCCCGGTTCTTTTCAATGGGATAGCCCAGCTGCCGCAAAATTTCCATTAACGACCATGCTGCGAATGTCCGTGTTCCCGTCATCCGCCTTGACAGCAATGCCAAGTCCCTTGTCCTTGATGCCGACGATCTCATAGCCATCCGCGCCCGCTTTGGAAAAACAGATTGCCTTGAATTCTTCCATCAAAATCGCATCGAACCGCCCCGTACCTGAAACCATCTCAGGATGTGCCATCATGGCGGAAACGATCCTAGCTGCGTGGCTGCCTCTATCTCCCAACGTTTCCGGGCAGGCCATCCTAGCCGCGCCCCAGGCGGCATGATACAGCGGTAGCGCATGCACCGGCACGCCGCATCCATCCACGCCGATGACGATCTTCTCGCGGTCATATTGGCATATATAGGCGATCATCTCTATGATTCGCTGCTGTACCTTGTGATAAGGCTGATAGTAGTCCTCTAGCGATTCTCCCAAATGCTTGGCTGTAATCAGCATACCGGTATGCTTGCCTGAACAGTTGTTATGAATCTGCCCTGGCGCTTGTCCGCTCTGCTCCAACGCCTTGGCTGCCTGCTCATTGAGCGGCGCATGCACGCCGCATTGCAAGTACTCTTCTCCAAGCCCTGCCTTGGATAAAATGCTACGAATGGCGTTTACATGAAATGACTCTCCGCTGTGCGAACTACAGATCACAGCCAGCTCCTCCTCGGTTAGCCCATAGGCATCCACTGCGCCGCTTTCCAATACGCACATCGCCTGCATCGGCTTGGCCGAGGATCTCATATACACGGTTTTTGTGGCTCGCCACAGTAAAACAACAGCTTTCCCTCGCTGTTTACCACCGCTGCGCTACCGGAATAGGACAAATCCTTCAACGGCCCACGATAAGAATATACCAAGGTTTCCATCTATCTTTCCTCCTCCATGCGTTGGCCTCTGCTCTAAAAAAACGCTATGATTATTTTCAGTATAATGCATCCTCCTGTAAAAAACACATCCCTACAAGAGATGTGTTTTTTGATTTCTACCTATTTTTGCCGAGCACAAACCGCTCGATTGTCTGTGCAAACCCCGCATCCTCTACTGCGGGGGGCAATATAGTCCGCTACCTGCTTACAGCGTTGGCTAGCGCCGCCCATGGCCACGCCAAACCCCTGCCATGCTCAGCATTGGCGCATCGTTGTCCTGATCTCCCAGCGCCATCACATTTTCCAGCTCTACATTGTACATATCCGCCAGAATGGGCAACACAGACCCTTTATTGGCGCCTCCGCCATGACATCTAAATGAATCGTCCAACACCAGGCGACCTCTACGCTGGGAATGGCATCCAGCTCTTTTATCATGCTGACGGCACATTTTTGGCTCGACAATGTACCGTACCATCTCCGCCGACCTCTGCTGGCCAGATACATCTCCTCTACGCTGGTAAATATGCGAATATTTTCATCTCCCTGCATCTGCGGGCCGTACCGCTCTAAAATTTGTTGTTTTTCGTCTCATCCGAGGCCAAAAAGCCGATAAATTCCTGGCAAGAACTTTGCGTGATGATATCGTTGCCCTGATATTTTTCGCCGATGGCCAACAACGGCTCCACAAGATCAGGGAGATACGGTTGCGATAACGAAGCTCTCCGCTGTCTATTTCTACAATGGATGCGCCGTTATTTACGACGCATAGGTTATCAAACCCAAATCTTTTTACCTGGGCGGCGCTTTGCAGCCATGACCGGCCCGTGCAAGGAAATACCGGAATGCCGGCCTCCCGTGCCGCTTCCATAGCACAGATATTTTTTCCCGCGAACCGTCTGTTTCTGAATGGCTTAAAAACGTACCGTCCAGATCCGTCACAATGAGCTTGATTTCCTTCATAGACGTTCCTCCCATTTCCAATCGGCCATACTTTATAATTGCTTTTATTCTAAATCAATGAGCCCCTATATTTCCATACCCTTTTGGCATTTCTATCTCTTTTTATCCCATTCTACAAAAAGCCCGCCAAAAAAAACGGGCTTTTTTCTCTCATAGCTTTCCTTCTTCCATGAAAACAGCATTGGTACCATGTATTTTTTCAAACATTTCCGTAGCTCGCTGTCCAAGGTCTTGGGCGCGCGTCTGCATTTGCTCCAAATACTGCGTTTCATCCACAGCCAATAGTTTCTGGTGCTCCATGATAACGCGCCCTTCCACCACGGAAACGTCCACTTCGCAGCCCCGCGCACTGTATACCAAGTTGGGCACCATGTTGCGCATGGGATGTGTGTAGATCGGCATCATAGACGGCTGCATGGTATCTACGGCAATGAAGTCCGCCCGCTTTCCCTTGCTCCAGTGAGCCGATCTCCCGATGCATCCCCAGGGCCTTGGCACCCTCGATGGTGGCCATGCGCAGCGCCCCGCCGCCGGCAGTACCTCCGGATCCTTTTCCTTGATCTTGTTAAACAGCGCCACAAGCTTCATCTCGTTGAAGATATTGTGGCAGTTGTTGCCGCAGGCCTGGTCAGACCCCAGCGCCACAGCGCCGCCGGCACGCTGAAACGCCAAAGACGGTGGTACGATGCCGTCTATGATGCCGATGGAGCCTGGGCAAACGATCATAGAAGCACCGCTGTTTGCCACCATCTGTGCCTCTTTCTCCGTACAGTCCGTCAAATGAACGGCCAGCAGCGTTTCATTCAGCAGTCCCTCTTGTTTCAGCCAGGCCACAGGACGCATGCCGTAACGCATTTCCATCTGCGCGGTTTCCCGATCTCCTTGCTGGTGTGCATGTGTACGCGCGTATTTCTTTCCTTGGCCAGCTGATAAATGCGTTTGAGCAAATCACGGCTTACAAAATCCGCCCCTGCGGGCCAAACATCACGCGGATGCGCCCACTGTCATAACCATGCCACTTATCATACAGCGCCAGGTTTTCGCCTAAGCTCTGCTCGCCCAATTCTTCGGAAAATTCATATAGCTCTCCGGGCTCATATACGCGCTTTACCGCATCCCTGATGGTCTGCGTAATGATTCCGCGTGCACCCAGCTTGGCAAGAAATTCGCAGCGGCCCTGCATATCCTTTTGATAATCGCCCAGCGTGGTGGTGCCCGCTTTGATCGCCTCGATCATTGCCACTTTGCTGCCCGCTTCATAATCCTCTATTGTCTGCTGCAGGGAAAAGGGCTGTACCCCATACATCATCCAATACCCGGTATCCTGTGCCAAGCCACGCAGAATGTTGCTGCCGGTATGCATATGCGCATCGATCAGCCCTGGCAGCAACACATGATGCGGCAGCGCCAGTACCTTTTCCGCCTGATAAGCGCGGAGTGCCTCTTCCTTTTTTCATCACGGCCACGATCTTTCCGCCGTCCACGACCAAGGCATGGTCCGCTTTATAGCCCACACCCTCTCCCCTCCATGGTATACATGTGCGGTGCAAAAGCGATCAAATCAACTGTGTGCATTATGAATCCCCGCCCCCCTAAAGAGTATTTATATTGTCATTCTACCTCTTCTTTCATGGCCCATGCAATATGAGGGCCTGCTCTATTCGGCCGTTTTTAAAAAAGAAACTGGCATTTCGCTTGGAAAAACAGTAGTATAGAAAAAAACAGGAGGGAGATTTTCATGCAAACGCCCATTGATTCACTCTTGCGCCAGCAAGCCCAGCGGGGAAAGATACGCTTTTTGCATGCCCGGCCATAAAGGAATGTTGGCCGACAATGACATCACCGAGGCCGGGGCTATGGACAACCTATTGCATCCGGAGGGCGCTCTGTTACAGGCGCAGTCCCTTTTGGCAGAGGCCTATGGAGCCGCACAAGCCTGGTTTGGCACCTGCGGCTCTACGATGGGCAATTATGCGCTCATCCTTTCCTGCGCCAAGCCGGATGATTTAATCCTCCTTGCTTCCGACTGCCATATCAGCGCCGTTCACGCCGCGCTTTTGGCACACTACCGCATAAGCCTCATTTCCTGTGACCAAACAGCGCAAGGCCTGCCCCAGCCGATGTCCTATCAAAAAAGCAGCCGAGGCTCTGTCCTCCCATCCCGAAGCCAAGGCGCTCGTGATGACCAGCCCCAATTACTACGGCTTTTTGTGCGGATATACCTGCCATTGCTGCGCTATGCCATGAAAAAATGTTGCCCTTTTTTGGTGGACGCTGCACACGGCGCGCATTTTGGGTTTTCTCCGCTGCTGCCTATACAGCCTGTGGACGCAGACGGCTGGGTTGTTTCCGCCCATAAGACGCTGTGCGTTTCCAACCAGGGCAGCCTGATTTTCGTGGAAAAAAAAGCAAGCTTGATGCTTTCCGCCTGGAAAATAATGTGCATCGCTTTCAATCTACCAGCCCCTCTTGGCCTTTGTTGGCACAAATGGACAAAGCCCGCGCCCAGCTGCATGAACAGGGCGCTGCAGATTATCAACGCCTGCATGCCCTTCTCGCTGATTTTCAAGCGTCAATTTCCACCTTGCCTGTGCGCTGTATCCAGGCCGATCCGCAGCAAAAGGACTTTTCCCGCCTGGTGCTGGATGTTTCCAGCCTGGGAACATCTGGCTTTGTGCTCTGCGAACAGCTTGCTGAAATGGGCATTTGGGTAGAAATGGCAGACGCTCGTCATCTGGTGTTCATTTGCACCCCCAAGATACGCCGCAGAGCTTTTTCCGCACTTGAAAATGCGCTGTCCGCCTTTTTCTGCCAACGGCGCCAATGCGCCCGTACCGCCTTCTATTCCCAAGCGCAGCGGCGAAATCATTGCGCCGGCGTCGGTGGAGTATGATACAATAAGGACAATATCGGTTTCCCAGTCTGTTGGCTGCATCAGCGCCCGGGCCGTTTGCTGTTATCCGCCCGGCACGGCTGTGCTTTGTCCCGGCGAACGCATTACCTCTGAGCAGGCCGCTTATTTAGAGGGCATGCATCGGTTGGGCGCCTCCATCAGCGGCAGCGTACCAGCTGAGGATTCTAGTCTTTCGCTCTATGTTGTAGATTTTCGCGAACATGCGTGAAATAAAGTTTTGAAGGGGATCTCCATGCGCTACTTTCTGTTTGATTTTGACGGCACCCTCATCAATTCCGCGCCGGGTTTGATGCAAAGCATCAAAGATGTAGCTGAGAAAAAACGGGCTGCCTAAAAAGACGGATGCCGAGATCTTACCGCATCTTGGCCTATCGGAATTTCATGCCTTTCGGGATCTTTACCATGTCCGCGGACGCGAGGAGGCGCTTTAAACGACCAAATGCGTCAGCGCTATGATGTGCTGGCCGATGAAATGCAGCGCCCGTTCGACGGTATTCCCGCCTGGCTGCAAATGCTTAAGAATGAGGGCGCTACGCTGATTGTATGTTCTGTCCGCCATCCGTATAACAGCGCGCCGCTACTTGAAAAAATGGGGCTGTTGTCCTATTTTGACGACGTATGGGGCAACAACGAAGGCGCCGGGCGCGATACCAAGGCAAAGGTGCTGCGGTATGAATTGGCAAAAAGGCATGCATAGAGCCCCGGCAGGCCGTGATGATCGGCGACAAGGATTTTCGACTGTATGGCCGCCAAAGCAAACGGCCTGTTTATGCTGGGATGTGCCTATGGCTTTGGCTCTATCCCAGAACTGCATAGATACAAAGCAGATCTTATCATCAGCAGCCCCAAGCAGGGGCAGCAGGTAACGCGTATATTGAGGAGGCAGAAACACTGATGCTGACAAAATCCATCATTTGGGATATAGACGGTACCGTCATCGATACCAGAAACGCCATGGCCAGCGCTTATCGCGTTGCTTGCGAGGAAATGGGGCTAAAGAGGACAATTACCGGCGCATTTTGCCTATGTGGGGCAAAATCCTCCAAGGTATTCGTCGATCAATTCGGCCTGGCCGGTGCGGCATACGACGAAGCCATCGACCGATACAACCGCGCGTTTTTAACCCAGGGCGTCCACGACGCAGATCTGTATCCCGGCATGCGTGCCCTGCTGGCCGATCTAAAACAGGCCGCCTGCCAAATGACAGTAGCCACGGCGCGCAGCAACCGTTCTCTGTTTCCCCTGTTTGAAGCAAACGGCCTTATGGATACCTTTGACCACATTGCCTGCACCTACGACAGCAAGACCAAGGTGGATAAAACTGCCTTGGTTCGCGACTGTATATCCTTTATGAAAATGCCGGCAGAGCAATGCGTCATGATCGGGGATCGCATTTTCGATATAGAGGGTGGAAAGCAAAAAACCATACCATGACCATCGGCGTTACCTTTGGCTTTGCTGAGGAAAAAGAGGTGATCTCCTCCGGCGCTGATTTTATCGCCCATTCGGTAGAAGAGCTTCGCCAGATCTTATGGGGCAGCAGAAATGACAGGCCGCTTTCTTTCCTTTGAAGGCCCGGATAAGGCGGGCAAAAGCACACAGATACAGCTGTTTGCCCAGCATTTGCAAGCAAAGGGCATTCCTTTTCTTTTAACGCGTGAGCCGGGCGGCTGCCCGGTTTCGGAAAAAAAGATCCGAGACCTGATCCTCGCCCCTGAAAACGAAATGGGAGATCTATGCGAAGCGCTTTTGTATGCCGCTTCCCGCAGCGAGCTGGTACGCACTGTGATCCGTCCCGCTGGCGCGCGGCACCTGGGTCATCTGCGACCGCTATGTGGACAGCTCCATTGCGTATCAGGGTTACGGACGCGGCCTGGGCGAAGAAACCATTCGCCGCATCAACGACCTGGCCACAGGCTGTTTAAGGCCGGATCTTTCCTTTTATTTTCGCATCGATCCCGATACGGCCATGCGGCGCACTGTCGGCGCACAGGATCGTATCGAGCAGGCCGGCGCCGCCTTTCGTCATAAGGTTGCTTCGGGCTACGAAGCCCTTTATCAAAGGACCCTTCGCAATATTGTTTAATCAATGCCGACGGCACCATAGAAGAAGTGCATCAGCGCGTCGTCCAAGGCTTTGAACGGTGGTTTGCCTCATGCGTTTAACAGGAGGACATGCCTTTATTCTTTGCGCCCGCCGGAAGAGCAGGCAAAGCTCGCGGATACGTTTGCAATCAGCGCCATGCGTTCTCAGGATGAGGATGTGCTGCTTCGCATCCGCACCCATAATCATCCCGACGTCATCACTGTACAGCCGGAGGGCGCTACCATTAAATACGGCAGGCGCGTGCGCTGATAGAGCAGCTTTCAACCGCGCCTTTGAAGGAAAAAAACAGGGTGGTTTGCCTTTACAGGCAGATACCATGACCCAGGAAGCGCAAATTGTCTGCTCAAAACCCTGGAAGAACCGCCAGAAAACACGATTTTCGGCTTATTTTGCACACAGCCCGGCTTTTTATTGGAAACCGTGCGCTCCCGCTGCGTACAGTTGCGGGAAACCGGGCAAACCCAGTATAATGAAAAGGAAGAGGCTGTTTCCATCACAGAATTTTTAGGGCATTGTCCTTAGAACAAGCAAAACAGCGTTTTCCGGATAAAAAGGAGGCCGCTTTTGGTATGCCTGGCTCAGTGGATGGACAGCGTTTCTTGGATGCTGCATCAATCGGCGCGTCCCCATCCCTTTGCAAAGGCCTCCGATACGCAGATCGCTGTTTTATCGGATCTGGATCACCCAGGCATATAAAATGGTTTACGCCAATGTCTCGGCCAAAATGGCCGCTGAATGGCTTTGGTTAAAATGGAAAGAGGAAATGGAATGAAAACCGTAGTAGGGGTTCAATTTATAAATCCAATAAAGTCTATTATTTTTCCCCCAACCGCGTTGCCCGCCAAGTGGGCGATGATGTTGTAGTAGAAACCGCCCGGGGGCGGAATCGCCCGTGTGGCGCAGGGGCCCATGGAAGTGGAGGAGGATAAGATTGTTCCTCCGCTGAAAAATGCTGCGCCTTTGTTACAGAAGGACAGGGCCCAGCAGGAGAAAAACAGAAAACAAGCCGCTGCCTTGGCTGTGTTTGAAAAGAAAATTGCAGACCATGAACTTGTCATGAAACCAGTCAGCGTAGAATATGGTTTGACGGCAGCAATATCACGTTTTTCTTTACTGCGGACGGTCGGGTGGATTTTCGCGAGCTGGTCAAAGACCTGGCCCATCATTTCCACACCCGGATTGAGCTGCGCCAGATCGGCGTCAGAGACGAGGCAAAGCTGCTCGGCGGCCTTGGCAAATGCGGATGCCCGGTATGCTGCCAGCGCTTTTGCCGGAGGTTTTCACCCGTATCCATCAAAATGGCCAAGGAGCAAAACATTTCTCTGAATCCTACCAAGATCAGCGGCCTATGCGGTCGGCTGATGTGTTGCTTGAATTATGAGCAGCCGTATTACGAAGAAATGCGCAAAAAGCTGCCCGCAACGGCAGCAACGTAAAACGCCGGACGGCATCGGCGTTGCGATGGAAAGCAATCCGATATCCCTTTGGTGAAGGTGAAGATTCAAAAGCCGGACGATACCTTTGAAATACGAGAATACAAGCTCAAAGAGATTAGCTTTGAGCGCACCGCCCGCCCAAAAGCAAGAGAACAAGCCAAAAAAAGAAAAAAAACCGCAGGACGGGAAAAGAAACAAAAAACAAACACAAAACGACAAACATTGACATTCCTACTTGCAAAGAACAAAAGCGTGGTACAATAAGGTAAGATTTTAATGAGGAGGTGTTTCCAAATGGCATATAAGATCACTGATTCTTGTGTGGCTTGTGGAACCTGCGCTGGCTGGCGAATGTCCCGTGGGCGCGATCAAAGAAGGCCCGATTTATGAAATCAATCCTGACGAATGTCTGTCCTGCGGTGCATGCAGGCGCTTGCCCGGTAGGTGCGATTCAAGAAGGCTAAGTTCTATATAAAAAAAGAGCCGTGAAGGCTCTTTTTTTTTTTTTTTTGTGTAGGTTTTATAAATAGGATATGATAGACACACGGGGAGGAAGCGCAATGGAAACCCAAATGCTTTTGTATTTAAAACAAGCGCAGGCCGCTATGCACAATGCCTATACGCCTTATTCTCATTTTCGCGTGGGCGCCTGTCTGGTTTGTGAGGACGGCTCTGTGTATACCGGATGCAATATAGAAAATGCATCGTATGGTGTCACAATCTGCGCAGAGCGTGTAGCACTCTTAAGGCTGTTTCAGAGGAAAACGTACATTTTTCTGCTTGCGCTGACTTCGATAGCGAAGAGATTACTATCCTTGCGGCATATGCCGACAAGCGCTCAGTGAGTTTGCCCCTGCATCTTACGATTGTGTGTGCTTCAAGTCAGCTAACGGATGCCAAAATCCATTTCCTTGATCAGCTGCTGCCCCATAGTTTTTCCAAAGAGGATTTTTGTGTATGACGACGTTGATTCATCCTGGGGAACGGCTGGATGAGCTTCACCCCTACGGCCTGTTTATTTTTACAGCATCCGGATGCGTTTCGTTTTGGCACGGACGCCGTGCTGCTGGCCCATTTTGCCAGAGCAAAAAAACAGCACCGTGTTTTGGACCTCGGCACAGGTACCGGCATTCTGCCTTTTGCTGATGACCGCTTTGTTTCATCAAAGCACATTACAGGCATCGAAATACAGCCCAACATGGCGGATATGGCGCAGCGCAGCGTTGGCTACAACGATCTGGCCTCCTCTATCGATATTGTAACCGGTGATTACACCAAGCCGCAGACGCTGCACGCCTTGGGGATATACGACGTGGTGGTATGCAATCCGCCCTATGGAAAGCTGGGGCATGGTGAATGCAGTATAGATACGCCGCATGCCTTGGCACGGTTTGAGATTTGCGCAGATTTTTCAGAGATCTGCCAATCTGCGCAAATGGCGCTGACAAGCATGGGACATTTTTTTCTGCATCCACCAAACCATCCGGCTGATGGAGCTGCTGGATACTCTACATCATAGCCATTTGGAGCCAAAACGTCTGCGTTTTGTGCATGGAAATCCAGAAAAATGCCAATCTTGTGCTTATAGAATGCATCAAGGGGCGGGAAAAGCGGCCTAAAAGTAGAAAGCCCGTTGTTGTTTTTGACGGATGCCAAGGGCCAAGCCTCTCTGACCATGGAAAGGATTTATCAAGGAGGTTTATTATAATGCCCTCCACACTGTATATCGTGGCAACGCCCATCGGGAACCTGGAAGATATCACCTATCGCGCGGTACGCATATTCAAGCAGGTAGACCTCATTGCCGCAGAGGATACCAGGCATACCCTGCAGCTGCTTCGTGCGTTGGAAATTCAAAAGCCCTTATTAAGCCTGCACGAGCACAACGAGCAAAAGCGCATAGAAGAGATTGCCCGTCTTTTGGAAGAAGGGAAGGACATTGCACCGTTTCCGACGCCGGGACACCCTGTATTTCCGACCCTGGCGCCAGGCTCGTGCAAGCGCTTGGCAAAAACAAATATACCATCGTGCCCATTTCCCGGCCCCAGCATGTTATCACAGCGCTTAGCGCTACGGGCTTAACCCAGGGCGGCTTTAGCTTTTATGGGTTTCTGCCGGTAAAGGAAAGGAAAAAACAGATCTTAGCTCGCATCCATGAGAGAACACAAACCGTAGTGCTGTATGAAAGCCCCTCATAAGCTGTTGAAAACGTTGGAGGATCTCTTTTATATTGTGGAGAACTCACTGGTTTTGTATTGGCAGGGAATTGACAAAGGTCTATGAAGAGTTTGTAACGGATACCGCACAGCATTTGCTGCTGCATTATCAGGCCCATCCTCCCAAAGGGGAATTTGTGCTCATGATCCCTGTTGCACAAAAGCAAGAGCAAGGCTCCGGATACGCAGCGCATCATGGATTTGATGCAACAGTATAAGGAGGAAGGGCTGCGCCATAAGCAGGCAGCAGAACAGGCCGCGCTACAAATGGGTATTTTCTAAAAAAACAGCGTATGAAATCGGATTGAAAATCTTCCACAGGTAAAAAACCATTTTTTTCACCCTTTTTGCTTGTTTCTCCGTGTACCCGGTGATATAATGCTGATGCGGCCTGAACAAAGGCGTGAAAAAGAGGAGATTTATCCTCTTTTTCCTTATTTTATCCACAATTAAATCGTTTAAATTGAATTTTGAAGCACTATTATCCACAGTTTTTCCTTAAATCCACAGGAAAAAATTTTAGATTGTGGATAATTCTATGGAATATATATGGACAAGATACGGATTGTCCGGCTTTGATGAAGGAGAGGGGCTATTATTGGAAGATTTTACCTTGCTTTGGCAGCAGGTTTGTTTGGATCTAAAAAGAGGATCTCAGCGATTTTTCTTTTCATACCTGGGTGGAGCCGCTGCACGCAGTGGCGCTGGAAAACAACCGCCTGATCCTCGTAGCCCCCGGCTTCCAACATCAGGGAAAACCTGATGCACCGTTGCTATGAAATGATCGTGCATAAGGTAAGGGAAAAAGACCAATCACAGTGATTTTCAGGTGGATATTTTGCTAGAAAGCGAATGGGGACAGCCCCAAACACCCTCTTTTCATTCGATTGAGCAAAAACGCCATGCCTTAAATCCAGCTTATACCTTTGATACCTTTGTGGTGGGTACGGGCAACCAATTTGCGCATGCGGCGGCTGTAGGGGCTTCCATTGCGCCCGGCCAAAAATACAATCCACTGTTTATCCATGGAGGCACCAGCCTCGGCAAAAACGCATTTGATGCACGCCATCGGCAACGCGATTTTGGAGACCAATCCTTCCGCCAACGTCATGTATGTGACCAGCGAACAGTTCTCCAATGCACTGATCAGCGTATTGATGCGCAAGGATCCTATCGATGATTTCCGTAAGCAATACCGCGGCGTGGATGTGCTTTTGCTGGACGACGTCCAGTTTTTGGCCGGCAAGGGGCGCTGTTTGAGGAATTTTTCCATACCTTTAACGACCTTTACAATGCAGGCAAGCAAATCGTACTTTCTTCGGATAAGCCGCCACATGAAATCGTGGAATTTGAAGAGCGCGTACGTTCCCGCTTTGCCTGGGGGCTAACGGTGGACATTGCGCTGCCCGATTACGAAACCAGGATCGCCTTTTGCGTAAGCGCGCTGAATTGGACATCTATTGCAAATCGAAAAAGGAGCGCTGGAATATATCGCTTCGGAAGATGGCCTGAATTTCCGTCAGCTCGACGGCCGCTTTAACCGCGTAACCGCCTATGCCAGCTTGATGGGCCAGCCCATTACGCTGGCCTTAGCCGAGGCCGCGCTGAAAGATTATACCGCTTCACAACGCAAGCGCGCCTTAACGCCGCGCAACATCATACAGATCGTATGCAATCAATTTGATATTACCTATGATGATATCGTAGGCAAACGCCGCAGCAGGGATATTGCGGTGCCTCGTCAGTTTGCGATGTATTTGGTGCGTACCTTGACGGACCATTCTTTCCCAAAGATCGGCGAACTGTTTGGCGGCCGGCATTATTCTACTGTAATGCATGATGTGGAAAAGGTGGCGCAAGAGATCAAAAAGCAACGCAGAAACCAAAGAAATGGTAGAGGATCTCATTGCGCAGATTCACGAGTCTTAAAGGAAAACCACAGCCCTTTTCCTCAGTTTATACCTTAGTTTTTCATGATGGTTTCCATAGAGCCTATGGATAAAAAACAAGGCTGTGGAATCACGTATACTTTGCCATAGGATTTCCAGAGATTTCCCGCAGGCAATGAGGACAAAAAATGTCGATTTCTACGTTCATTATGGGGCTTTTCCACAAATCCATAGTCCTTATGATGACGATGACGACTACATAAGTACAAAACAAATACAAAACGAAACAGGGGTTTTTTCCGATGATCCTACAATGCCCATGCCAAGAACTGAATAGTGCAATGTCTACCGTGCAAAAGAGCTATGCCCTCCAAATCGCCCATGCCGGCACTGGAAGGAGTATTGTTTGTGGCAAAAAGACAACGCTGTAAGCCTTACTTGCAGCGATTTGGCGCTGAGCATCGAATGCTCATTGCCTGCCAACATCCAGGAGGAAGGCGCGCTGGTGTTGCCTGGCCGCATGTTTGCCGAATTGATTCGCAAGATGCCGCCGGATACGGTTTCTATATCCACAGAGGGGTTGAAAGTAACCATTGAATGCGGCCAGGCCAAATACAATCTTCAGGGGATGGATGCCAGAGAGTATCCGGAAATGCCGCCGATGACGGGGGCACGGCCGCTGGAATTAAAGCAAAGCGCGCTGAAAACATGATCCAGCGCACGGCCTTTGCTGTGGCTATGGATGAAACCAAGCCCATTTTAACGGGAGAATTGCTGGAAATTGAAAGCGACCGTGTAACGCTGGTGGCATTGGACGGATACCGACTGGCTCTTTGTAAGGAACCGCTGTTACAGGCAACCACACCAGTGAATTTTGTAGTGCCTGGTCGTTCTCTGTCTGAGATTGCCAAGCTGTTTGAGGGACAGCGATGCGCCGGCCAGTATTTCCATCGGTGATACGCAGGCCATGGTGGAAATGGGCCATACCAAAATCATAACCCGTTTGCTGGAAGGAGAATATATCAACTACCGACAGATACTGCCTGGCGATCATCAAACGCGGGTGCGTATCAGGCCCAGCAGTTTTTGGAATCTGTAGAGCGCGCTTCGCTGGTGGCCAGGGATAGCCGAAACCATAACCTCATTCGTTTGCAGCTGGATGAGGATACGATGACCATCACAGCCAACGGCGAAATGGGCAATGCAGTGGAAAAGTTGCCCATCTACTTGGAAGGAAAGCCGCTGACCATTGCGTTCAACGCCAAGTATCTATTGGATGTGTTGCGCGTCATCAAGGATGAGGAGATCCTATTGGATTTTATCAGCGGACTGTCTCCTGCGTGGTAAAGCCGTTGGAAGGGGATCAATACCTTTATTTGGTGTTGCCCGTGCGTGTATAAAAACAAAGCTCTCTTTTCCAATATGGAAAGGGAGCTTTTGTATTATACAAACAAATATGTTAGTATAATAAATACTAAAAAGTTTTCTTATGCGTTGAGCATTGGTATTTTATATAAATATTTAAATTGCTTTTTTATTAAGGGAGGTTTTTATCATGAATAACTTTGCGTATTGTTCCCCGACGAAATTTATTTTTGGCAAAGGGGAAGAAAACAACGTAGGTCAGTACATGAAAGAGCTTGGCTCGAAAAAAGGTTTTGATCGTGTACGGCGGCCAGAGCGCGGAAAATCCGGATTGCTGGGCCGTGTGCGCGAATCGCTGAAAAAAGCGGATGTTGCGTATGTAGAGCTTGGCGGTGTACAGCCCAATCCGCGTTATGAGCTGGCGTTGGAAGGCATGGATATCGTGAAAAAGAGAATGTGGACATGCTGCTGGCTGTGGGCGGCGGTAGCGTGGCGGATACTGCCGCGCATTGCTGTAGGCGTATACGACGACGGCGATGCTTGGGAAGATTTTTATGTTGGCAACAAAGAAGTAAAAAAAGCGATGCCTGTTTCCTGCATTCTGACCATCGCAGCAGCAGGGTCGGAAGGCTCTAACAGCTCTGTTATCACCTATAAGGGCATTAAGGGCGATCTGGGCTGTGAATTGATCCGTCCGGTGCTTTCCATCATGAACCCGGAATTGACAATGACGCTGCCGGCTTATCAGACGGCTTGCGGCGTATCGGATATTTTGCGCATATCATCGAACGGTATTTTACCAATACCAAAGAAGTAAACTTGACCGATGAACTGTGCGAGGGATTGATGCGCAATATCCTCAAATACGGCAAAGTTGCAGTGGAACATCCGGACGACTACAATGCCCGCGCGCAGGTGATGTGGACGGGTACGCTGGCTCACAATGACATTTGCGGGTGTGACCGTGACCAGGATTGGGCCAGCCATATGATTCAGCACCGCATCGGCGCTAAGTATGACAGTGCGCACGGCGCAGGCCTTGCCACCATTTACCCGGCTTGGATGAAGTTTGTTTATAAGCATGATGTGCCGCGCTTTGTGCGCTTTGCAACCAAGGTGATGGGGGTGGACAACGATGTGTTCCATCCGGAAGAGGTCGCTCTGGAAGGCATCCGCCGCGTCAAGGAGTATATGCACAACATTGGCCTGCCCACTACGTTGGCGGAATTGGGCGTAAAAAGAAGAGGATATTCCGGAGCTGGCAGATTTCCATTGTGGCGGATTTTTGCCGCTGGGGATTGGATGAAATCAAGCAGATTTATGAACTGGCAAAATGACGAAAAAAAGAGAAAAAGGCGCTGATATAGCGCTTTTTTTCTAATAAAAATTATCTATGAAGCGAGATGGATGTCGGATGGTATATTGTAACAAGCGCAAATTTGTGTTAGTATAAATACTACTAGCATTCATTTTTCTGTATAGATATAAATAACATTTGCATAAAAATAAAAATATTTCCAAATAAAGAGGGAGGAAGAGAAATGAAGAGGATGAAAAAGGCTTATTGATGATCATGAGCCTGGCGGTGCTGACCGGCGTATTGGCTGGCTGCGGCGGGCAGGGTGCCCAGGGAGACGGACAAAACGCCGACAATAGCGGCAAAAAAATGGATCATTGCTACGGATACCGTATTCCGTCCGTTTGAGTACAAGGATGAGAATGGGAATCTGGTCGGCATTGACGTGGACATTTTGGCGGCCATTGCAGAAGATCAGGGGTTTGACTATGAATTGAGGAGCATGGGATGGGATGCTTCCATCGCCGCTTGCCAATCCGGCCAGGCGGATGCGATGATTGCAGGCGCTTCCATTACGGACGAGCGTAAAAACAGCGGTTGGACATTCTCCGATGCATACTATACTGGGCCGCAGTGCATGGTAGTGGCAAAGGATTCTTCCATCTCTTCTTTTGAGGATATGAAAGGCAAAAGGTAGCGGTAAAGACCGGTACGATGGGTGCGACCTATGCGGAAAGCATCAAGGACAAATACGGCTTTACAACCACCTATTTTGAAGATTCCCCGACGATGTATCAGGCTGTAACGGGCGGACAGATGGACGCTTGCTTTGAAGATAAGCCGGTTATGATCGACTCTATCAAACAGGGTTTGGAGCTTAAGATTGTAGAAGGTACGGACAATGAAGGGTCCGATTACGGCTTTGCTATTTTCTCTGATAACAGCAAAGAGCTGTTGGATATGTTCAACGCTGGCATTTGAAGAATATCAAAGAGAACGGCAAATACGACGAGATCATCAACAAATATCTCGGCTGATTGAAAACGTATAGCAAAACAATCAGTGGGGCGTCATTATGATGCCCCACTGTAATTAGAAGGAGTTTACTGGATGGGACAGATCATTTCGGTTTATGGCGATTTGCTGTTGACTGCAATGGGCCAAACCCTGTTGTTGGCATTATGCGGCTTGTTTTTTTGCCTGTATCTTGGGCTTAATTTTTGGCATGATGAGCGTATTAAAGAGCCGTGTGTGCAATATCATCGCAGCTGTTTTGTAGATATCATTCGCGGTGTGCCTATGATCGTTTTGGCATTTTTTGTATATTTTGGCGTACCGATGGTGATTAATGATCTATTTAATTCAGGGTTTACTCTGTCTCCTCTTCAAGCAGGTACCATTTGTTTGGCGCTCAATTGCGGCGCTTATATGGCAGAAATCATCCGCGGCGGTATCCAGTCTGTGGACAAGGGACAGATGGAAGCAGCACGCAGCTTGGGTATGCCCTATTGGCGCGCCATGCGGCGCGTGGTATTGCCGCAGGCAATCCGCACGATGATTCCAAGCATAATCAACCAATTTATCATTACGTTGAAAGATACCTCCATTTTGTCCGTCATTGATTTCCGGAGCTGGTAAATACTGCAAAAATGTAGTGGCAATCACATATAAATCAGCACAGGTATGGTTTATTGTAGGTGTGATGTATCTTGTTATCATCACCATTTTATCCAGGGTGGCAAAAAGCTGGTTGAGAGGAGATTGAACCGTGGCCGTTAACAAAGACAATGTGAAGATCCATGTATCTCACCTCAAAAAGAATTTTGATAAATTGAAGTGCTCAAGGATATCTCTGTTGATATCTATGAGGGTGAAGTGGTGGTCATTTTAGGGCCTTCTGGCAGCGGAAAATCTACATTTCTGCGCTGTCTAAAACCGTTTGGAGGATATTACAGATGGCCAAGTGGTGGTAGACGGCCACCATATGGACGCCAAGGATGTGGATCTGAACAAGGTAAGGAAAACATTGGGATGGTGTTCCAGCATTTTAATTTATTTAACAATCTCAATGTATTGGATAATTTGACGCTGGCGCCGGTGGAGCTGAAAAGGCGGATAAAATGCAGCCAAAGCACAGGCCATGCAGATGTTGGAAAAGGTGGGGCTTTCGGACAAAGCACAGGCGTATCCTTCCCAGCTTTCCGGCGGACAAAAGCAGCGTGTGGCCATTGCCAGGGCGCTTTGCATGAATCCTGACATCATGCTGTTTGATGAGCCGACCTCCGCATTGGACCCTGAAATGGTTGGCGAAGTATTGCAGGTTATGAAGCAGCTGGCGGCTGAGGGAATGACAATGGTCATCGTATCGCATGAGATTGGGTTTGCCAGAGAGGTGGCGGACCGGGCGATCTTTATGGATGGCGGCTATATTGTAGAGCAAGGAGCGCCGCGCGATGTCATTGATCATCCAAAAGAACAGCGTGCCATCGACTTTTTCAACAAAGTATTGTAAAAAACCAAGAAGCGGTTTGTCTTTCTAAAGATGAACCGCTTTTGTTTTAATACAGATTGTAATAAACATATTTTCGGCTCTTTTTATTGGGTAAAAATGAATGCGTGCATAGTGATCTGCTTTCTAACTTTTGATATGGTTTGTCTGCTTTACAGTAATATTGGATGCATAGAAAAAGAATTTTTGAATTGTACTAAAAAAAAATGAATATGATATTATATTGATAAGGTATATAAAAGTTTCTTTAAGAATCATTTTGTTTTTTATTCCCATTTTATATTGGTTTTTATGTGTGAAATGTTGTATGTAAACGCAGAGCGTTTAATCTATTTGGAGGTGTATCCTATGAACAATTTTTGCTACTATTCTCCTACCAAATATGTATTTGGCAAAGGGAAGAAACAACGTTGGTACCTATTTGACTGCCTATGCGCCTAAAAAAAAGGTATTGGTGGTGTGGGGGGCCAGAGCGCGGAAAATCCGGATTGCTGGGCCGTGTACGCGAGTCTTTAAAAGGAGCCGGCATCGAATTTGTGGAATTGGGCGGCGTAAAGCCCAACCCGCGTTATGAATTGGCGCTGGAAGGGATGGAACTTAGCAAAAAAGAAGGCGTTGATTTTGTTTTAGGCCGTGGGTGGCGGCAGCGTTATCGATACGGCCAAGTGTATTGCCATTGGTGTAGTCAACGAAGGAGACGTATGGGATACGTATTATGCCGGTGATGGATAGTGACAAAAGCGCTGCCGGTAGCGAGCATCCTGACCATTGCGGCGGCAGGGTCGGAAGGCTCTAACGGCACGGTTATTACGTACAAAGGACATAAATTCTCGACAGGTTCGATGCGTTGCGTCCTGTATTGGCGATTTTGAATCCGGAATTGACGATGACATTGCCTGCCTACCAGACGGCTTGTGGCGTGTCGGACATTTTCACGCATTTGATCGAACGGTATTTTACCAACACGCCGGACGTTAGCTTGACGGATGAAATGTGCGAAGGATTGATGCGCAACATTTTCAAATACGGCAAGGTTGCAGTGGAACATCCGGACGACTACAATGCCCGCGCGCAGGTGATGTGGACGGGTACGCTGGCTCACAATGACATTTGTGGGTGTGACCGTGACCAGGATTGGGCCAGCCATCAGATTCAGCATGAGATCGGCGCCAAATACGACAGCGCGCATGGCGCAGGGCTGGCAACGGTATTCCCGGCCTGGGCTAAGTATGTTTATAAGCATGATATTCCGCGCTTTGTACGCTTTGCCACCAAGGTCATGGGCGTGGACAACGACGTGTTCCATCCGGAAGAAGTGGTGCTGGAAGGCATTGCGAGGGTAAAGGCTTTATATGTCCAGCATTGGGCTGCCGACGACAAAGGAAGAGCTAGGCGTAAAGGAAGAGGATATTCCGCAGCTGGCCAATATCAATGCGGCGGGTTTGTACCGTTGGGCCAAAAGAAATCATGGAGATTTATCAGTTGATGGTATAAAGAAGGGAGCCTACAGGCTCCCTTTTTTTATCAATAGGGGAATCAATTTAAAAAGAAACGATGGACGGCATTATGTTGTTTCGTTGCGCTGTGTGTTGCGGGCTGTGTAGGCCAGCCTGTTTCCCCAGGAAAACCAAACGGGTGCAGAAAAAAGGACTGCCACAGCACCTCTGGCGCAGGAAACACCGTATCCGCAGGCAGAGATCCCGGTGCCTTCCTTTCCGCAGAACAGCTGGAGGCCATGGGATTGCCGGAGGATTCTAAGTGAAAATCCATTGCAAGCATGCAGTATATATACGGAAACCAGGAAATTGGCATGATGATTTCAGTACCGATTTACTGGATGCAGGGTAAAACCGGAGAACGGGGCGCCCAATCAATGCTATTTTTATTTGCGCGCCGATGAAGAAAAATATAACTTCCTTTTCCATTTCCTCACAAGATTATGTGCTGGAAAATGGTACGGAGGAGGCAGTGATAAAAGCGTTTGTGGAAAATGAATGGAAAATTATCCAGGCGTTGCAAAGGAATTGAATGGAAAACCGATGGAGATCCAGAAGGAACAGCGATTGGAGATAGTACAAATAGGCAATTGCTTGGGCGGCAAGATTTGTTATGAATACAACAATGGGCAGACGGATATGGTCAATGAATTCATCGTTTGGGTAAGCAAGGAGAAAAGGTATTGCTGTACACTGATGGCAAAGCCGGCCTACAGCAAATATGCAAAGGAATCTTAGCGGAAATCTTGGCTGGCTTTGAAGAGATATAAAGAAAAAGGCATCTGTAAAGATGCCTTTTATTCAACCAAACAAGGGTGGGAAAAGTACGTCGAACAGCTGGCATACCAGGACAAAACACGCCCATGCAAGCTACATAGATGGCAAATCCGTACAGCTTATGATTGCGGACCAGGCGAAGCATAAAGCGGATGGACATCAGCCCCACAAAACGAAACCAGCACGCTGAAGATAATGGCAACGTGCTGACATCGCCCGGCCCCTGGGTGATCATATCCTTAAATTTAAACACCACAGAACCCAGGATGGCGGGGATGGACATTAAAAAAAAAGCGCACGGCCAGATTTCGATCCAACCACGGAACAGACCGCCTACCAGCGTACTGCCACTGCGTGAAACGCCGGGGAACATTGCAACCGCCTGCATACCGCCCATGGCAAAAGGCATCCCCAGTTGTTCATTTGGCGATATTTTTCTGGGACAGCGTACCTGTTTTCGCTCCGCTATGCACAACAAGACAGCGGTGATAAGAAACCAAAAGGAAGAAACCGGCCGCCAAATGCTTCCTCGATGAGATTATCAAAAGCAGGGTGGCGATGACGGGCGGGTATGGTGGCGATGACCAAAGCCGCATGGTTTTGCCCAACGGATGGCGGAACAGCGCGATGATATCCTTATAAAGACCAGCAGCACGGCGATCAAAGGTACCGAGATGCAGATGACCTCTGATCAAAGGAAGCTCGGTTCGATGCCCAAGGAAGGCGTACGAGCCAGCACAAGATGGCCGGAACTGCGACGGGCAAAAATTCATTAAGTCCCTGAACAATCCCTAAAAGATCGCTTGTAAAAAGTCATGGCGTCACCCCTTCTAAAATGAAAACTCACTATTCATACTATAACAAAATTTTGTCGAATGTTTATACGAATCTCTTTTTTGCCATGGCAGCAAACTGGCAAAAATGAAGAAAAAGAGGTATAATAATACGATTTCAGGCACATAGGAGGAACGAGGATGAAGCTCGGGATTGCAGGGTTGCCGGAATGTAGGAAGAGTCAGCTCTATTCTTGCATTGACCAAGGCGGGGGGCGCAGGCGGCCAATTACCCGTTTTGCACCACCATAGACCCCAGCGTAGGCATTGTACCGGTGCCGGATCATCGGCTGGATGTGCTGGCAGAGATGTATCAACCGGAAAAAATTACGCCTGCTACGATTGAATTTTTGTTGATATTGCCGGCCTGGTAGGGGTGCCAGCAAAGGCGAAAGGCCTGGGCAACCGATTTTTCGCATATCCCGAGGTGGACGCCATTGTGCATGTGGTTCGTTGTTTGAAGATGATAACATCACGCATGTGGACGGCTCGGTAGCGCCGGTGCGCGATATGGAAACGATACAAATGGAATTCGTGCTGGCGGATCTGGAAGTGTTACCCAAAAGCGGTATGATAAGGCCAGCAAGCTTATGAAAACAGGGCAGAAAAAATACAAGGAAGAAATGTGCCGTGCTGGAAAAGTTGCTAAAGCACATGGAGGATGCGCGCCGGCCCGTACATTGGGTATCTGAAGAAGAAAAAAAAAAATTGGTAAGGGATTTTCCCTGCTTTCCATGAAACCGATGATCTATGCGGCCAATGTGGAGGAAGACGCTTTATCGGGCGTGGGAAAACAATGCATTGGTGGCGCAAGGTTAGGCAGGCAGCGCAAAGGAAGGCGCAGAGGTCGTCGTTGTATCCGCCAAGGTGGAAGAGGAATTGGCCCAGCTGGAGGAAGAGGAAAGGACGATGTTCCTAAAACGAGTTGGGACTAGAAAGCGCTGGATTGGATCGATTGGTGGAAGCCAGTTACCGTTTGTTGGGGTTGATCAGTTACCTGACGGCAGGACCGAAAGAGGTACGTGCCTGGACAATAGAAAAGGGTACAAAGGCGCCTCAGGCGGCAGGTAAGATCCACTCGGATTTTGAAAAGGGATTTATCCGCGCAGAAATTGCAACATGAAGATCTAGTGGCTTGTGGATCGATTGCAGCGGCCAGGGAAAGGGCCTGTACCGTTCAGAAGGAAAGGAATATGTGATCCAGGACGGCGACGTG
>VOFH01002441.1_pt1 | contig 22937 bp, 28 predicted proteins | sample 5384091 | NCBI WGS metagenome assembly VOFH01 (sample SAMN12384727, study PRJNA508395) | human gut metagenome | isolation source: healthy gut G | host: Homo sapiens
CAAAAACAGCACTTCCATCCCATCAGGACGAGCACCATCGTCCCAATCATTTTCTGCAATGTATTTTTTCATATTACTAAATAAAAAATGGTTGATTCTTCAAATATAAGGAATTAATACCTAGATTCAAAATGTATGTGCCTAATTATTACTATCTTTGCAGCATTTTTGAATAAAACCACCAAACCCTAAAATGAAAAAAGGACTTTTTATGCTATATTGGCCTCTGTATTGTGGGCGATTGTCAATCCGTTCATCAAGCAGGGGTTGAGCTACGATTTCTCGCCGATGAACTTTGCAGAATCCGCTTTTACCACTGTAGGTATCATTCTTTTTGCTTATACCTGGCATAAGGGGATGTGGAAGGAAATACGCCAGCACAGCAAACTGTTTCTGAATCTGATCCTGATCAATATGTTCATGGGCTATACGGCCTTCTATTTCGGAGTCGATTTCGTCAGCGGGCTATCTTCTATCATTTATGGGAATGACACCTCTGATCAATGTACTGTGTAAGCCCATCTGCTGGCCAGCAATGACCGGCTGAATGTGCACAAGATTATCAGCCTTATTGTCAGCCTCATCGGTTTGCTGCTTATCGTAGGCATGGGTAGCAATGGCGCTCCGCTGGACTGGAAGGGATCACGGGAATTGTACTTCTGCTGCTCAGTATCATCTTTCAGGGATATTCCGCGATTTCGGTATCGGAAGATAAAGGCAAAGATAAACCCTATTTTCCTGAATGCCGTGCAGATGTTTTTCGGCGGCCTGCTCATCTATATGATAGGATTAGGTACGGAAGGGTATCATTCATTTATCGGAAAGCCTGCCGGATTATATCAGTCTTTCTATTCTGGTATTTATCTCGGTCTTTGCTTTCAGTTTCTGGTTTATCGCCTTACAGAGTAAAGGAGCCAAAGTGAGTGATATCAATATGTGCAGACTGATCAACCCGATATTGGGCGCCATACTTAGCTGGATCATGCTCCCGAGTATCCGACATTCAGTACCGTTGCAGGAATGATTATCATAGTCAGCTCCTCATTATCTATTTTAAAGGGAGCTGAAATAGGCGATGGTTGAAACGCCATACAGCCGGAAGCAGTACGCAGGAATAACAATATTACAGCAAGTACTGAATGGATTGCAGGGATTGCATTTCTTTGGGTACTGCTGCCAGTATCTCTTCTTTGAGTACATTGAGCAGGCTATGACGGATAAAATCCCTATTGGTCGCAAACTATCTGCCGTGTGGACGGGAATGGCAAACGGACGTACCAGTTTCTTTTGTTCTTCGTTCAGTTGCAGAAACAGCCAGTTCGGGAATGAAGGTGATTCCTTTTCCCGCTTTCTACCATACGCATAAAGGTCTCCATACTTCCCAGATGGTGGTAGGCCATCTGATTGACTTTTGACCGTTTCCATCTGGCAGAAAACGTACAAGCTGGTCACGGAAGCAATGCCCTTCGTCCAATAGCCAGAGACGTTCGCCCGTTATATCGGAAGTGCGTATCACGTCGTGCTTGAACAGAGGTTCTTTGCAGGATACATATCCGAAGAATGTTTCATAGAAAAGTGTTTCTTCTTTCAGGAAAGTGTCTTCCAATTTTGGCTATAATTGCGGCATCAATATCTCCGGCATGCAATGCCTGCTGGATATTCTGTGTTTTCATTTCTGTGACACGTATATCCAGTTCGATACTTTCCATCAGTTGGGGGAAGAAGCGGGGGAAGTAAATAAGGTGCTATGGTAGGCAATACCCCCAAATGGAACACGCCTGCCAGTGACTGTTTCTCTGCACTGATTATTTCTTTCACCTGCGCTGTCTGTGTGCCAGAATGACACGTGCCTGATCAATGATCTTTTCTCCAATCGCTGTGGGACAGACCGGCTGCACCGTACGGTCAAACAACTTCACTCCCAGCTCATCTTCCAGTTTCTGGATCATAGCACTCAGCGTGGGCTGCGTCACGCGGCAATATTCCGCCGCTCTGGCAAAATGACGGAACTGGTCAACCGCCAATATATATTCTAATTGTTGTATTGTCATCTATCAAATATGATTAAGTTATAGATTTCTTCTATGCAAAGATAGAAATTATCAGTTTGACAACAAGCATTTTCCGCCTTATCTTTGCAGTACAGAAAAAAGAAAACGAATATAAATCATTAAAAACAAATAGAATATGAAAACTTTAGAATTTATCAAATTGAACGAATCGGGAGCAAACAACGTAGTAGCATCATTGCAACAATTACTGGCAGACTTCCAAGTATATTACACCAACCTCCGCGGTTTCCACTGGAATATCAAAGGGCATGACTTCTTCGTACTTCACAGCCAATTCGAAAAGATGTATGATGACACTGCCGAAAAAGTGGATGAAATCGCAGAACGTATCCTGATGTTGGGCGGTACTCCTGCCAACAAATTCAGTGATTATCTGAAAGTAGCCAATATTAACGAAGTGGATAAGGTAAGCAACGGAGAACAGGCACTGGATAACATACTACAGTCTATCAGTTATCTGATCGGTGAAGAACGCAAGATTCTGTCTATCGCTTCACAAGCCGGAGATGAAGTAACCGTTTCGATGATGAGCGATTATCTGAAAGAACAGGAAAAGCTGGTTTGGATGTTGACGGCTTATAACAGCAAGTAAATACAAGGTTTAGGTTTTAAGTGAAAAACAGGCTGACTCGTGATTATTCAGAATCAGCCTGTTCCATGTTTATAAACTCAGATTAGAAATAAGTCTCTTCGTCACTCACTGACTCTCTACAGAAATATCTTTTGTTAGTCTTATGTCATCCGAAGAGGCACCAATCATTATCCGAAATCTCTGTTTCCACAACACGTTTCATATTCCGGTCGATAATGGACAGGTCTTTTTCGGTCAAAGTGAAAAAAGATTTCCTTCTCCTCTCCTCTTTTCAGGAAGAAGCGTTCAAAACACTTTAATTGTCTGAGAGGCTGAACTACTGAAGCATATTCATCCCTCAGATAAAGTTGTGCCACTTCTTCACACGTCATTCCTGTATTTTTCACTTTGAATGAAACTTCAAAATGGCAGGAGATTTTACGTATTACCTGTAAATCCGAATATTCGAAAGTGGTATAACTCAGCCCATAGCCAAAAGTGTATAATGGAGAAGCAGCTTGTTCGACATAATCATGATTGCGGGAGCTTTTTATTATAATAGACAGGTATCTGTCCGACAGAACCGGGGATGGAAACCGGCAATCGTCCGGCAGGATTATAATCTCCAAACAAAACATCAGCTATTACGACACCCTCCTTCCTGCCCCGGATAAGAAGCGGTCAGCAATGCGTCGGCATACTCAGATGCCCAGACTTTATCCAGCGGACGACCTTCAATATAGACAACGATCAGTGGCTTCCCGGTAGCCTTCAATGCATTCAATAAATCTTGTTGTTTTCCCAGTAAAGTCAAGGTAGCCCTGTCAAACCCCTCGCCACATTCCATGTCACTGATACTCTTTTTCGTCAGCAATTGCTGCACCGTCTCCTGATAGCTCGTCTTGAAATCACGTGCGCTGGATCCTCCACCACCGCTATTATGACTTCGAACGGCTAGCTGCCTCCACCACTTCCGCTATTTCGTTCACTGTCGTATCACGAATAGCGCATCCACGCACGTACTCCACCTTAGAAGGAGACAGTTTGGAGATCACTCCGTCTAACACGGTTTTTATGTTTTCATCTTCTTGCGGAGCTGTATAGTCCCCCAGCATATTATAACGATTATCCGCATTAGGTCCGACAACTGCCACTTTTTTAATCTTTTTATTCAAAGGAAGAATCGAATTCTCGTTCTTCAGTAATACAATAGATGATTGCGCCACTTTGCGTGCCAATTTGATGTGGTCCTTGCTACGCACCATCTTCGTTGCTGTTTCGGATTTACATAAGGATGTTCAAACAATCCTATTTCAAATTTCATCCGTAATACCCGGCATACGGCAGTATCAATCACTGCTTCACTGATTTTTCCGGATTGAACGGCGTGAGTAAGATTCATAAATGCATCGCCCCCCAAATCAATATCCACTCCGGCAGAAACGAGCCTGCATAGCTGCCTCTTCTATAGTAGGAGCAACAAAGTGACTTTCATGGACCCCTTCAATACTATATAAATCGAAACAACAAAGCCACGGAATCTCCACTCGTTACGCAGTAATTGTGTCAGCAGATAATGATTGGCCGTACAGGGGACTTACCATCTATTGAATTGTAGGAGGTCATTACAGACGAGTGCTCCCGCATCAATCGCTTCCTGAAAAGGAGGAAGAAAGTTTTCGTGCAGATCTCTAGTCCCTACCGATGCATAATTACCGTTTGTCACCTTCCGGTACCGCATAAGCCAGAAAATGCTTCAATGTAGCGATGGTAGCATATTCACGGGACAGGTCTCCGCTACCTAGCCCTATGACCATCGCCGCTCCCAGTCGTCCGCTCAATACGGGATCTTCACCAAAGGTTTCTTCTACACGTGACCAGCGAGGATCACGAGATAAATCCAGTACAGGACCATAACTGATATGCGCTCCTGTGAACGAATCTCTTTAGCAATCACATTCCCTACTTCTTCAATCAGTGTCGGTGACCAAGTTGCCGCCATCCCTATGCCGGTTGGAAAACGGTCGTTCCAATCGCCATATGTCCGTGAGGCGCTTCTTCAGCCAAAAATAAAGGGAATACCCAAACGGGTATTTTCAATCACATATTTCTGCAATACGTTGCTGGCTTTGGCAGCCAGCTCGGGATTGAGGCCATTTTCCAATGTCTTCTTAGTCAAGGGTCCGCACGATAAGTTGCCCACAGCATACCTGCGTTCTTTTCTTTCATTAGTCTTTTAAACTTTTCAGAAGGATGTACTTCATCGTCCTTTATTTCGTACATTTCCCAACCAAGAAGACATAATAGTTGCCCGACCTTTTCTTCCAACGTCATACGTGAAAGCAAGTCTTTCACCCGTTCGTCAACAGACAAGACCGGATTTTTATAAGGTAACAGAGAAGATTGGGCAAAAGCCACGACATTCATCGCCAACCCTACAATCAAAATATATAATCGCTTTGTCAACATACAATATGATATAATATAAAAATTACTTTCCGTTGGTTTCGCAGAAGTTTTCATGCGGTGAAACTTTAGTTCCAAGCTGACGAAACTTTTGTTTCAAGCTGATGAAACTTTAGTTTCAAACAGGAGAAACTTTAGTTTCAAGCCTCAGAAACTAAATGTTCTGCCAATTGAAACAAACCAAAAGATACTATCAATTCAAAGAATCCATCAAGAGATCACACAAAGATATAATAATCCCTATGTTGCAGATAAATTATCTGCAACAGGTATCTGCAACACTATAAGCCACTATAAATCACCGAATAAACAAGCAGGTGGCAGATATTGCAGATAAAATCAAAAAATATTCTAGAGAGAGGCTATCGACACCCAATTTCCGCGGTATTCCCAAAGAATCACTTTCGTCTACCATACGAGTCGCTTTTAACTTAAAATAGCGAGCCTCAACCGGACTAAAGTACATATTCTGAAGAATCGGATTATTACGGATGTTCGAGAATTCTCCCTGTGCTACGACTTGCATCGCCTCTTCGGTAATACCGGCAGACAATTCGTATGATGAGATCAACCCTTTACTATATTCACTTTGATCAGGTAAATAATAGAATGAATGGATTGTACGATTTTCGCCAAGATCAATCATGATTTCCTTGCCTGAGATTAGAGCGGTAGTCTGATCGTCCTTGTCACTACATTTCTTTGCTTCTTCCATATCCACTCCCAAAATTGTAAAAGGGAAACTTTTCAGTTCTGAGGTTGCCGGTGTATAATTTTCCAGTTGCATCGGGAGCGTAATAAGCCCCGACCTCATTGATACACAAACATGCACGAGCATCCGTAAACCGTATACGCAATTCTTCTGTTTCGATCATTTCAAAGCGTAACAGACCGCCATCCGAGAAGACAACAGCCTGCGGCTGAAACTTGTCAATCATTTCATAGGCACGCGCATAGTCATAGTAAGTCTTCCGGTCTATGGTACGGGAATCTTTTGCTCCGCCATACCAGCCATCACCGCCATTGGCCCCGTCAAACCAGATTTCAAACACCGGGCCATAATTGGTCAGCAACTCGTGCAACTGTCGATAGAAATAATCCACATATTCCGGAGTTCCATAATTGGCCTGATGCCTGTCCCACGGTGAGAGATAGACAGCGAATTTTATACCATACTTCTTGCAAGCTTCCGAAAGGTCGCGCACTATATCCCCTTTTCCGCCTTTATAAGGTGTGTTACGGATACAATATTCGGTCAGCCCCGTAGGCCACAAACAAAATCCGTCATGATGTTTTGGTTATTTTATTTGCCGGTGCTAAGATAGGAAATATTATATTACTAATCAACCGGATTGGTACATGTTATCTTCAGCGGTTTCATTAATGCCCGCCGTTGATCACAGGATAGACACGTGTTTCGGTCGGAAAGCTGCCGGAATATTGATATTCAACGGGCATCACACCTTCTTCACGGGCTTTCACCTGACGGGGACTGGTAAACTTAAGATCTGTATTACCACCTATAACGACAAACATAAGCTGTATATCATTATCGGTATCGTTTACGTATTTCAGTTTCATTGTTTTCGTACCGCCTTTGCCTATGGTACCGAATGCCATTACTTCGAAATTCATCCAAAGTCCGCTACCGTACTCATACGGATAATTCTCTGATACCGGATGTTTGCAGGGAATGACGGTGCCTTTTACCCAAATGCGGTTGTAATTAGCATTGTTATTGCTCAAAACAACTACTTCTTTACTAAAGAAGCCCGGTCGGTAGGCCGGGTTGTAAGTCACTTTCACTTTACCTGTAGCATTCGGCCGGAGCGGTTCTTTAGGAAATTCAAACTGTACACAACCACAGCCACTTGTTACTCCATTGATAGAAATAACTTTTGACTGACATTCTTAAACTCAAATTCATGTGAAACCAGTCCATTTTCTTCCTTTATTTCTCCAAAATCAAAGACACGTTCTTCGAACACCAGTTCGTCAGAAAGAGTCTGTGCGTACGAGGCAACCAAATACAAATTAATGCAACAAATCAATATAATAAAGCGCAGCACCATACTTTTTTCATTTAAAACAAAAGCCTCTCATAATAACTCATTAGCTATTATAAGAGACTTTCATCAATCCCGTTTATTCATTCTGATACATATCAAACTCAGACAAAACAATCCCATATCCACTACTATACGGCAATAATTCAAGTTTGACATATCGAGCACTCACAGCTCCATAGAAACGAATATATTGCGGCGTTGCACGAGAGAAAGTAACGTTTCCCTGATACTCATAATCTTCACCTCCTGTTTCACTTGTATAGACAGCGGCACTGGACAAACTATAATTATGGGAATAATACTGTAATCGAATTCCTGTTATGTTTTGGTATACGCCATTCAAATTAACAATAACGGTAGAACTGGCATCCTGAGACGGATAAGTCCTTGTATTTCCGTCGAACAGAGTTGTTCCAACATCTACACCATTGTTAGTGGCAGTCCACGCGCTTCTATCACTAATTAATGTGCCTTCCACACTCGTTGCTCCCGGAACACAATTCGTAAAAGAGGTGCTAACAGCGAGATAAGCAGAGGAATGAGTTTCACTCAATGCCGCATTCGATACCGATGTTACTTTAGCGGTAAAGATAACTTGTATTGACAAACTCGCTCCACTTTCCATCCTCTATTTCAATAGTAACTGAATCAGAAGAAAGCATACTTCCCGCAGGAATCACGAGTTCTTTTTTATCCAAGGTTACTTTTACCCCGTCAGGGAAAGAAGAAAATTCACCTATGGATGCACAATTATCAATATCCAAAGTAACCGTTATATCTTTAGAGGCAACTTTAGTAGAGCGTACCCCTACCTTAACTATTTCCGGTCCACTCTCTAAACTAGAGCCAATCGGTGTTCTCAACACTTCATAGACAAATGTATTTTGAGGATATTCTGTTGAAGTCCAACGGTTCACATTAATATATACATAATTTTGGTTTGCTTCCTTCGATATCGTAACTTTCGTCATCACAAGACTGAAGACTAAATAATCCGACTACAACCAACAATCCTAAGATATGCGTATTTATTTTCATAGCAATCATTTATTTCGTTACTCGTTACATCTGTTATTATCATCACTGTCCCATGCAATAGCACTGCTATAATTCAGATTATATGTTAATCCAGCTCCTTCATTTTATTTCACGGGCAGTGTTCGTCCAATCCATATCATAGCCATGTCCTGTTGCATCTTTTAAAGATGTGTCCTTCGCCTTCATTCATTTTCCAGTATGCAACCAAACCTTCTGATTGTGAATCAACGCCACAAAGATTCATCTGTAGTTCGCCTGTACTCAAAGCACGGTTCCAGACACGAACTTCAGCAATACGGCCACGAAAAATACTGAGATCCGCGATATCCCGTCCAAGACATTCCTAGTTCAAAACGCTGGAAATCGACCGGTTTACCATCACCATCGCCTTGTGCATCTTTCACTCCGTCTACATACATAGTCAGTTTACTGCCATCATATGTCAACGAGATCATATACCAACGATCAGTGCTAAAACGTGTACTCGATACAATACTTCCACTTGGACTTACCCACTGCAAGGCATTGATATCTAATCCATTTTCTCCAAATCGCAGCATACTTGAGCGCTGTTCGTCAGCAGAAGTGAAACTACACAGACGAGCTATACGATGCCACTCTTGAGAATAGCATTTGATCTCATAGGTGAAGTTAGACAATTCCTGTTTCTTATCATCTGAGAAAATAAAGTTACTATAAAGATTCGTATTGCTGATATTCAATGAGGTGAAATGAATAACACGAGATATCTGCAAGAAAATAGTTTTCGAAGGTTTTAATATTTCAAGTCCATCCACTTCTACCATAGTAACTGGAACTACATATACTCGCCCTTCTGCAAAGTCTTCGGTAGAAATAACTTTAACTGTAGCAGGAGTAGAAAACGCTTTACCTGCCTGAATCACAGCATCAGCATCTTCAAGAGTCACAGCGCCCTCCGGAATCGCATAATATTTAGTATTATGCTCATTATTATATGTCTCTACCAGTGACCTGTCAATGGCAAACTTCACATTTACGTCTTTATCTACTTTATCAGTAGTAGAAGCAGTGACGGCATACGAAGAAGGGGTATCTTCTACCACAAACTTGGTTACAGGAGTAGTCTCTGTCCCTGTAATAAAGCCATATTCTTGTTATAATCAAACTTATCACCTTCTGTACAACCCAAAATGGATAAACCTAATATAACTCCCAACAAAGAATGTTTAAATATATATGTTTTCATCATGATTCTTATTTATTCATTGTTTACTCATTTACAGCAGGATTCATTATCTGAATAGCCTCCCGGAATTCATTATAAGGTATACCCGATGAAGAATAATAATTTCTTCCTAAGTAGAATACTCCACAACCGCCTTTACGGCCTTTCGACGGTTCCCAACGTGCATAGTTCATAAGTTGTCCCCATCGGCATAGAATACTCGAACGATTCGCAGTAAATCATCTTCTCGGGTGGAACGCTACTGGGTTGAGTCAAGAACCCCACTTGATCACAATAAGCCTGTTGAACGATATAATCACAATAAGGTATGATGTCTGTTGGTGGTGTTCCACTAAAGTAGTCAACGATAAGCAACTTATCCGGCTGTTCGCCTTCAGGACCAAAATACTTGCCAAGTTCCTTTATCAATCTGACCAAATCGGAACCACTCCAACCTTCCCAGTCAACGTCTACTCCATCAAGTCCCGGTTCCAACACTTGATTCACAATCCATTTTGCATATGCAGCCATCGCTTCATCGTCCTTATTCTGGCTAAGATCATAATCAACCCCATCAACGGTAAACTGGTGTCTGTAATGAGAAGCATCGGCATGCATGACAAAAAACGTGTACCCAATTTCCGCTGGCAGTATTGCATATCCGCATATGCTATCGGATGTGTCTCTGCTGTCGGTATTCCCATCCAAAGATTTACAATATCTATACTGTCAGGCAGTCCTACCATACGTTCACCCCACGACGCGGGATCTTTATAGCCGGTCACACCTTCAATCGGTGACCACGCTTCGTAATAAGCATAACTTATCTCATGATCGCTTTTCTTGAAAGCACGCAGATTCTCAAAATACTGCTCGTCATATGTTTTCAGTTTCTGAATTTCTAACGCTTCCACATCGGTATCACAACTATAGAAAAAGAATGTTCCGATAAGGAAAGTCAGTAAACCTGTTATTTTTTGTTTTCATCGTAATTAGTGTTTTTAGAATTAAACAATGTCCATTCTCCTGTTATCGGGATTTTTTGTCCCACCAGAGTTTAGTTCCACCGTATCCTGACCACCCAAAGCCGATATACCACTGGCAACGCCGCTAGCATTGTTGATCTTCTCGTCGCGTGTATAAGGCAGACGGCGGACTTGTAACTGGGTATCAATCGTACCATTACTACTGTTTCTTACTACAGGAATAACTTCCGGATAGCCTGTACGACGATATTCACTCCAGCCTTCGGGACCGTCGGGATAATTGGCAATCCACTTCTGTGTAATGATGCGTTCCAACTGAGCTTCAAATCCGGCATTATCATCCCATGCAGGAGTAACCCTGCTGCTGAAAGTATAATTATCACTACCCACATTGTCTGCAAAAGCACCGGAGTCGAAGTATGATCAGCCAAATAATCGTCTACACCGGCGGCATTATTCTCCTCAAACGACATGCGTACACCTTGCTCATAGAATGATTTGGCCGTTCCACCCATATCCCAGCCACGTAATGCACCTTCGGCACGCAGGAAGAACGATTCGGCAGCCGTCATCCATACTACCGGAGTAGAAGCACGGTTAATATTCAGATTAGAGATTTTATTGCCTTGATAATTGCTCATATTGCTTGTTGTGATACCAATACGTACGCCATGATATTCACCGTCATCGGCTGCTGTAAAATAAGAGCTGATTCGCGAATCATTCAGTCCGTTCAAATAGGCTACGATGGTAGCACCCGGACGACAGTCACCCGAATTGAAGTTATAGGCAATCTCGTGCAACGGATGATGATATTCCAATGAATTATGCGAAAGTTCGGCACGTTCCGCTTTACTTTCGATAAAGCCGAACATGTTTTCCATCGACTTCTTTGCCTGTGCTTCTGCCAGTGTGGGATTCGCATATGAAACACGTATAGCAAGACGCAAACGCAGTGTGTTGGCGAACTTCACCCACTTCTCTACGTCCCCCCATATACACAGTCATAGTCACTCATCAGCTTAGCATCCACATTTCCGTTCACATAATTGCTCAATACTTCGATAGCATTATCCAGTTCTTCAAAAAACTTATTATAAACCAAATCAATGCGTCATATAAGCTGGAAGAGCCATAGTTTACATATGGAATAGGACCAAATGTATCAGCAATACGGTGCATGCCTTCTACCTTTACGATGGTAGCCAATGCGTCAACTTCCGGCAGTTCCTGTTCAGTGGCTATTTTGTGAATACTTTGCCATGGTGCCATAATTCCGGTATAGGCATAATCAAAGTGGCATTCACCCATTGTTCCTGAAAGTTATACTGCCCGTTATGATTGGTAGATCCTAAGGTAGCGGCAATATAGCCCGAATAAAGGTCATGCGATAAGTTCTGAGCAATCTGATAGTCAGAGTCGAGCTTGTCGCCATCATTTATGATTACAACCCGACGCAGCATTTGCGAAAAGAAAGCACCCGTCTTCAAGTTGTCTACTTCCATCATTTCCTCGGTGACTTCATTCGGATTTACGTTATCCTCATAGTCGATACACGAAATGTTATTTAATAGCATCAAAGATATCGAGAATGGAAAGTTTGTTCCATGATAGTATTTTATTTAATATCATATCTTCTACAATTTATAAGTTTGATTAGAAATTAACTTTCACAGAGAATCCCAAATTACGCAGACTTGGCGACATAAACATGTCGATACCTTGAAAGTAAGTGCCTGTACTTGCTGTCAGTTCCGGATCGAACGGAGCTTTTCTATAAAGGAAAAGAGATTCTTACCGATGAAAGATACGTTCAACCCCTTAATCCAGTCCACATACTTGTTGATAGGAATATCATAGCCTAACGATAACTCAGCCAAACGGACATTAGTCGCACTGTAGGTGTACATAGAACCAATACCACCCTGAGCACCTGCACCTCCAATTTTCGTATAGTAATCTTCCGCACCGATTGGACGACCGTTAACAATGGCTCCGCCATTATCACGGGCAATAGCTGTAGCCTTTGAAGAGCCGTATGCGTCCATCGTCGCCTGTGTCTGTGATACAACTACACCACCGACACGTGCCGTGAACAGGAATCCCAATGAAAGCCCTTTGTAACTGAATGTGTTTCCCCAACCGAGGTTATACTTAGGAGCACTATTACCAGCCTTTACAAATTCATCAGGCTGAGTAACTACAACCTGGTCCGAAGGATGGACATAGATAGCTCCATGTTCGTCCGTGCGAAGCGTATTCACATAAATATCGCCGATAGATCCGCCTTCTGTCAGTATCATTTTATACATACTTGTCCCGCCCATATCAATTCTATCCAAAGAAGTAAGTTCGTGCGTATAAGGATCTTCATAGTTGCGCAGCAATTCCACCACTTTATTTCGGTTCAATGAATAGGTCAGATACGAACTCCAGCCAAAAATTTCCCCATTTGTCCTCAAAACGCAAAAAGACAATTCGATACCTTTATTATCTACACGACCGCCATTGACTACTTCCGATTTATAGCCGGTAGTAGAAGAAAGGGTACGTTCAAAGAACTGATTGTAGGTACGTGACTGATAGATAGATCCATCCAATCTCAAACGGTTCTTGAAGAAGACAAAAGTTAAATCCGGCTTCCCATGATTTGGTACGTTCCGGCTTCAGATTGGGGTTAGGACGTCGGGACTGAGTAACAGGAACGCCATCAACCAACGCATAAGTCGGAATAGCCAGAAATACATCCGGTGAATTACCTACTTCCGAATAAGAAATACGTACTTTCATGTATGGCATAATATCCGTACTGCAACGGAATATATCTGTGATAATCCCCGAAAAACCGATAGACGGATAGAAGAAAGAACCGGTATTCGTCCCTTTGAAGGTAGATGACCAGTCGTTACGAGCCGTCACATCCAGATAAGCCATAGACTTGTAACCGATCTGAGCACTACCGAATATGGCGCGTTTTTTCAAATGATAGCCATATTGGTTGGCCAGATTCTTCTCTGAAGTATCCACGTTGCCAAAAGTAAAGAGGTTGGCTACCGACTTCAGTTTGCCTCCGAAATAATCAGACTGATAATCATTGTTTTCAAAGTTCCCACCCACATTAGCTGTTACATTTAGGGTATTATCGACAAAGTACTTATTAATATTCAGCAATAATTCACCGTATATCTGTTGATTCTCGATATTACTCTTGGAGTAATAACCGTATTTAGAAGCAAACAAAGTATTTGTTCCGGCATCATACATCCGCTCACGGCGTTCGTTGTTGCGGTCCATTTTGGCACGGGCTGTTACATTAATCCAGTCAGCAAATTCATATTTTGCCGATGCAGTTGCCATATAACGGTTCTTATGATTAGGTATTTTAATATGCTCGGTAATCCAGTATGGATTCTGTAAAGCCAGACTTGTGCTGTAAGGCCAGTACTGAGTCAGTAAATTTCGTTCCGAATCATACCGCTGATATGCCTGTACTTTGGAGAAATCATCTCCCGCAGGGAAATAGATAAAGAGGTACTAACGGGTTATAATAAAGTCCCTGAGAGGTCATATTTTGTTCTTTTACAGAGCTAAGCATAAAACTCAGGTCAAGAGTCAGCTTATCTTTCAGCATCTTGGCAACATTACGGACAGTGACATTGTAACGTTCGTAGTCATTATTATGGATAATACCTTTGGCATTGGTAGTACCTAAAGATAAGTAAGTCTGATTCTTGTCAGTACCTGTAGAAAGACTGGCAGCATTTGTTACATTCACACCTGTCTGAAAGAAGTCTTTAGGATCATAGCTGCTCGGCGTATTCAATTTACTGCCCCAGCTGTAGTAACTACCCACTTCTGTCTGCCCATAAGTATTTTGAAATTCGGGCAAGACAAGAGGAGCGGAGAAAGTCGTATTATTGGATATGCTGACTGAAGTACGTCCTTCCCTACCTTTTTTAGTAGTAATCATCACAACACCATTGGCAGCGGCACTACCGTAAAGAGCTGCAGCTGACGGTCCACTCAAAACAGAGATACTCTCTATATCCTCGGGATTCAGACCGGAAATAGGATCACCGGACTGACCGGCACCTTCGTATGAGTCCGTAGGCTGTGTAGAAGCGGCACTCATATCACTCATCGGGATACCATCAACCACATAAAGAGCATTGTTATTACCATTCAATGATTTGGTTCCACGCATCACTACACGTGAAGAGCCACCGACACCAGCTGAAGATGAGTTAATTGTAACACCCGCAACTTTACCGTTCAGATTATTGACGAAGTTGGCATCTGCAATGCGTGTAATCTCGGCATTGCTTACTTGCTGTACATTGTATGACAAAGATTTAGCTTCCTTCTTGATACCCAATGCAGTAACAACGACTTCATTCAGTACTTCTGTATCTTCTGTCAGCACAATATTCAGAACTTGGGCATTCTGTACCTTTACTGTTTTCGTGGCATATCCCACATAAGAAATTTCCAGAATATCTCCTTTCCTGGTCTGTAGCGTAAAGTTTCCGTTTATATCGGTGATAGTACCGACCGTAGAATCTTTCACTTTCACATTCACACCGATCAAGGGATCTCCGCCAGCATCTTTCACAACTCCTTTTATTTGGATTTGTCCTTCCTGCTGAACAAGTTGCATTTTATTAGTCGATAAAATAATCTGCTTGTCAACTACGGTATACGTAATATCGGTCCCCTTAAAAATATCATCTAGAATATCCAGAATCTTACCTGATTTATTTCTCACAGAAACAATACGATTCTTCTGAATCGTTTTGTCATTGTAAAGGAAAACATAATCGGAAGCTTCTTCTATTTTATTCAGTACCTGTTGTACAGATACATTGTTCATAGAAATGGCAACATGCGTCCGTTGAGCATAGCCATTCTCTGCAGATAGTTGTAAAACGACTGCAAAAAGTAGTGCCAGACTAATCCTCATAACTAAAGCTAGTTTTAGATTTAAAGCATATTTAGGATATAATGCAATAAATGAATGATTTTTTTTCATACATTTGCGGTTAACTAAAGTTTATTACTATAATGAACTGTGGTTTGATTCCGGTTAGCGTTTGCAAGACTCCTTACCGCGAATCTGAAAAATTGGGGAAGACAGCTGTTGGTAGCAGCTTTCTTCCTTTTTTACGATCTTTGTGTTATCTCATAGGCTATTCTCATTTTTATGGTTACTAATATAAATCTACTATTATCTTTTCTTTGTGAATGTATCATCTGCCTGTTGTACCGCCTCCTCAGTTCTCCACTTCAAGGCAGCAGACTTAGCCAGATAATCCAATATCTGTGGCAGTGTTTCATTACGGAAGGTCGCACGATATTTATATTCTTTTCCCGATATATTATTAAACTGAATATCTACATTAAAATGCCGTGCCAGCCGTTTGAATATTTCACCCAACTCGGCATTGCGGAATATCAACTTACCGTCTTTCCATGCCACCTTTTCATAAACATCCACTTTTCCCTTCAACAATTTCTGATCTACCTTATTATAAAGCAATCGTTCTCCTGGAGCTAACTGAACTGTTGTTTTTCCGTCCGGTGAAATAACGTTTACTTTACCCTTTTCTAATACCGTTTCTATACTATTATCATCTTCGTAAGCATTCACATTAAATTTGGTTCCGTACACATAGACACTTAACCCGGCAGGAGTATTGACGTAAAAAGGCCGTTTTCCTGTCCGCTTCTACTTCAAAATAGGCTTCACCTTTTAATTCAACATTACGATTATCTTTCTTAAAACGGTAGGATAACGTAAAGTACTACCGGAGTTTAACCAGACAACCGAATGGTCAGGAAGTTCGTAACGAATGACTGAACCTGTAGCCGCCATGACTTCTGCATACTTCTCTTCAGTATCCGTTGCTCCCCAATATAAATATCCCAAAATCAAAGAAGAAAGTAATAAAGGTATAGTCAAGAATGCAGCATAACGCATCAACTGATTATACATACTCCTTCTTCTGTTTGTCTTTATTTGGGTCTGTGCTTGTTGATAGGCACCCATTACATCAATAGACTCCATTTCCTTAATATCCTCTCCCAATGCTTGTGCTTTACGAGCAATGATTCCGGGATTCATATTTTCCATATTCTCTTTCAAAATCTTATCTTTTAATTGTAATTACACTAATAGTACAACTGAGGTAATCGAAAAGGGACAGGTATAACATACTTTTTTTTATTTTATTTTTAAGCTATCTTATTTTCCACAGCTTCATACCAAAAACAAAAAAAGAAAGAAAATTTTAGGAAATGCTGATTTTCTTATTATATATTTGCAGTAAAATGAAAAACTACAGAATCTCAAAATAATGAAAATATCTTTTTCCATACAGACTAAAAGAAAGAGCTTTCAAACAACTTTACGAGGATTATTATGCCCCTTTCTGCCTGTATGCAAAAAGATTTGTAGATGATAAAGAAGTCCGCGAGGACATTGTTTCGGATGTATTCACCTCCCTATGGGACAAGTTGGATACCGACTCTTTCGATTTGCAATCAGAGAGACAGCATTGGGATATATAAAATGTGTGTAAAAAACAGCTGTTTGAACTTTCTGAAACATCAGGAGTATGAATGAGTTATGCCGAAAATATCCAAAAGAAAGCTCCTCTATATGAAACAGAAACAGATAGTGTATATACACTTGATGAGTTATACCGAATGCTATACGAAACATTAAATAAGCTTCCGGAAAACTATCGCACCGTATTTATGAAGAGTTTCTTTGAAGGCAAAACACATGCGGAAATTGCCGAAGAAATGAATCTCAGCGTAAAATCCATTAATCGGTATAAACAAAAACAATGGAACTCCTGCGGAACGAGTTGAAAGATTACCTCCCGCTATTTTTATTATTCCTGTCTCCCGAGCAACTGTAAGCTCTCTGCTAAAACACGGCACTCTTTTACGATTAATCTTCCCATTTCCCGTTTGAGGAATATGATTTACCTGATAAATATATTTAGGACGATAATAAGGTGCTAAGACTGATCTCTAGCGCACTTATTTCCATCTGCCCTTCTATCAATAAAGTAACAGCCTGCCCCAAACGTTGATCCGGAACGGAAGTGATTACAAACGGGACAGGAATAAACGACTGAAGTAACTTTTCGATCTCTTCTGCCTGCACTTTAATTCCTCCGCTATTGATTACATTATCCTTTCTTCCCAGAATCGTAAAACTACCGTCCGGATAAATGCGGGCAATATCATTCGTCTGCAGAGTTTCATCACAGACAAGCGGGCATTAATCATCAAAGTATTTTCTGAAGACAAAGATAACTCTACGGATGAAAAGGATAATAACGATCGGAAGCCACTGCACCATTCAGACGGCGGAGAGCGATGTGAAGGGTTTCCGTCATCCCATAAGTTGAATAAACAGCATTGGACAGATTTCTGATTTTTTCCTCTAAAGCCTTGTCAACTGCTCCGCCTCCTATAATTAAAATCTCCGTTTGCTTTAATTTCTCTTTCTCTTCGGGTATCTGAAATGTATTATACACCTGCAAAGGCACCATAGCCGCAAACCTTAAAAGTGTCCACATCTGCCAATGGATGACCGGAAGCCCGACGTACTATAAGATTCAACCCGGCAATCAAAGAACGGACGACTACCATCATCGCCCCGATATAGCGAAGGTTCATACACAATAATGCCGTTTCACCCTGCTTTAAATCCAGAAACTCACAAGTCAGGCGTGCACTCTGTATCATCTGATCTTTGCGAACAAGCAATTCTTTAGGTGCCCCCGTAGAACCGGAAGTATGTACAGTGATCACAGGATCATCATTAAACCATTCGTTTAGAAAAAGATACAAGTCCCATATAGCAGAAGGGTGGTTTCCCTCACCTTCTGCTACAAGGCTATATGTATATCGCCCGGAGTATATTCCTTTCCCTCCAGCAACAAACGCTGTTTTTGTCGGTCGAATATCATCATTTACAAAACCACAAACAATCTTTTCTGATTTCAAAGAGGCATCTCTACATTATCTGTAAAAAGTAACCCGGTGCCTAACCCTTGCGGCAATGGATTCTGAAAAGTAGCACCATTGAGCGATAGCATTCAGACCGATATTAGACTCAGAGCAGAAGTTATCCACCAACCGATATTCAGTTTCTCCGCTTCTGCAATCCACTCCTCGCCACCGGCTAATCCGCCATGAAGAGAAGGTTTGATAATAATATATTGCGGACGGATAGCCGAAAGTAGCCTTTGCTTTTCTTCCCAGGTATTATAGCCTATCAGTTCCTCATCCAAAGCTATCGGCAAAGGAGATTCGGAAGTAAGACGTGCCATTTCTTCCCATTGTCCGGCACGAATGGGCTGTTCTATCGAATGTAAGTCCAGTTCGGACAAGCGTTTCAATTTCTCCATCGCATCTGTTGGCGAGAATGCTCCGTTGGCATCTACACGCAATTCTATTTCTTTAAAAGAATAGTGAGAGCGGATATGTTGGAGTAAAGCCAGTTCTTCTTCAAAGTTGATGGCACCGATCTTCAACTTTATACAGCGGAATCCGCCTCCATCTTCTTCTCTATCTGAGCAAGCATTCTATTGAAGTCACCCATCCAGATAAGCCCGTTTATCGGAATACCTGCTTCCCCACGTGAGAAGGTGTATCCCACAAAGCCCAGCTTCCTTCAAAAAAGTGACGAATGGCTGTCTCCAAGCCAAAAAGGATGGAAGGGTACTTGCATAGAGCTTCCATGTCCAGCTTACCTCCCTGATTCTCTACCTGCCGGCAGATTTTAGCCAGCACTTCCTCGTAATCGGGAAGATCATCACAGCTAAGATTTGGCAGAGGAGCGCACTCCCGATCCCTACCCAATTGGGAAATTCGGGAGCAGTAAAATGAAGATACCAGACTTTTTCGCGTTGTGTATGTGCCTCGTGAAGTTCCGGCCGGCTGCTTGAAATGAAGCACCCGCGGAATAATGTCTATTTTGCAATCCATTGTTTAAGGGAACTTCGGATATTTCTTAAAGTTAGGCTTGCGTTTCTCCAGAAATGCGTTCTTGCCTTCCTGGGCTTCATCCGTCAGATAATAGAGCAAGGTCGCGTCCCTGCCAGTTCCTGAATACCTGCCTGGCCGTCCAGTTCGGCATTCAATCCGGCTTTAATCATCCGCAAGGCCAGCGGACTGAGCTGCATCATCTCTTCCGCCCACTGCACATACTCGTCTTCCAGTTGCTCCAAAGGCACTACCTTGTTGACCAAACCCATTTCCAACGCTTCCTGCGCATTGTATTTCCGGCAAAGGAACCATATCTCACGTGCCTTCTTCTGACCGACGACACGAGCCAGATAAGAGGCTCCGAAACCTGCATCAAAGCTACCTACGCGAGGACCGGTCTGTCCGAAGATCGCATTCTCCGAAGCAATCGATAAATCGCAAACTACATGAAGCACGTGTCCGCCACCAATGGCAAATCCATTTACGGCAGCAATTACCGGTTTCGGAATGCTGCGGATTTGTTTCTGTACATCCAGAACACTCAGACGGGGAACACCGTCCTTGCCGATATAGCCGCCACGCCCTTTCACATTCTGGTCACCGCCCGAACAGAAAGCCTTGTCACCAGCTCCCGTAATCACGATCACATCAATATCCGCTTCTTCCCGGCAAATGCGCAATGCGTCACTCATTTCAGCCGTTGTAGTCGGAGTAAATGCATTTCGATAGCGTTCACGGTTAATGGTGATGCGGGCAATCCCATTATAGTAATCAAAGAGGATATCTTCGTATTCTCTGATGGTTGTCCATTCTCTTTGTGTTGACATAATCTATTTTGTTTTAGTTGATGGTAATAATCTTTCAGTATACGTGCATCTTTATTTTTATTGCTGAATACTTCCATCAGAACCGGTTGTTCCATGGCTTCCGGTTGTGTGAAGGTTTTCATCGCTTCGGCAAGCTGTTCTTCATTCTCTACCCGTTGATAAAGGAATCCGCGTTCTTCCGCCCATCCTTTGGCAGATGTCTTGTGAACGGCTGTAATATACTTGTGCGATGTACCCGACATATCCAGTCCGGGTAATGTATGGAAAATCTCCCCTCCTCCGTTATTCAGCAAAAGAATGCGTAGATTAGGACGGACATTGATGTTCCACAAAGCATTCATATCATAAAAGAAACTAAGGTCACCTATAGCTATAAAATTTAGTTTATCCGAACCGGCGGCATATCCCACTGCCGTGGACAACGAGCCTTCGATGCCACTTGTACCCCGGTTACAACATACCTCAATCGTAGAAGGAACCTGGTATAACTGAGCATAGCGGATAACAGAACTATTTGCCAGATGCAATGCACATGATTCCGGCAATGCTTTTTATCAAAGCACCGATAGCCGACATTTCCGAATATCCGAACTCCGGGGGAATGGTCTTGCAATAATTCTCCCATACACGGGGATACTCCGGCACGCGGTTATCCAGCAATGGGAGCTATTTTCTCCAGAAACTCAAACGGGTCCATTTCGATGACGGTAGTCAGAGAACCGTAAAGGTCAACCACTTCTCCACCAGCAGACACATGCCAATGTTCTTTAGGCGGATGCTGCCGAAGATATTTTTTCAACCGCTTGGAAACCACATGTCCGCCATAAGTAATCAATAACTCGGGAGTCATCTGGCCGGTTTTCTCTTCGGGCATCGCATAAAGCGCCGCATCAAAATTCTTCACCGGAATACCGGGTACTGTCTGATTACCGATGTGCTCGGTCAGCCACACGAAATGTTTATATAACAATTTGGTATGCCGTTTCTCAAACAAGTAAATCAAGTTCATCTGTCCGACAATAATCATCCGCTTCTGATATCTGTTCAAGCGTTCGATCAGGTCATTGTAATCCCGGTCGTATACATTCAGCCCCTGATAGCGCGTGATGACACGTACTTCGGGAAGCGACTCCACCGTAAACTGGAACAAAGGTTCGGATATAGGAATATTAATATGTACCGGACCTTTTCCATGATGGTTGGTTTCAGCAAGGCTTCATTCACCAAGCGGTTACAGTACCATTCATCCTCTTCTGTCTGAATCTCGGAAGGTTTACCGACTTCTTGACCAATGTCTGAAAACACCGGGCTGCGGCAATGTCTGTCCCGCCATCTGTCCAATCCAGGCAGCAGCCCGATCGGCAGAGATCACAACTAAAGGTATATTCTGATAATACGCTTCTGCCACAGCAGGATGAAGATTGAGCAACGCTGTACCGGAAGTACAGCAAACGGCAGCAGGATGCCCGCCATTCAGCGCAAGACCAATCGCAAAATAACCGGCACTCCGTTCATCCGTCATAGCATAACAAGTAAAACCCGGATGAGTAGACAGCGTATGCACAAGAGGTGCATTACGGCTACCGGGACATAACACTACTTTCGTAATTCCATGCGCCTCAAGCAACGCGACCAACTGGAGTATATTTTTCTTGTCCGAATACATATTGATAGTGATTAGCTTGTTAATGATTCATCATTATTGGAGCAGACAAGAATACGCCTCATTGTCTGCAATTTCTTTTCCGTTTCCTGCCATTCATCATTCAACTCTGAAGAGGCTAACAATCCGCCACCGGCATACAGTGTCAATTGCTCGTCTTCAATGTGCATGCAACGCAGATTCACATACAAATCTGTGCGTCCCTCCGGATCGAGCCAACCGATAAAACCGGAATAATACTTACGATCGTACCCTTCATTTTCCAAAATGAACCGGTAGGCTTCTTCTTTCGGCAGACCGCACACGGCAGGAGTCGGATGCAGGACTTTCAGAAGGTCTCCCAGATTTTATTATCTTTCAAAGAAATGAAAAAATCAGTTTTCAGATGTGACAAGGCACCGGCATAAGCCGGATAAGGCCCGCTCTCTGTGGAGCACGAATGCCCAGCGAAAGAAGCTGCCGACGGATATAAGACGCCACATAGTCCTGCTCCTGCCGGTTCTTCTCGCCCCATTCCTGCGGCAGTCTGCCATCCTGCAAAGGTTGAGTTCCTGCCAGGGCAACTGTGTTCCATTCATTTTTTCGCCCGACAATATAATTTCAGGGTACTTCCCAACCACACGCCCGTCTGAGGAGTATAACACAGATAGATATAGGAATGAATATAACGTTGACAAGCTGCACGAAAAACAGCTGAAGGGAAAACTCGGATTCTTTCAATAGTGAGACTACGGGGAAAGCACCAGTTTATCAAAAGGTAGCATCACGCAAGGCTTCAATAAATGTATGAAAACAGGTCGCATACTTCCCAGTACAAAGGGTATGAAAAGATTCCTCCGGATAACTTTGCAAGACCTGCTCTTCGTCTGCCACGATTTCCATAGGCAACGGCCGTCCAGTCCTGTCGGACTGTATCAACACAATCGGACATGACTTATCTACACGGAACGGAGCAATCACAAATCCTCTTTGTCCATTCAGTTCTTTCAAATCGAAAATCAGGCGGACAGCTCCGACATCTTCTGTCAACAG
>VOFH01003402.1_pt1 | contig 22924 bp, 41 predicted proteins | sample 5384091 | NCBI WGS metagenome assembly VOFH01 (sample SAMN12384727, study PRJNA508395) | human gut metagenome | isolation source: healthy gut G | host: Homo sapiens
AAACAATGTTCTGCTCTCCTATGTGAATGTGAAGATAGCGGAACTGGACGGGCGCAAACAGGGACTTGTGAAGCAGATAGCCGAGCTGACGGGGAAGCCATCAGCCCGGGACAGGTCAACCAGATTTCCGGCTACCTCGACACATGGGACGATGTATCCTTTGACGACAAGCGGCGGGTGGTGGATTTGATGATTACCACCGTTGCCGCCACAAGCGACAGCTTGAACATTACATGGAAAATCTGAGGGTGGAACCTCCTCCTGTCAGAATACCCTGTGTAGTCCCTTGTAAACTTCAAATTTACATTTGTATAAATAATATCTTTTCCGCTTTTATATAAACTTCAACTGTTTATTCATGGTGGGTATCAAATTGGCCCCCTCCCCAAGCCAATAAGAAATATAATATAAATACAATAAAACTAATAATCTTAATGTTACAATACCAGGCCATCTTCTAAATATTGAAATAGATGTTAATGCATCTTCCATAGTATGTGGTTTATTTCTATTCTCTTTTTCTTATATGCCTTTTTTCTTTGTTTCCTCATTTTAATTCTTTTGATTTACTTATTCCCGCAAAACAAAGTATATAGAGATTTGATGTCTGCCATTATTTTCTCGCGAGAAACGTGACTCTCTTTTTAACAAAACCACTAACCGTTAATTCCTTTAATGCCCCTTAACCGTAGACACACTAATATGTAATTCCTGGCTCATGGTAGAAATTGCCGGATAACAAGTTCCTTCTTTATTCGAACGATCAATTAGGTACACAAGTACTTGCAAAGCCCGGCTCTTTAACGTGGATTTATAAGCAATCTGTTTCATTTCATACTGATTCATCAAATCTCCTCCTCGCTGTTCATCTATTTTCCCGTTATATAAGGTTTTTATAATCGTCTTAAATATACTTCCATTTATCACTCCCATCAAAAAATCTGGCTGATATTCCATAAACAGCACCCGATGCTTATCTGTAGAAAACGAGTCTTCACTTAAAAGCGTCGATGCTCCTGGACTACAAATGAAAAAGAATAGTGGCGTACTGATCCACTCATACTGTTCCAACAGCTTCAAGTATGAGGGGAGCTCATAAGGCTTTGTCCCACATACCAATAATAAGATATCTGGCATTGTTTTTTTGGCTCTCAATGCCAAAATCAGTTACGACAAACGAATACTCCTGCGTGCAGACTGCTGCCTATAATATCCCACCTTATCCATAACAAATCCCCTCATCTTTCGGCACCATTTTCATAATCTATCGCTAAACATTCCATATGCCCCGATTCATTTGCCTCACATAGCAGGAACGGCCGCCTACCTCCGTCAGCCAATTTGCAAGCCCCAGTGCTACCGTGGTCGTGCCAATCCTTCCCTGTGATCCCACCACCGCGATCTGGATCCGACTGCATGAAAAAATTATAGCGCTCCCCCTCATGGTATATCTCTTGTTTCTCCTGATCCGATATTTTCGAAGTCCCTGACTGCTAAGACACTCCTCAATTTCTTCTGCCAAATTTCAATCGCTCTTTCGGTAACAATATTCCAATCCCTGCCTAGAAGTTTTATAAACAACGCCTCTTCCTGCCCCAATCCCTCAGCAATTACAGTCACTCTGGCCTGGTACATCGTCCAAGAACTTCTATCGTTTGCATTAAATGCATCGTCACTGTCTCTGAACGCCCCTCGATCCAATATCAACTCAGTACAATGAGAAAAATTCCGCATATCATAAATAACAAACTGCTTCAGGATAAAACTGCCGGTCATCTTCTTGACCGGCAGCGTTCCTTCCTTTCAATATAAAAAATCAAGCAGATCTGTGTGATCCTGCGTTGTCATATATAAAATCAAAAATTATGCTCCTTTCTTTCCAATTGCCCAGAATGGCCCGCCAGCCCCAGCTCCCTTTCTGGCTTCATTCATAATCAGAGATAAATCCACTCCTGATTGCTGCGTTCTATACTGGCCGGATCCGCTACCAAAATCTTTCCTTCTCGCGTAACTCCTCGCAGGACAATAAAGTGTCCGTTTTTCGTAAATGCCCTTTGCCATAATCGCCACTACCAATTCCCTTTTTTTCAGAGCATCCACAATCTCCTGAGCCGTTAAATTACCTTTTGCAGTCAAACCATACGATTCGGCCGCTCCCGGTATCAGGCTATGGTACAGAACCGCTTCTGAGCAATAGTAGCCATTCTGATAGGACCACCCCCGCCATATGCGGCGGATCTACTGCTTGTCCGGTCAGTAGAAATCACAATACTCATACTGTAGGCCCGCAGCCACTGCGTCCTATCGTACTGTCTCCATAGGACGCCCCTGCCCATCGTTTATCCAACTGACTGTAATATACAACTTCCGTTTCTCCAGCATCTCCAAATACCACTCCCTCGTAAGTCTGGCCGTTCCCCTGAAGATAGTCGTTTCATAAATACCGAGATTCTGGTGATAGCCGTGATCAATTTGAAACTCTTCCACCAGCTCCAGCTCCTCTGCATCCAGAAACACTTTTTAATACCGACAATGGATTCGTAATCAGGTAAAAGAGAGAATGAAATAACGAAAAGCAGGAAAGCCACCGGGTCACAATTAAGACAATCATCCGGTTTCTGGCCTTTTCATCTGATGCAGCTCGCGCGGCTATGCCCACGGCTGTCTTAATCACAACCGGTGAAATCATCAGCGGCCACCCGCCTTTCCCATATATTGAAACTTGTATTCCGGAATATCAAACTGAATGTGAAGCCGCTTTGCTCCGACAATAAAAGGGCATGTCCTCTCCGTCTCGCCAGCAGCAATTCTTGTTCGGCCTCCGTAAGATCATAGAGCTGTCTGGTTTCTTTTTAAGTTCGGCCCTATCCGTTCCCATCAGGATTTTATAGCAGGGCACATCCAAAAGGGCCTGTCCGTACTGCCGGATTGATTCGCTTAGAAAGTCACGGACACTGTGAGAAATAATCGCCACCGCCGCCTCATACTTCCTTGCACGTTTCATCATATTGCGCAAATATACCATAGCCTGTGGAACTTTCTGGTCGATCATCAAACAAGCCTCATCCCCTGCCATTAAAACTGTTCACTCCTATCCCAGCTCATCAACCGCCAGTTATACAGCATAATCAGGAAATACTGGGCGCGCTGTACATTTTCTCCCGTCTCCTGGAAGCGCATGGGTATCCAGTACTAGGGAAACGGGCGCTGCTTGCCACTGTGCTGTGCCCATTCCAGATAAAACTGTCAGCTCCGTATACCAGATCGTAGAGAAGGTTAAGCAGTTCCTTATATACAATTTCACCGGTTGTTCTTCAGCTCGGCTCTTCAGCAGCAGATAAAGGTCTGTAAAAACAGGAAAATCCTTTGCTTCCAACTCTAAAATATCCGTATCCCAATCAATCCGAAACTGCGCATACAGTTCTACCAGACAACGTTTCAGAGTAACTTTCTGCATATCCGACAGGGACGGAAGATAGAGGCCAAAACCAGATATCGAGATTTTTCAAGTGCGTATGGCGAGATCATTAATCCGTAGCCTTCATCACGGTACAGCCGGTCTCTTCAGGTTCCTCTTCATCATCTCTGGGAGACGGCACCTGCAATGGGTTTAACCTCCCTTAAAACCGCCTGTAGCGCTGATCCAGTCTCCGGAGAGTTTCTGACACATTTCCTTGTACTCACTTTTTCGGATCGATGACAATAATTTTGTACCTCTCATATATTCAGACAGCAGGATATGCTTCACCGCGGTAGATTTACCAACCCCTGAATTTCCCATGACACAGAAATTGCTGTTAGTCCTGTCGCCTCCCTGTTTCCATGGATCCACAATAATCAGACCGCCGCTGGTATCTTTTGCAAAATAGTAGCCGCTTCCATCGTTAAATCCGCTGCTTGCAAAGGAAATCCACCTAAAGGTCGAAATCGGCACTACTTTCTGCAAAATTGTTTCGATCTTACTATGATTGGGGTACGTTGGACTTAAATGCATGAAACACTCTTTCTGAAGGTTTGGAATCACCCGCATCTTGCATTTCATAACGTTGATACTGCTCTCTGCCCTCCGGCAGATTCTTTTGAAGATCTTCTCGTCACTGGAAACCGGCATAACCGACACACTCATAAGCCCCACGGTCTCACCTTCCCGGTCGATCTGTGATTACAGTCTCCCCCGTCTTCCGCAGCTTTTTCCGCTCTTTGGCGGGAAAGTGGATCTTTCGCCGCCTCCGCAATCCTCTCTGCTGCACAACACTGCGTGAGATACTATTGATTAATTCCGCATTATCGACGGGATTGAATCCAATGGACACGATTGTACTGGGAATATTAGTAATCTTGGACAGCCACTCAGATTCCACCGTCTGGGGGATAACGGATAATCCCTGTAGATTTTTCCCCACATTTTCTCCCTATGGAAAGTTGATTTTTTGAAATTCCAGGCCAACCGGCGTAATGGTATTTAGCAGGGCTGGATTCTCCCTTATCACTTCCATATCTCGTTTTTTTCATACAATGCCCTCCTTCAGCAATGGAATCGTTGCTTCGTAGTCTGGTTCTTCTAAATGAGAATACGCCGGATTATGGACCAGATTCAGCAGCCGGACAATCTCTTTTTTCCTGCAAAATATCACACAGTACACCACCAGCACTGAATTTTCACAGAGCAGAGCCGCCGTTTTCTGTAAATCCGCCTCACAGCCCTCAGCCTGCTTTTCCCAGATCATAAGATAAAACTGGCGTTCCACAATATCTCCGGATAAGGCATATCCACTCATCTGCACAATTTCCTGCTTTTAACAGTTCTTTCTGCTTCCCCCCTGCCTCTGGAAGCAATTCAGTCATTTCCTGGATGACTGGTGAGATATCCACTGGTCTGGATACCGCCAGAAATTTAAAAGGTCTCTGAATATCTGATAGTTCTGCTGTTAAAGTCCTGATCAAAATTTTTTCTCTGAGGTACTGTATAAATCAATGCTGATGGCGTGAATTCTCAAATAAAGAAAAACATAGCTCATCCCTCGAATAAAGAAATTTATCCGGATATCCTTCACGTTCATAAACTCCTGAGCCGTTTGCATGGCAGCTTGTTCTCCCCGGAAGCCGGCTGCCGTTTTTTATCTGCTCGCAAAATTGCAAAGAATACCGCCACCCATAAGAGTGACGGTCAGTGTAACCATCGGTATGATCATAGTCTGCAAAATAGTATCCTCCTCGGTTAGTTGGCAGGACGAATATGCCAGTCAAAACAAGTTGCCCCGAACGGTCAGATCATCGGTTATGGATTTTCAGCATTCCGCCGGGGTCCAGTATCCAGAACTTCTCCATATACTTCATACGGTCCATCCGGAAACCATACCGGCGAAAAATGAGATCTTCGCTGATAGGTACTGTATGGATTCTTTTGTAATTCAAAACTGGATATATCCTCCTGCCATTCGTTCTAACAGTCTCCAATACGTCTGATAGGCAAATTCAGGGAAATAGGTTACAAACGTTTTGAGCTCCGGTTATTGCTGCAGATGGGGGCATCAGAACTCACTCTGGCAGTTGCCTTCACATTAATCCGTACCCGGATTTCATAACGCAGCCTTCCGCTGTTGGATTCCTCTCGTCGGGCTTGATTGACATGGAAGGGATATACTGGCAAAAGTATGGAATCCAGTCAAATTCATACCAGCCATGATCACAATAATACCCGGACTCATCTTCGCTCCCGTCGTGATATACCCAATGTTCCGCCACCAGCAATCCCACTCTCCCCAGGTCAGCTCTGTCATCTCGTTTATTTGGCACGTTTGGAAGGCGGTAGCTGTCGTTTCGATCGTTGGCCTGGGGATCCGGCGGTGGATTTTCATTCAAATCTCAACACGTACCGTCATTTGAGTCGTGCTCAAAGTTCCTTTATTGATGATATCGTAATCTTGATATCCTGAGGTGTTGAAGGAGTATGCCATTTTACCCACACCAGCTGACTGCCGCCTTCTGGCATTACAATATCGGTCATCTGACACCTTCTCCCTTAATGCGAAAAGTAACAGTGGCCTTGCTTCTGTTATTGATTTCCTTTGGTCAGAATACAGGCTTACTGCCGTAATCACATCCGTGTCGACTCGATATTCCTGATCGTATTCCATTTCTGTTACAGGAGGATCTTCTTCCGGCTGTGCCGCATAACTTACTATTCCGATTCCCAAAATCAAAGATCATCTCGTTGGTTGTTCTGGCGCTTCCTTTGGGCCGGTATAAGCCTTTAAAGCCTAAATCATCACGCTCTAAAAAACATGGATAAGGCAAAATTTTTCATTACAACCGTGGGAAAATGACTTCCTAAGTCTCCATTAGTTGTACGGTTATAAAGCCCGGCTTCCGTAACTGTCATAGCAAAAAATAAGTGATTGTACCAAAGATAGATTACAGGCTCTAAAATCACTTTATACTTGCCGGAAATCAAATCATTTAGCTCAATCCCTGTATAAGAAGCCACCATGGACGCAGCCCTTCGGAACAAAAATAAGTTTTAATCGCATTCATGTCTGCTTTTCCGCTATTGGTTTGATGATTTTGGGGATAGGGTATCCGGATGAAAAATACTCGTATTGTGTTTGTATATTCAGTGCTGCGCCATTTCGATATTGAAGTTTGCTCACTTTTCCAAAATTAAAATATCGCTTGATACAGCCGCCACATTACTGTTGGTAAAATCAATCGGTGACGTCACCTGTTGGCCGGTTCCTGCATCTACTATCGTAATACGAATTCCCTTCATAACCAGTTGGCCATTCATATCCTGCTACTCCCTGATTGACATGGCCGCCTCCTCCATCTATATTTCCATCCTGTATCGCAAAATGCCTTTGCAGACGGAACCAACCACAAGCATATACAAAGAATAATTGATAACAGCCTATGCTTTAATTTCATATGACTCCTTCTTAAACGAAAAGAGACACCAACTTGGCATCTCTCTCTTTCTAGCGTATTCATCTACTGCATCGTTCCAACCTGTTTATTCCAATCTCCATCAGAATGAGCTGGTATCTCCGTTACTCCGCCTCCTGTCTCCACATAACCAAACCCAGGAACATACACCTGCCCTGGTCGTTTGTCGAGCCGCCCTGCGGTTCTTCTGGTTTGGCAGTTGGCTGATCGCCCTCCTCATGGTCCGGTTCCACTTCCTGTGGCTCTCGCCCTGGCTGGCGGTGTCGCTTCCTCTGGAACCTGCAGCTTCGGTTCGGTCTCTTTAACGGCCTCAGTTGTCATCGTTACTGATGCGTCTCCATTTCAACTGGACTTTCACGTTTCTCCATGTCAGCTTTCGTCGTCTGTACTTCCGTCTCCTCTGTTGACTCTTCCGTTTCAGCCTCTATAGCCGTCTCCGCCACCGTTATCTCCGGTACTGTTACCGATTCCATAACAAGTTCTGTTGTTTCTTCCAAAGCCATTGTCTCCTCTATCCTAACATCTGGCCTGGATAAATTGTATACTGCGATAATCAGACACACAACAAGAACTGCCAATCCGGCAGTAATTAATTTTCTTCGATTCATCATTTCTTTCATGATGGTCTGCACCTCCTGTTTGTTGTTTCGGATGCAGCGCCGTCTCTTCCTGTTTTATCCATTTTATCATACAGGAGATCAGACGCTGTGTCCAGAAATAAATTATTACCATTTTCTACACCTGTCTTGCTGCTCATTCAAATTTGGGCATATAAGGCAGATTTCACTTTATCTGCATTTGAACTGGCGAAACGATTCCGCCAAAAGATATCGTATTTCCAGCCTTAATTTTGCAGTCACTTCCAGGTTATTTTTACAGCGCTTCCCGGACGTAAACGGACATTTTTGATATCCACGGACAGATTGGACAAACGGTACTCATATCCATTTTGCATTTCTTTGATATGGTATTTTCCATCACTTTCTGTATCCAGCAGTTCATCCAGCTGTTCATAGATGTCGCCAATCTAAATTCTCCTCCCACTGATCTCCCGATAACCAGTAACCGCCGCCGCTATATCCTCGCGCAATCCATTATACACTTCTGTCATAATTCGTTGTGGCAACGGATATAACTGCACCTGCAGAGCATTTTCACACCGTTTGCCAATCACAGAGAGGCGGAAAAACTCTGACAAGCGCATAGGTGAACAGCAGCGCCAGAATCAGTGCTATTGTGAGAGGCGTAGTATTTCCATTTTTATCCTTAACAAGTTTCTTAATCTCGCATTTTTCCTCCATTACTTGTAATAAACTTCGCTCTTCCCGCTTGCTCTGGCCCTGATTTCAACCGGAAAGGATCCAAATTGAAAAACCCAGATTGATCCGGCAGGTCAACGTTACCGCAATATCACCATTAAGCTGACTTTACTCCCCTCAAAGTAGTCACAATCCCAGGATATCTCCGTCTAGTCCTGCTTTCCTCCCGTAACTCCTCGATCCTACGATTCACGCTGGTACTTCCACGATCTCCGCCTGCCGGACAATCTCATCAGCAAACCGGTTCTAATTGCTGTTTCACCATAAAAACAGGAAACAGACTCACCGCCAAAGCTTATAACCAGCATCAGGCAGAGAATTCCAACGGCGATATCAATGCAATCCCCTCTCCTCTTTTCTCTCTCAAAACATTCCTCATATTTCCTCCTAAAACATACCAGACATGGTTCCTAAAATCTGATACGCCATAACGCCCATATAGATCATCAGCATACAAGCCAACAGCAGGGAAAGAATATCTCCTGAATTTTAGGCGGCGTTCCAACGCCAGCTTCTTGCTGGATTTCCAGTTGTTTCATATCGTGGCCCATCATTTGAAATAAGCCACACCGTCGTCACCTCGTATTACCCAATCAGCCCCCTGAACCACATCGGAACCATAGCGCTTGACACCCTGGATTCCATTCTGGTAAGCGCTGCCTCATAACTTCCGGTCCGCATGTCCGCAGTTGCCAACAGACAGTTCTCTCTTTTCAGGGCAGGACCTGCATGTTTTTCCTGATATGTCTCCAGCATTGATAGCACATCACGGCTGGCAAGCAGTTCCTGTGTGATTGTAGCCACAAACCTGGCAATTCATATTGATGGCCTCACGGCTGTCTCTCACAGTCTTTTCTGCTTTGCCGGTTTTCTGAAAAGAGAACGCCAATCCCCATAATCAAAAACGCTGGTGCAAGTATCGGTATCACGGCCAGACACGGCAACGCTCCAAAAATACCAGTCCGGACTTAACGTATGCCTGTAGCCAGATATATACTTCGGCGTCTCCTTAATCCTGCCGAATGCAGAACCATAACAAGTTTTCTGTCTTTTATAAGCATCCATAGGCACAAAGGAGACAGCTTCACAGCCAGTTCCATGATAGCTGCATCCGAATTTTTCGCCTTTTTTTTTGTCTTCCCACAGATAAAATGGCTCTCCTGGCTCGAAAGGTAGAAATTTTCAATAAATGCGCCAAGAATCAAATAAATTCCCATACAGAAAAACTCAAAGGCAAATAATAGTAAAAATAATAATGCATAGAAACCTCCTGTTAACGCTTATACTGATGGGCTTTGTATGTTTTTACAACAACGGCAAAGGGAAAAAAGATCACGCCCCACTAATTGCCAGAAGCATTTTCCAAAGGCTGTAAACATCAGAGTTTTATACCACTCCTGGTTTAGAAAAATATAAAAGCGGAATGCTTCCCAAAACCAGAATCACCATAGTGATGTATTCCTTCACAGGCTCCTTAAATCAGTAAATCAAGTTCCGCTGATACAACACGCATGTCCGACAGCTTCCTACAATAGGAACTAACGTGGATTTTAGATTATGGTCATCCTGGCAGGCGATCACCGCCTCCACCCATTCCTGAAACACGTCGCTGTCTATGGCAAGTTTCAGCTTTTCCAGCCTCCTTTAAATTGGAATGAATGAGCTTTGATTCCATGAGAAAGTCACGAAAAACCTCTGACACAGGCGGATTAAGATGGGGAGATTTTTCTTCTACTGCCCTTAAAACGTATTTTTATTTCATATAACTCGATGTAATCATGGAAAGCGCTGTTTCCAGTTCTCCAGTTTATCTGTTTCTTCTGTTTGGATGCGTGTAAATAGAACATGAAAATAAAAGGCAGCAAGGAAACCCTGCCGCCAGGACTGGAACCATAAAATATTTTTCATGGACAGGGCCAGCAATACCCCAGCCACAAACAGCATCATAGACAGGACGCATATCATGGAGAACTTCTCCCTGTCGTCCTTGTAATACGTAGAATCGCCTGAACTCCAGAACCAGCCTCTTCACTCCTTTGGGTGCTTTTGATTCCGGCTTTCCCGGATCCGACGCTTCAAGCTGTTGTCTTTGGCTTTAATCCATTTAGTCAGTCCTTCCAGAAATTCAAACGGTGATAATCCAATCACTAGAAAAACTGCCGCCATGCATAAAAAAGCTGCTATAGTAATGATTACTGTCATACCTTCTTCTCCCCTTCCAATATCCGGATCCAGAAATTTTTTGCGAAAGTCCGTTTTCCCGCAGCCGTTTTCACAATCTCTTCCGACAAATTTTCCACGTTCTCATACTGCCCTGATAATTTTCGTTTTTCCATCCACAATCAGATTATCTGCGATATGAAATCGGTACAGAGTACGCATACGCCTTGTCCCATTTGGCAGTGTCTCACACCTGTAATCTCCATCATGCGTCTGGAGTTATCTTCCAACCGCTTTGCAAACGCTAGCAACAGGGAAATGCCTCAGCAAGATTCCTGCAGTGTCATCATCCATTCCTGGCTGTTCCTGTTTGCAGAGCGTCACCATTCGATAATAACAGGTATCTTCACAGGAATTGGCATGGGATTGTGGTAATCACGGAATGACCTGTATTGGCCGCGTTAATGGCCTGCATACTCTCACCGCCTTTCATTTCCGCCACTGCTATGCAGTCCGGATTGATCGTCGTGGTCTCCAACAATTTGATTAAGTCAATGTTTTGTCTCGATCGTCTGAGGTCCGCGTTACCAGATGGACCACATTGTTTAAGACATTTCCAGATTCATCACTTACCGTAAGATCAAATTCGCGGCAGCCCTGTTCAATGGTTACAATTCGTTTGTGATAGGGGACCTGAGACAGAATCCAACCTCATAAGTGTGGTTTTCCCCTGACGAAGTGGCACCGGTGATACACATGGAAACACCATGGCTGTAGCATTGGGAAAGAAGCTCCAGCATCTCTTCTGTGGCTGTCCATGCTCAACGAACTGTTTCATCGTCAGTTTTCTCGGGTTGACAATACGAATCGAAGCTGCCAGTCCCTTTATCCTGGTCGATGACACCGTCTCCCCATTACAATGTAATCCGGACTTTATTATTTGGTGGCCCACCACGGTTCATTATCAAAAAATCATACCGATTTTATGCAGCAGCCTTCTCTCGAATTACATCGACAGCATGGGGGCTGTTAAACTGTTTCTTTTGCCGGTAAGATTTCCCGCTGGAATACGTTATTTTCACATCTTTCCACTGATTAATTATTGATTTCCCATCCACATCATCCCGATTTAAGTATTTTTGTCAGGAATGAAAACCAGTCATTTCTCCGTAAAGGAGTTCGCACAATTGCTGCGGTCTATATCTTCCACACGCGTTTCTGCTCGATGTATTTTTTCGATATAGGACTGAATCAATTCCCGGTTATCGTCCGGGTTGTCCTTTAACACCGACGCATAGGTACTCGATATATTCCTGAACTTCATGCAGCACTTCCGCAAATGGTTTCTTAATCAGCCTCCGGTTCCAGCGCTTTCATGGTGTCCCGGATATTGACAATCTCCTGCATCTCTTTTGCTCTCTTTAAAATTCACCTTGCTTTTCCGAAACATCAGGGAAAATCTCCCAATCCCCCGGCTTTTCTTTGACTGGCTTCGTCTGCCTTCTTTCGGCTTTGATTTCACTTTTTCTTTCTCCCGGCTTTGTGGGGCGAATCTTTTCTTTTTCTCTGCCGCCGTCTGAGACCTTCTGCTGTTTCCTTCTTCTGTCCCACCTGATCGGCTTCATCGATCTGATCCGCTAATCATTTCCCGCCTTAGGTAAGCCGCTGCCTCCTTACCTGCCAGCGACTCGAAAAGGGCCTGCTCATCGTATTGCTGTTCCAGTGCCATGAGATGCAGTATCCCATCCACTCCGCCATATTGAACAGATACTGCCCCACTCCTGGCCGGTCTTTAGATTTAAATACATTCTTTTTGCTTTTTCCGGCTGAAATCTTCGGATCCGATAACAAGCTACTCGCGATTCAAGTAGGATATTCCCCGTAGATTGAAGTTCCATCTTAATGATCTGTCCGATAATTCCATAGCAAGCATCGACAGTAAATATCCGCCTCAAACACAGCGGAACAATCTATAATAATAAAATCTGCCAGGTATCGCGAGACATACCAGAAAATCCACAGCCTGATCCTCGTAATCTGTGGATATGCCATCAGGCTGTCTCCCAGTCGATACCCCCAACAGACTGATATACGTTTTCTTTTTATAGGGATGCAGGAATCCAGAATCATCTTCTGGGTGAGCGATGGGGTCGTCAAAGTGTGCCAACACTGACCTGTTCTTCCGGACAGGAAACTACAAAGGGATCACTTGGTGTGAATGGATCACAGAAAACAAGGATCACGTTTTTCTTTTCTCCGCTCAATTCACGTAGCTTGATGCTGGCTGTGGTTTTTCCGCTACCCGGGCTTCCCATAACCGCAATAATCTTATTTTGTACCATACTTCCTCCATCATTGCTGCTCATTTTCCACTACCGCATCTCCTGCCGGTTCCAGTTCTGGGTTTGCCCATTCTCAAGGTCGTCTGTGCCTCCTGACTCATCACGATCCTTTTGGGTCTTCTGTCTCTTCTGGATAAGTTCTTTTAATACCGATGCCTGCTCATCTAAAAACTTTGAGCCTGAGTGCACTCTCCCCCGAAATACCAGGGCGGCATTGGGTTTTCCCGTTTGCTCCAGTTCCGCCAGTAAGTCTGGACTGCTCCATGAAGCTAAAACCGTAATCGTTGACGCCAGTTTCCTCTTCTTCCCCGTTCCCCGCTCCTGTACATTCTGGATCGCTTCCCGCTGCTCCCGGTCGTCGCTATGATTTCCACATTACTGCATTTCCGGATACACAAGCGTCTCCCTCTGGCTTCCCACATCCGCCGCTTGAGAGATACGATACCTGGCTTCCAGTTTTCCCCGACAGGCCGGAAGCAAAGGATTTAATGGATACAGATATCACGATTTTCTCCCATTTAGTTTATTCAGGTGCGCATTCCGAAGCATTTGGTGTATCTGACAGCTTGCTTTTTAAGATAATCCCCTTTATGAGATCTGCATTTGCGTATTTTCCGACTACCTCCTCTATTTGTAAATCACATTGAGGGCAAGATTATCCCACCGCTTCCACACTTGTCACCATTTTATCGGTAATCTGTTTCTCCGTCCTGAGTTTCTTTGGTCAATTGAACTAAAGTCACTTTCGACTTCAAAGCATCGTTAAACATAGGGTAATCCCAAAACAAATCAGAAGGATACCACACAAATCAATCCCTAATATGATACGGTTTTTAAAATTTTCTTCATTACCTATTCCTCCATCAATTAATTAAACTTGCCGCCATACATCCGGCTGTTAAATACGGTATCACGCAAAGGGGGCATTCCGATTTTCAAGGCTGCCCCCTGCACTAATACAGCCAGTGTCAGTCCTTATGATTGCCGCAGCAATCCCTTTTCATGCCAGGGAAAAACCGCTGGCTGCCATCGGCTTAATGTCTCCGCCACCGATACCTCAGGCTTTTCAGGCCGCTGCCAGAAATGAAGCGGCACAAGAAAAATCCAAGCAGGGAAGACGGCAAGCGAATCCCTGGAATTGCTGCCAATAAGATCAGCAAGCACATGGACAGAATCAGGAACCGTATGGGTTTTATGATCCCTGACCGACGCATATAGAGCATCGCATAAAAATACCAAATTCTAACCATACCTCCTGCTCCTTTTTCCTATTCTATCCCCACTGCGCATTGCACGGTAGGGATAATCTGCTGACTCCTCGAAAACGGATTATGTTAACGATTTGATCCGCCACACTCAGATTATTCTGATCCTTCGTACACATCATCATAACGCCGCCAAATATCCCGGTTAAAAAATCGTCACCACAGTTGCTGCCACATTTCTAAAAAATCAACAGACAGCTCCTGCAGCCAGAAAACCAAAAAGAAGCCCCTGCCATGCTCTGCAAAAGCTCTCTTTTTCCAAACCCATTAAACAATTCATTCTCCGCTTTCACGCCGCTTGGAATATACAAAATCAGCGTTTCCGTATTAACCACCTGCCTTTTCGTTTATGTATAGTAATATAGTACTATATCTTTTAACTGCCAGATGCACTCTGCTATGATCCAGAAAACAACGGTATTTTTCGACCGTTTCGATATTGGCCTGCCTCTTCTTCTGCTCCCCGAAAGCCGCACCCATACAATAGAGAAAACGCAGCGCAGCTCCCGTCCGGATAATTGATATGACAAACAAAAGATAAATCGTCTATTGTTACCTCCATGACTCTCTCCTATTTTCTGATTTTCTGAACCATTTCAGCCAGGCGTACAGAATGATAGACATTGTTAATGGCTCCTCCGCCACCCGCTTTGTTTACCAGTAGGAAATCGCGTAAAGGATGGCGTTTTGATAGCCAGTACCAGACAGGCCAGTCCCCAAAAGATATTCATATTGATCCCAACGTTCAACATCATTCCTATTCCCAGTTTGCAGAGACTGATCTGGATTACTACAGCAAGAGTGCTTTAAAAAACTTCATCATGTATCAACCAGAAATACACCCCCTTGTCGTTATCCAAAAGCCCGACACAGGCTAACGGAATCAATAACAAATCATGATTTCCAGTCCTCATCAGAACTGGAAATACAGAATAAAATAACAGATAACAAAGATCAGGGCCCAAAAATAGCGGTTACAAAATGACGCCATTCCATCTACTCCACGCCTGCCAGCTGTAATTCGTTGCAGCACCGACTCCCCTGTAAGAAGCTGGTTGATCAACTCTTCTGCTATGCCTGCCAACCAGCCATATAGAAGCGGAAAAACAGACGGCAACTACGATTGCTTCTACAAACCGGATCATAAGTCCGGCCGGTTCCATGTCTGGATCTCCACCAGTCCAATATGATATAGCACTCGTCCCTTTTCAGAAATCAAGACAATCATGGATATCCCGATCCTTACATATTATCGAACAGCACAGAACCATGCCCACCGGACGTGGCAACCATAGCGGTCCGCATAGAGGTCAGCGGGGAATTAAGTCATTCAACATCTGGGTCAATTAAATGCAATCGCCCACGAATACGGCCACCAGCAGTGCAAGCAGGATCGCTTCCAAATAGATTCACCTCACTGCCTGTCTCACGTTTCATTCATCACCTTCAGTTTCCTTTATAAAAGAATCGTATGCGTTTAAACGGCTGTTTCAATTCTGGTACGGCAACCGGGTGTAATCGGAAAACATACATCGTGGTACTCTCCATCCGGATCCTTTGTGCTTGGCACCATAAACACCCGCAAACCGTTTTCATGATTCTACCACGCACACCGGTTCCAGAAAGAATCGGCCAGACAAAGCGTCGCACATACGCTTTTTAGGTGTCGGCCCGCTCAAATCCTTTTTGATATTCTTTGCAGTTACTTTCAATGAAATCACTCCAATCTTTGAATTAGCCGTTGTAGTTAAAAGGTTTTTGAATTTTAGATTGCAGGGTAGGTAAGATGGTATCTTTGAATAACGTATACAGTCCGGCCAGCAGCAAAAGCTCCAACGACAACACTAATTAAAATTTTTAACGCGGTATCCACGAATCCTTCCGCCGTATTCTGTTTAGAGTCTCAAACACCCTCTCTTTTACCCGAATTCCTCTTACATAGCCTGCAATTAACATCTGGTTCATTTTTTCATTTAATCTTCTCATAATGATTTCCCTCTTTTTCTTTTTTACTGATAATAACCAATAATTACATTTAACGTGGCGCTGCCTAACACAGCTCCTATGCACGAAACCACCGCAACCATGATCCGGTTGTTCCATTTTTTTATTGCGATAGGTAAGCCTTTGATTTTATCTCCGGCTTTTCCCCCGCACCAAACCGAGCATGACAGTTTCCCATCACTCGGCTTTCCATCGTAGACAATCCCTGTACTAACCTACACAATTTTGAACCTAAAGAAATTCGTTTTAGATGATTTCACGCCCTGCAAGAACTCTGAATTTGTTCACTTTCGTGAGTTGCTTATTGTCAAGGTTTAGCTTTTCAAGATACTTTGTAATAACATCAGCGTTGACAGCATGGATAGAACGTCCACTGTTACCAACGATAAGTTCATGTAGCCATCTCCTCCGCCCAAATAGGTAGGGATTTTATGATGGCAGTGCATATCGCCGATTTCCAATGTTGCTTTTTGTTACCGCACATTTACCCTTTTTGCGCTGAATAAAGCGATAAACGATTGTCGTTGTACTCAATGCTTCTCCCAATGACTGGATTTCGCATGAGATACAAAAAGCATGTCCATATCCACACATTCCAGATTTTTGTGTATTTCATTCCTGCCCTCTACCGTGTATTTATTGATTATCAGCTTCTTAAACATCGGATTTTTATGCTGTATAAAGCTGATTGGGGGCAAGGGCAGTGTTGTGGACATATTTTAGCTTTGTTTTGTTTTTCCATACCGTTCTTTGATACATTCGGGAAGATGTTTCCCTGTCTGCTTTAACCCTTTCTTAATTCTTGCTTTTAAGCTCTTTTTGACCGAAAAGGCAATTTGAGAGAAATCCAACGATACATGGGTGGCACTACTGTAATAATTGTGAATACCGATAACGTAGGCGTTATAGGTTTAACACTGCCTCGTACCCTGTTTTTCCACCACTTGGTCGCGTTGAATCTCCTTAATCAGTGCTATGGTTCTTTCTTTAATTTTCTTTGCCGCTTTTTGTTCCAACATTGAGATTTTACGGTATATTTTTCTTTCCTGATGACTTTTTCTTTGCCATTTTTTGTGGAGCTTGATTTTGAACCCCACAAATTCGAGTAGTGACGCTTCAAGTTCATAATTTTTGACTTCTCCTGCTTATTTCAAGACCCAATCTCATCCTTTAGCCATGATTTTGTAGCAGCAAATATTTTTCAGCGTCCTTGCGGTTACGGCAAAAAGATTTTGAAGTCATCTGCATATCTGACAATGTAGCATTCTTTCAGATTTGTTTTTCGCAGTTTGGTATATAGCTTGCCTTTATCAAGTTTTCCATTATCTTTTCTGTGGTAAGCCTTATGGGTATGGGTCTTCATTTCTTCCCATTGACTCGCAATCCACCAGTCCAGTTCATTGAGCACCACATTAGACAACAGGGGCGAAATAATGCCTCTCTGCGGTGTTCCTTCGGTTGGAAACCAATTCCTGCAACCTCTGCTTTCAACATTGCTGAAATAATACTGATTAACTTTTTTGTCCCTTATTCCCAACGTCCCGAGCTGTTTCAGCAGTTTTCTGTGGTTCACGTTGTCGAAAAATCCATGAATATCAATATCTACTACATATTGAAGTCCGTCCACTTGCATGAATTTGTAACACTAGTGCCAATGCGTGTTCGGTGCTTCTGTTTGGTCTGAAGCCATTGCTCCGCTCATGAAATTTTGCTTCACAAATCGGCTCTAAAACCTGCAATATACACTGTTGTATCAGCCTGTCCATGATTGTCGGTATCCCAAGCGGGGTTTTTCCATTGCCTTTTGGAATTTCAACCCGCCGGACTGCTTTGTGGTTCATACCAGCTAATTTCTTTCTCACAAATTGGATTAAGCTGTTCGTCTTGCCATTTTGCTAAATGTTTAATGGTTTTCCCATCTGTTCCTGCGGTTTCATTCCCTTTATTTGATGTTGCGGTATGCCAACCGTATATTTTCTTCACTTGTAATCACTTCAACCAGATGTTTGAAAACTTTGCCCTTACTTTGCTGATACAGTTCATCTTGAATTTCCCGAAATTATAGTATTCCGGCGTGCGTAATTTTTCTTTTCGGTTTCTCTTCGGTTTGCCATAGTCGGCTAATCCTCACTTTGGAATTTGGATTTTCGCCTTTCTTAGTCCTACTCGAACCTATGCGTGTTTATTGATTAGATTTTATTTCTGTTCCTGACTACAGCCCGTCCCTCCACCGCTTACTTTGTTCACGGCTTCACAGGTAGCATGGCTGCTCTTTCCTCCCGGATTAAGAACGGTTATACCGCACCTCCCATAAGGGCGACACGATTTTCCCGTTCAGTGCTTCATCGTGCGTATCCACTCCACATCCGGGGCTTTCCACGTTCCGATATTCCTATCTGTGCATAATACCCTTAACCCTGCCCTTTAGGCCTGTATGCTTGATGATGCCTGTAACACCATAGGGAATTTCATATCGACAAATCTTACTTTCCCCCACATACGCCGTTTTCACGGCTATGGCATTTCTACCATATCCCGTTATAGACCTGTACGTTCGGGCTTTTGTCAGCGGTAGTCAACCGCATTCTGGACATAGGTACTTTATAGACCTCCGGCCTAACACCCCAACCACCTCTGGTTTCGCGTTTTTACCGTTGTCCCTAATGTTGACAGTTGCGAGTGTATTCAGCCGACTTCAACGAGCTGCATCAGGGTTAGGAAAATACAGACCGCCCTTCTTCCAACGCGTAGTATCAGGGAAGCGTTTCAGGGCGTTACCCCTCATTCCACTTCTCGGAATATCAGTTAGAAAAAGTAAATAATCAATAACCCTGTTACAATGGGGGCTATCACCATCAAAAAGGTGGTCAAGTCCTGAATTAACTGCTGCGTACCGGTCGCTAGTTTACTGTCGCTGATGCCGCCAGTCGCATACGCGGTTATGGTATTCGTCAAAAAGCGGCGCAGCCATGATAATTACTTTCGCCGCTTTTTCGCTCCATTCTTTAATCGTCTTCCTCATTGTTTCCTGCACTTCCTCCTCGCTTCATAAATTTTTCTGAAAACAGGGACTTCCCGGCATAGCCTCGCAAATTGTCTGGCGTCCCTCCTGCATTTGTAGTTCTTTGACGTAATAAATCCAAATATTCCACAGCGAATTTCACCTCTGTTTCCGTCATGATCGACGCTTCCGCTCCCGTTCTTCCCTGACTTTCCGATTGTGCTCCTGATCATCCAGCCCCAACATTCGATTAAACTGCCACTTCGATAAATCCGGCGACACCATCATGGCGGGATGGGCCCTGGATACCGTCTGATACGGCCTCGATACCGCCTGATTTCATCCGTAGTCAACAAATCTCTTGCAACCAAACTGATGCTGCTGGATGTAGATGGATTGACATACCTTCCATGTTGACTGGATAGCTGATACGCTGAAGTCGTATATTTTCCCCAGCTTCTCACATATTTCAGATAGCGTCTCCCCTTGTCATCTGCCTGTAAATATACCCACGTCTGGCAGTTATATTTCACGATAGAAGCCGTCTCCTTTGCTGTATTTTTTCTGTCAATTGCTCGAAACTTTGCAGGAAAAAGTGAAACCGGCATCCTCTTCCTGCCGCGACAGTTAATTTATTGGTTAGATCGTTAATCTTTTTGTAAAATTGCCGAATTCTCCATAATGAAATTCACCCGATTTTTCAATCTGCCGCCGCGTTCATCGGATTGATGTACTAAGAGTTCATACAACTGTGAAACCATCAGGCTCGCAATCGGATAATACGTTGTTTTTTCATCAGGCAAATAAAGAACAATACCTGTTTCTTTTCTCCCCAAATCAGAAATATCACGATCCGATCGATGGTAATCGAATAGATAGACTTTGACGTAAAGAGCCGCAATGTCGTGAGCGCCGAGGTATAAAAAACTTCCCCCCGTTCTGCTGGGTGCCACATCAGAAATTGATAAAAAGCGCCCTGGCCGGATGCCCCGGCTTTAAGCGCTTCACATACTCCTGCATGGGAGTTTTATTTCCCACAGTCTTACACATTTCAGCCAGAAACCAGTAGACGTTCGTCAGATTCTGATATTCCGGCCTCCTGGCATTGTCCATTACCAATAGAGAATCGCTGCCGCAATCGCTGATTTCTCCATTCTCCCAGATTTTTTCATTGCTGGTGTTATCCCCTTACCAGGATATTCGTGATATCCCAGGCATACATCTGCGCATGTTCTGTGTCTCCCCGGCTTACTGCATCAATCACTGGCTGCAATAAATTATACCGACTGCTTTTTTCCGTATTTTAAAATCAAGGCAGATCACATCGTAATTCAGTTTTTCTAAAAAAGGCCGATGTATACTCATAAAGTTCTGCTTTTGATCACTGATCACCATACTTTCTCCGGATAGCGCCATCAGGCAAATGGATTGTAGAACCAGAGTTCTTGTTTTTCCAGAACGAGTGGTCCGATCGTCAGGTATGGTTGTCATCCGATATATAGTGAATCTTCTTCTTCCCTTCCTTTTCATTCCAATTACTATTCTCCCTATCCATAAGGCAGTATGGATCCCTTCTTTTCGTCCCATTCTAACTGCGGTACTTTTCGAGTTCCGGCGCTGCCTGCCTTCAATCGCCGTTTTGGTGATAATCGACCAGTTCAAAACCTTCTCTTCTCCTTTTCTTTTCCGATTGCCTTTTCTCTCGTCTCCTTTTTTCTATGGGAACGACAACGGGATTCTTTCTTCTGTCCTTTAAATGAACTCGTTCTCTGTTTCCTGCTTACCATGATTTGGCCCTTTCAAAAATCGAGTCCTTCAAACCCAGTCCTTATCAATTGCTTCACTACCGGATGAGAGGGATCCAGCCAGAACACATCAAATATCTGATCCTTTCTTTCTCTCTCAACCACGGATGACCCGTGCTGGTACTGTCCAACAGCCACCGCATGTCTCAATATCTCCGTTACCTTTACAAGATCGCTCTGATACGACCGGCTGTTTTGAATAAAGAACAGCAAACACAATCCAAAAGAATCATACCTTCAAAACGCCAGAAACAGAAGGCGTTGCTGTCTCTGTTCTGCAAGCCCCGAAAGGCATGTTCATTGGCAATAAAACCAGGGTATGGCATCATGAGACATAAGTCCATGCAGTGATGCGGTAAATATAGGTTGAACAAAGAACCTATTCCAATCAATGCAGTACTTAAATGATCCTTCTTTCAGCTTCATAACTCTGGCCCTTCTGTTTCAAGAATTTCGGTTCATTTGTAATCCCGGATAAAGCTGTTGAAGCATTTCTAAAACTTCCGGCCGAATCTCCCAGAATCTCTCTCCTGGATACTGCCATACGATCTCGTCAATTGATGATACAGATGAACCGTATCACTGAACTTTGCCCCCGGCCCACAAATCCTGGGCCATGGCTACATGGCCCAAATTTGATTTGCGTGGCATACGGTATTCCGGTTTTAAACTGCTGCAAGATAGTACAAATCAACTGACTTTCATAGTTTCTATTGTGGCTTTCAATACAACTCGTTCTGACAGTAGCTCATTTCCATCTATGCTTATCGATAAGATTTTATTTCCAATGGCTTCGGCACATAAAAACGGGAATGTTATGCCCTTTGCAAAATTGATTTCTCCCCTGCATTCCTCACTGTGAATCTTCCCATAACCCAGAGTTCATCTGACTTTTCCAGCATATTGAGGCCCCCATCTCCAGCCCAGCTTTCCTCTGCTGTTCTGGAATCGTGTCAGGATAAATTGTGAAAGTAAAGGTGCGGGCGCAACGCAACCACACCTGATTCCAATGCATTTTTACAATATTGTTTTGCAAGTCTGATATTCGTTTCATAATCCCCTCGGTAGGCTGTATAGGTATACTCAACCGCATACGGCTACCTCCCTTCCGGCATAAAAACAAGAAGTTCCGGTCCGGTCTTTAAAAAGTCAAAATGCAGGTAGTAATCCCGGATCAAATAGTCGCTGTACCGTTTATCAATCGCGTAAAACTTTCGCTCCACGAAATCTACCATTGTTGTATCTGGGATTTCTTCTGCAATGCGATCGTTATAGATATCAAGCAACTGGCTAAGACAATTCTTGCAAAACAGTTTACCTGCCTTTCTTTCTTCCAGATTACTATTTTCCCTGGCATAACGCTCCCTTTTCCAAATCGCCTTCTTGATCCGTCGAAACAGCAACCGCACTCCCACCATCTCCTAGTACCGTTATTAAATGATAACTCAAACTGTTTACTTTTCTGATTTTCCACCATCAGCATCGCTCAGAATAGGAATATCCACAATCTGCCCGTATTCACGTTCATGAATCCTATAGAATCAAACTCACCGTAATATCCCATCAGCCTCCATTTCCACATAGATAGCAGCTATTATCAGCTTCCCGCGAAACATCTGTGTTTGCCATTTTTCAGAACAAGACGTTATAACCAACCAGTTAAGAACAACTACGCCTCACCATGCGGCATAGAATCGTCTTTTTATGGCTCATATCCATAATCTATATTCTCCCCATAATCATCATCTAACTGTTCCATGGGTTCTGTATCCCGAATCGCCTTCTCTTCCTCATGCCTGTTCAAAAATCTCCAGGCATACCATTTGCTGTCTGGTATCTGCTCGGCTTCCGGCACGATTTTATTAAAGGCGTGTCGATACGCAGGATAGCATGTACATAACGTGGATATTAAATCAATCTCCGACGCAATACAGTCCTGGCATTCATGGAAGATTCCTTTAACTCATAAGGAATGGCGCATGAATCAGCGGAATAATACAGATAACCGTTTCGTTCTTCTTCATACTCATATGCCATAGGAGAGAGGAAATTTAGCAACAGCCGCACCGAAACGAAGCATACTGAT
>VOFH01002852.1_pt1 | contig 22912 bp, 35 predicted proteins | sample 5384091 | NCBI WGS metagenome assembly VOFH01 (sample SAMN12384727, study PRJNA508395) | human gut metagenome | isolation source: healthy gut G | host: Homo sapiens
TAGTTACGTATTGCTGATACCTGCGGAATAATTCATATTTGCAATACTCTCCTGTTGCAATCGGGAAAGCGGAGACTCGCACGTTTTCCACGCATCCATAACTGCGTGAACAATCCGGTGGAAATACAGAATATGTATTGTCATTGACAGGAATTCTGCTGAGATTTGCCCCACCAGAGGAATGTCTGTGGCGTATCGCGTCGGTTGTAAAGCTGTCCTCTGATCTCGATGTAAAGATTTATCAGGATAGAGTGTGTGAAGGACGCCATTCCCTTTGTTCCGTACATTTTGTCGATTTCACTTACATATACGGTAGAAGCATCCATCTTCGTTTTCTTCAAAATAGAAGTCAACCGGAGCGCGTAAGTGGATGGACGGTGGTGCTATGGCCAGTTGAATTCGATACTGCCGGAGCATCCACGGACCGGTAAGTCCTACGAGTGCAGGCTCGATCACATGGTTGTAATAGACAAAATCATAGTTATTCGTTTTGTCAAGGGCTCTCTGGATACGTCCACCCAGTTCAGGGAGCGATCATCACAAGAAGATAGTCATTTTCCATGTAGATTGCATGATACTCTACATCCTCTTCTCATCAGATATTTTTTCAGTTACCGGCATAGATAAACTCTTTCCTGTGCTGCCCTGATAAGCGCGGTTTTCTAAGAAAAGTGGGCTTTTTTCCGGAGCTGCCGGTTTGTATGTAGGGAGAACGATCTGCTCTTCCCAGACGCGTACGTTGTTGTTCGCCATAATAATAATCCTTTCTGCAGTTTTTGTGTAATTGTGGATCCTGCTCTGGTAGAATCCATGGACAATTACCCTGTTCTAATTTTGTTTTCTGCAGTCAGGAATAGCATAAGTATCCGACAGATAAAATGGCATATAGCATATAAAGATGGACAATATTCCTCTTTCGGTGCTATATTGTTCCCCAAAGGAGTGGATGAGATTATGGCAGATATGAAATGGTAGAAATCAGATGGCTTCCCGGATGAAAAATATATGATCGTCCCAACGGGAGTCTTTTTACAGAATATATGGCGCATCCTTTGATTCGAGCGGCATATCTCTTATGGATGTGGGTTCTTCCCGAAAGCAAAAGAGCACTATCGGGAGAGAAGAGGAGCAGATCAGTATATTTTTAATCTATTGTACGGAAGGGAAAGGTATCATAGAGTAGAGGATCAAAATATACAGGATAGGAGAAATCAGATTTTTTGTATTCCGAGAAATGTTCGACAAATATTATGCGGATGAGAAAGAACCATGGAGTATTTTGTGGGTTTCCATTTAAAGGGAAAATACGAAGTACTTTCCGCTGGAAGAGCGGAAGATCGTCCATATTAATTCGGACACAGTGATAACCGAATGATGGTTTCTGTTCAAACTGCTCTTCCGGGTATTGGAGCGAAACTATACCATTGGAACTTTATTTATATCTCGCAGGTGCTGTCACTGATTCTTTTTCGGAGGTGTATTTCCGGAGAGGGTGGATGAAAAGCAGTACGCAGGACCGGCATGTTACAATGGTAATCCGCTATATGTACCAGCATTTGCGAAAATCTTACTTTAGAAGAAATATCCGAAGAAGTGCAGTTGTCAAAGAGTTATCTGAATGCGGTTTTTAAGGCACAGACAGGGAAATCTCCGGTAGAGTTTTTATCCATTTTAAAATGCAGGAGGCATGTAAGCTTTAAAATCACTGGTGACTATTATATATTTATGAGGTGAGTTCTGAACTTGGATATACAGACCAGTATTATTTTCGCGATCTTTAAGAAAAGTGGTAGGGGTGTTCCGAAAGACTACAAAAACGGCGACTACTTTTACAGTGGATAAGTAAGTATAGAATGACAGTAATATTGTCCATCAAAGGATAACATATGGAATTTCATAGATATAAGAGAAGTGTTATACTTTGAACATAGAATACAGGAAACAAAAGATAAAATTAGATAGTATAAAGGGGGATTTTATAATGTCAGAAGTAAAATTACCAGAGAAAATGCTCGAAATGAAGCTTCCGGGAGGCGCTAAGGTTGAAGCTGTGGTAGTGGAGGTTCCAAAACCGGGACCAGGGGCAGGTGCTTTTGAAGATGAAAGCTGCCAGCTTATGCGGAAGCGATCCCTGAAGCATATTTATTATGAACATACGGACAAAACAGGCGGCGCCAGATATGATGATGTGACGCAGGACATGAACCAAGCGGACAGGTTGTCGCTGTAGGTGAAGATGTCAGTGACTTTAAAGTCGGAGACAGAGTGGTCGTATATCATATTCAGGGCTGTGGTTACTGTGGACGAAGTGCCGGAAAGGATTTTTTATCAACTGTCAGAATCCGGAGAGACGTGCGTATGGCTGGCAGAGAGATGGCGCATTGGGAGAATACATGGTAGCGGATGAAAGTACATGTATCCATCTTCCGGATTTCCTTACTTTATGAAGATGGAGCTATGATCGCGTGCGGATTCGGAACTGCATATCAGGGACTTTTAAGAGCGCATGTTTCCGGAAATGATACCGTACTTGTTATGGGGCTTGGACCGGTCGGTCAGGCTGCAATTATTCTGGCAAAAGCACTTGGAGCAAAGACCATTGGAGTGGATATTGCAGAAGAACGTATGGAAATGGCAAGAAAAGTTGGCGCCGATGAAGTATTAAAGGTGATGATGACGTTGTAGAGAAGATTATGGGTCTGACAAACGGAAAAAGGTGTAGAGGTTGCCGTAGATTGCTCCGAAGCAGTATCGGACGTGTCAGATGTCTGGAAGCTGCAAGAATGTGGGCGAATGTTGTTTATTTAGGTGAGCAGGGAACGGTTACCTTTGAACCAAGTCCTCTTCTTCTACACAAAAATATTACACTGCATGGTTCATGGGTTACCCTGTAAGTAATATGGAAAAACTTGTGGAGCTCTTAGACCGCAAGAAAATTCATCCAAGCCAGATTATTACACATCGATTCCTGCTGCGTGAGACGGACAAGCATTTGAGATCTTTGCCACAGGAAAGACCGGAAAGGTATGCGTTTGTCACGAAATGGAATAAGAAAGAAGGAAGGTTCCGGGATGAAAAGTAGAAAAGTTTAGAAATGGATGGCTGCAAATGACTATGACGGAATCATTCTCGGCAGAAGAGACAACTATACATGGATCAGCGGAGGGCTAAGAATCACGTAACGTCAAATACAGAGACAGGTGTTGCATATTATGTGATTGAGCCGGAGCGGATCTGGCTGTTTGCAGACACAGCGATCTTCCCAGAATGTCAGAAGAACAGAATCCTCTTGGAGCAGAGCCTGTTTTAGTTCCGTGGTATATGTCTATGGAAGAGCAGCTCAAAGAAAAGATTCAAAGGGGAAAAGTATGTATCAGATACAGGGATCGCAGGGACGCAAAATGTCGAGGAAGCTCTTGTGAATCTTAGAATGCATCTGTCAAAAGAAGAGGTAGAGCGTTACCGCGAGATTGAGCGGCGTGCGCACAGATTGTAGAAGGAATCTGTAAGGAAGCAAAGTCCGGTCAGACAGAGGTTGAAATCGCAGAACGGTTGAAGTGCAGATGTATCGAACAGGGGATCAGTCCGATTGCGTTTTAGTCGGAGCGGATGAACGAATCTTAGATTATCGTCATCCGATGCCAACGGATAAAAAAGATTAAAAAGTCTGATGGTTGTGCTGGGTGGAGAGAAATATGGCTTGTATATCAGTATGACGCGAATCGTGTATTTTGATGAGATTCCGGAAGAAATCAAGGAACGATATCAAAAAACACAGTATATCTTTGCCTGTATGCAAAAGATGATGCGCGAAGGTATGGGATATGGAATATTTTGCGAATGTGCAGAAATTATATGAAGAGGCAGGATACGCACAGGAATGGCAGATGCATCATCAAGGAGGCCCCACCGGATATGGCTGCAGGGAATTTGTTGTTGTTCCCGGTCTTGATAAAAAGCTTCATGTGGGACAGGCTTATGCGTGGAATCCGACCATTCGGGAACAAAATGTGAAGAGACGACTCGGACCGATGAAAATGTAGAAATCTTTACACGAACAAAAGAATGGCCATTCACAGTTGTTGAGACTCCGTATGGAGCGCTTGATGTGGCTGATATTTTACAGAGATAAAAGTATATGAAATCGGGGACGGTATTTTTAACTGTCCCCGATTTGCGTTGTTTGAATTCTATAAAATAGTCCGATGGACTGCTTTTTGGCTGAAACAAAGAAAACCAAAAAATATTATAAAAGAATATAAAAAAATCAACTAAAAAACCAAGTATTGATAAAAATAGACAGGTAAATGTGTGATTTTTCACGATAAATTGTGGAAAATCTATAAAAAAATGTTGCATTCAAAAAAATGAACAGTGCTATAATGGGCGTAGTTAATAAAATACTTAATTAAAGACATTACTTAAGTTGGAACGTGACAATATGAGAAGAAGTACAAATAATTCAGAAGTAAAAAAAATAAATAGAAACAGGGTCTTTCGATATATTAATGAACAGAAAGAGACTTGTATGACAGAGATTGCTTCGGCATTGGAGATGAGTGGACCGACAGTACTTTCTCTGGTGAATGAGTTGAGAGATTCAGGGATGATCGAAGAGGTCGGAGAGTATAAATCTACCGGAGGAAGAAAAGCGAAAGCAATTGCTTCGGTAAAAGGGATTCGTTATGCGCTTGGACTGGATATCACGAAAATCATATTGTTATTGCATATACAGACCTGACACAGCAGGTTTTGAATTATGAACGTATGTATAAACCGTTTGAAAATACAGCGGAATATTTTCGTGCGGTGTCAGAAGAGATTCAATTTGTTCGCCAAGAATAAAATTCGGACGAACGTATTGTTGGGCTGGGGATTTCGGCACCGGTAATTATCGACCGGATCGTGAAATGATTTCCAATTCCCATGCGCTTGGCGTTCATAATGTACCCTTGAAAACTGGACAACTTTATATGCCTTATCCGAGCGCGTTGTTAAATGATGCTAATGCGGCAGTATTGACAGAGTGGATTGGAAAAGAGACATGTGAAAGCATGGTATATCTGTCTTTGAGCAATACCGTGGGCGGTGCGGTTGTATATCAGTTCGGATCGCGGGAATGTATATAGCCGGGATGGATATCTGAAGGATGTCAGCAGCATGCATTTGGGCAATAATTGGAGAAGCGGAGAGATTGGTCATATGGCGATCCATCCGGAGGGCCGCAAATGCTATTGTGGAAAAAAAGGATGTGTGGATGGGCTGTTCAGCGCTTCGGCTGGCAGATATGGAAGATGGTATACTGGAAAATTTCTTTGTTCATCTGGAGGAAGGAAGCGAAGAACATAAAAAAGTATGGGAAGAGTATATGGAGAATCTGGCTTTACTGTAGATAACCTTCGAATGATCTTCGATATGGATGTAGTGCTGGGTGGTTATGTAGGATGTTATATGGAACCCTATATTCCGGGAACTGCAAGAGGCTTTCAGAATTGGATATTTTCGAAAGACGCGGTAATTATGTGAGAGCGTGTGGATGTCGCAGTGAAGCTTCCGCATTTGGAAGTGCAATTTATCAAATGGAAGCACATTGAATCAATATAAATGTTCTCTGTAGGTTTTGAAAATCTTGTGCAAAATGTATAAAAATAATTTAATATTTTGTTTGTTATTACATCTTGCATAAAAAATGGTACAAGGAATATAATTACAACAACATTTATAAAACACCTTTACAAAAACTAAGGCAGGGACGATTGCTAACGGGTAATGCTAGCAACCATATTCAGAAGGAGGAAGACGAAGATGGGAATTATTGAAAAATGAGACTGGACGGAAAGGCAATCTATGTAACAGGAGCTGCAAAGTGGAATCGGAAAAGCTGCAGCTACGGCATTCGCAGAGGCAGGAGCAGATGTAGCGGGATTGTTGATATCAACATAGAAGGCGCGGAAAGGTTGCAAAAGAAATCGCGGAAGCTACAGGATCTAAAACAATTGCAATCCAGTGTGATGTAACAAAACAGGACCAGGTAGAAGCAATGGTTGCAAAAAAGTTGTTGATACATACGGAAAATTAGACGCTTGTTATAATAATGAGGAAATCGCTTTGAATGTTGAAGCTGAGAATATGACTTACGAACAGTGGAGCAAGGTTATCGACATCAACTTAAACGGTGTATTCCTCTGTGCGACAGCAGCAGGAAGACAGATGCTGAAGCAGGGTTATGGTTCAATCATCAATACAGCATCTATGTCAGGACACATTGTAAATGTTCCTCAGCCACAGCGTGCATACAATGCTTCTAAAGCGGGAGTTATCATGCTGACAAAATCATTGGCGATCGAGTGGGCGAAAAAGGTGTACGTAAACTGTATCAGCCCTGGATACATCGGAACAGACTTGATCATGAACGCTGAACATTTGAAACCACTGATTGAAGAGTGGAATGGAATGGCTCCAATGGGAAGACTTGGAAAACCGGAAGAGCTTCAAGCAGTTTTGGTATACTTGGCAGGAGACGCAAGTTCATTTACAACAGGTTCAGACATCGTAGTTGACGGAGCATTTACCTGCTTCTAGGAAACCATTTGGAGAAGATAGCTAAAAGCGAAAGCTATAAAATAATTAAATTCATAAGGAGGAAAAATTATGAAGAAAAGTTTTAGCAGCCATTCTGTGTGGCAATGGTAGCATCCATGATGATCGGATGTACCACAAAATCACCTACATCTGGTGGAGATGACAAGAAAGATGATGGAAAAGGTGTAAAAAAGATCGGTATCACAATCCAGAACTATGAGAATGCTTACTGGCTGGTGTTATGAGTAAGCTGGAACAGATTCTGAAAAGACGAAGGATATGATGCAACAATCGTTGGATGTGAAGAAAACTCTGCAAAACAGATCGAGCAGATCGAGAACTTCATCACTTCCGATGTGATCTTATCATGGTTCACCCAAATGATGCTGACGCTGTAGAAGAAGTTTGCGGACGTGCATTAGATGAAGGTATCAAAGTAATGTGCTGGGATAACCCGATGGAAAATACAACAGCTAACTGGGTCTTTGATAATACAGAACTTGGAAAGAAATCGGAAAAACAGCAGCTGCATTTATCAACGAGCACTACACAGTTGACAACAAAGCTCAGGTATGTGTAATGGGTAAACCAGATACACAGGTTCTCTTAGAGAGACAGAATGGTATGAAGCTGGTCTTAAAGAAAACTGTAAAGACAACACGAAATCGTAGCTACAATTGACGGGTGTTGTTAATAACGAAGTTCAGTCTAAAGCTGAATCTGTACTTCAGGCCAACCCAGATTGTAAAGTATGGGTAGGTGTTGGTGCAGGCGCTATGATTGGTTCTAACACAGCTCTTCTTGCTAAATACGGCGGAGCTGGCAAGATTCCTGGAGGATTGTGAGTTATCACAACAGACGTTACTTCTGAACAGTTAGACTCTCTGGAAGCTGGCGATGAGGCAGTAAGAGCTATCGTTGATTGAAGGATCTAACACAGATACAAACAAAGCTTGTTTTCGAAATGTTCAAGAGAATTTAGACGAGAAGATTTCTAAAATAAAAACGTATACAGACCTACAATGGAAATCAACGCTGACAATATCGCTGAGATTCAGAAGGGGATGTAATATAATAGTTTAAACTATTAAATAGCACAGATGAGATGGAGGCGGCTTCGCAGCCTCTAAATAATATAATCACGGGGGGACGAATATGAGCGAAGAATATGTATTACAATTACAGCATATAAGAAAAGAAGAATTGGCAAGTTGTTGCGCTGTCAGATGTTACCTGGAATTGAAAAAAGGTGAGATTCTCGCTCTTATCGGAGAGAATGGTGCCGGAAAATCAACATTGATCAAATGCTGTTCAGAGCAGTTATACCTACTTCTGGTGACATCATAGTCAATGGGAAAACATTTAAGAGTATGACGCCTCAGCTTGCGGCGGAGAATGGAATCGCAATTATTTATCAGGAATTCAACAATGTAAAGAATTATCTGCTGCAGAGAACCTGTTTTTGGGTAGACCAATTAGAAAAAGGAATCATTGTAGATAAGAAAGCAATGGAAGAAGAGGCTGCAAAAGCCTTCGAACGTTTACATATCAAAATCAATCCGAAATCTCGATGAAAGATTTAACTGTCGGATATCAGCAGATGGTCGAGATTGCAAAAGCGATCCAGCAGGATGCAAAAATCCTGATCATGGATGAGCCTTCTGCACCTTTAACAAGCGCAGAAGTAGAAAGTATGTTTGAAGTAGTAGAGCTCCTTAGAAAGCAGGGAGTATCTATTATATATATCTCTCACAGACTGGAAGAAATCTATCGCTTGTCTGATAGAATCCTTGTTCTGAGACGGTGAATATGTCAAGACACTGATTACAAAGGACAGCCATGTGCAGGAAGTTATCAACTTATGGTTGGACGTGAATTGACAGAAAGTTATCCACCGAGAAAAGACTGTATTGACAAAAACGACGTTGTGTTGGAACTGAAGAATCTGACAGGCAATGGCGATAAAAATATTAGTTTAAAGCTTCATAGGAGAGATTCTCGGTCTTGGCGGACTGGTAGAGCAGGGCGTACATGAGCTTGCAGAGATGATCTTGGAGCAGTACACAAGGAATCTGGACAGATGTTCTTCAAAGGAAAAGAAGTAAACTAAAAGAGCCCTAGAGAAGCGATCGATCTTGAATCGCGCTTGTTCCGGAAGACCGAAAACGTCATGGAGCGATGCTTGGCATATCTATTAAAAATAATATTAATATGCCGATTTATAAGAAGAATTCGACACTCAGTGTGATCAATAAGAAGAAAGAGTGGAGTATTGCTGAAAAATATGAAGAAAATATGGCAATTAAAACTCCGTCACTGAACCAGCTTGTTAAGAACTTAAGTGGTGGTAACCAGCAGAAAGTAATCCATGGAAGATGGCTTGCAGCGGATTCAGAATTGATTATCTTTGACGAGCCTACACGTGGTATCGATGTAGGTGCAAAATATGAGATTTATAAATTAATGAATGATCTGGTGGAGAACCAGGGCAAGGCAGTCCTGATGATTTCTTCTGAAATGGAAGAACTGATGGGTATGTCTGATAGAATTATTGTACTGTCTGAAGGAAATATGACCGGCGAACTCAACAAGGATGAGTTTAGTCAGGAAACGATTATGGCACATGCGTCCGCAGCCAGCGTTGAGGAGGGCTAATATGAAGAGAATAAAATTACAAATCAATTAAAGACAAAGCGATCGGCTTGTACTTGTAGTATTGGTAATTGCATTTACGATCGCAAACGAGAGATTTATCAATCCAAATAATATCCTTACATTGTTACGTCAGGTTTCTATGTATGGTATCGCATCTATCGGTATGACATTTTGTCATCTTACTTGGTGACATCGACCTTTCCACAGGTACTGTGATTTCTTTTGTAAACATTCTGTGTGCGCACATGATGGTTAACATGGGAATGAATCCGGTGGTTGCAGTCCTTATTTCACTGGTTGCTTCTACTTTGATCGGTGTTAAATGGTTTCATGGTATCTACAGTAGGAATTCCTGCAATTATTGCAACGTATGCGACACAGACTGCCTTTATGGGACTTGCGCTTATCATGTGTGGTGGTATGCCGATCGAGTGGATTCTCTAAAGGATTTGCTATGATTGGTCAGGGATACGTTGGTGTTATTCCGATTCCGGTTATTATTATGGCAATCTGCTTTGCAATTGGATCATTTATCTTGAACAAGACTTATTTTGGACGTTACTTCTATGCCGTAGGCGGTAACGATGGAAGCAGCGAGACTTTCCGGTATCCTTGTTAACAGAATCAAAATATCTGGTATTCGCAATATCTGGCTTCTTCGCAGGACTTGCAGGTATCGTAATGTTGTCTCGTACAAATTCCGGTAATACATCAGCACGGGCTGACGGTTTGAGTTTGAAGTTATTACTTGTGTAGTTCTCGGTGGAGTATCTATTACAGGTGGTTATGGTAAAATGTCAGGTGTTGTAGCCGGTACATTTATTATCGGTGCTCTGAAAAAAATGGTATGGTGCTTATGGATGTTAACTCTTATGCACAGAAGATCGTTATGGGTATCGTATTGGCTCTTGCTGTTGGATTTGATTGCTATCAGAAGAGAAAAAGAGATAAAGCTTAAATTGAACGTAAGAACTATGATAATAACTCCCAGCAGATATCTATTTGCTGGGAGTTTGTGTATATAGAAGAAAAGTTATGTGTCAAGGAGGAAGAGATTCATGAGAAAAAATTCAAAGCAATGCCACTGGACAGGAGGCGTTCGCTCCGTTTGGAGAATATTATGATATGCTGCATCCAGTGGATATGCGCTGGCGGGTGAAATTCACAAATTCTATCCGGATCGGATCAGTGAGTCGTGTGGAACCCGTGTGGGATATTCGCCAATAGAAGTGAAAAAAGAAGACCGTATCATCATAAAAAGAAGTGGAATATCATACGACAACACCGGAGTTGATACTGCCGCTGAATGATGATATGATTATACATGTAGGCCTGCATCGGTCGGGCATCCGGTAACAGAATTTACGAAAGCATTTGTTGTTCCACAGGGAACATTGGTGAAGATTCATACAGCGATTTGGCATTTGGCGCCCCTTCCGGTAAATGAGGAAACGCTTCATGCGATGATCATCCTTCCGGAATGTACATACGCCAATGATTGTACAGTGGTAGAACTAAGTGATGCGGAGCAGTTTGAAATAGAGAGGTAAAAAGTCTCTCCAGAGGAAAAGGTAGCGTATGGAAAGAGAAAAATTAAGTGCCAATGAAATTAAGATTCAGAATAGACAGCGGATTTATCAGTTTATCCGTGAAAATCATCAAGTGTCTAAGCAGGATGTTGTAGTGGGATTACAGCTTAGTCTACCGACAGTCACTCAGAATTTGGAATATTTAAGAGACAATGGATTGATTGATACATCAAAGAAAATTCGAAATACAGGTGGACGAAATGCAATGGCGTATACATACGTTGCTGATGCAAGAATGGCAATCGGTGTATATTTGTCCGCGAATCATATGGGTGTAGTAGCTATAAATTTATCCGGAGAAGTCGTCTGTCATTTAAGAGAAAGCGTGGCATTTGATTTAGAGGATGATGCTTATTTGCAGAAGATAGGAAAATCTGTAGAAGAGATTAAACAGAAGGCAGGTATTGCTGACAACCAGCTTCTTGGAGTAGGAATTGCTGTTCCAGGATTGATCTCCAGTGACGGAGAATCAGTAACATACGGACTGACACTTGATTTACAGGAAGGACAAGGGCACAGATCGCGAAATATATTCCTTATAAGAACAGGCTGGTGCACGATTCTTATGCGGCAGGTTATATGGAAACGTGGGTGGACCGTCAGGTGAAAATGCGTTTTATATTAGTCTGAGCAACAGTATCGGTGGAGCAATGATCATTGACAACGCGATTTATGAAGGAGACAGTCTCAAAGGCGGAGAGATCGGACATATGACAGTTGTGCCGGAAGGCGGAGAACTTTGTTATTGCGGAAAAAGAGGCTGCTTTGATACGCTTTGTCGTGCCGGTAATCTGGATCAGTATACGGATGGCAATTTGGAAGCATTTTTTCAACTTCTTGCAAATGGAGATGAGGGAGCGAAAAAACGCTGGATGAAATATCTGGATGATCTGTCCCTATCGATACATAACATCCGGATTTTGTTTGACGGAACGGTAATCCTCGGCGGATATGTAGGAGCTTATATTGGCGAATACATGGAAGAACTGAACAGAAGGGTGGATGAGAGAAATCCTTTTGGAGATAGAGCTGAAAATTATCTTCGCCCATGTCGTTATAAGGTTGAAGCGACGGCGGCTGGAGCAGCCATCTTTTTGTGGATCACTTTCTGGAGAACATCTAATACGATTATTTTGCGGAGTCAGCATTGTGCAATATAACTAAAAAGATCGCAGATAATTCTTTGAATATGCAAATTGACAAAAGATTATCTGCGGTTTATTATATAAATAACTTTTTATAAAACAGGTTTATATAAGAGAAAAGGAGGAATAAAATGAACTATTTATTGGGTACGGATATCGGAACATCAGGAACAAAGACTATCTTGATGGATACGACAGGAAAATTGATCGCACAAGACTTACAGGAATATGATGTTTTGACACCAAAGCCGCTGTGGGCAGAGCAGTGGCCGGATGTGTGGTATGAAGTTACCAAAGATTCTATCCGCAATACAGTTGCAAAAAGCAGCAGAGGCCGGAGTGAAAGCGGAAGATATTAAAGGAATTGCGATTAGTGGATTGTATGGAGGTTCCGGAATTCCGTTAGATGAAAATATGAAACCAATTGTCCTTGTATGATATGGATGGACAGAAGAGCGGATGATGAGACGAAATGGGTATTGGATCATATTGGAGAAGAAAAACTGTTAGAGATTACGCATAATGGAGCGGATCCATATTACGGATACACAAAGATTTTATGGATGAAGAACCATGAGCCGGAAAATTGGGCGAAAACGAAATTGTTCCTGCCACCGAATGATTATGTGATTTATCATTTGACAGGAGAAATCGCGATTGATTATTCTTCAGCAGGAAATATCGGCGGTATCTTCGATATGAATACGAGAACATGGTCTGAAGAACTGATGGAAGCAATGGGAATTCCGATGTCTATGCTGCCTCAGAGAATTGTAGAATCTACAGATATTGTAGGTGGAATGACAAAAGAAGCTGCTGAGGATCTTGGATTGTGGGAAGGTCTTCCGGTTATTGCAAGTGGTATCGACTGTGGCGCAGCCAATATTGGTCTTGGTGTGTTTGAATCAGGAGTATATGCGGCGGGGGCTATCGGAACATCCATGTTGGCGTTAATTTCTGATAAACCGGTAGAAGGAAAAGGTCTGATCGTATGGCCATATTTTATATGATGCGAAAAACTCTCTTACTATTTTGCCGGAGGAAATACCGCAGGAGCAATTGTAAAAGTGGTTCAGAAATACATTGTGTCAGTGGGAAATTGAAAACCAGAAGAATGGCGGTCCGAATCTCTATGATGTTCTGAATGGACAGGCAGAAAGAGATTCCGGCAGGAAGTGAAGGTCTGGTAGTGCTTCCTTATTTCATGGGAGAGAGAAGCCCAATATGGGATTCTGATGCAAAAGGAACAATCGTGGGATTGTCATTAGCACATACAAAAGGTCACCTTTACCGCGCATTTTTGGAAGCTGTTGCATATTGTCTGCGTGACGCGATGGAAGCAACAGGAAGCGATCGGGAGAGTATATTCTGATCGCAGGAGGCGTTACAAAATCAAAAAAAGTATGGCGTCAGATTTTTGCAGATGTGACAGGTTATCCGGTGGTTTGTCCGATTTATGATGTGGAAGCAAAATATGGGAGATGTTATGCTGGCGGAATCGGTACAGGTCTTCTTACATATGAGGAAGTAAAAAGAAATGGCAGGTTCTCGATGACAAGATTATGCCAAATAAAGAAGCACATGAGAAGTATAATGAATACTTCAAGCTCTATAAGAACATCTATCACCACTTAAAAGATGATATGAAAGAATTGACAAGAATTCGTTAATCAAAGTTGGAAATAAAAAGAGCTGACAGGCAATTGGCAGCATAAAACAAAAAGGCAGGTATCACTCGTATGAGTGGCACCTGCCTTTGAATAAAGATATCTGCTTTTTTTAACAAAATGAGAAGCGTTAAAATGAAAAGAAATAGTAGTACCGGAAGGAAGATACCGGCTTTTAAACCGAAATATGTATTTATAATTCCCATGAACCAAGGTCGAACATTCCGCCAAGACCACCGAAGGCAAAATAAAGTCCCTGAACTCTTCCTGCATTTCCGGATGGGGAGAGGCAAGCATTGCGGTGGCGGTAGGAAATACAATGAGTAAAATAGTCCGGATAAAGCAATAATCATCGATAATGGTCCCCGAACTTATGAGTCCGATAAGAATACAAAAGGAAACGCCAAAAGATGCCGCTGCCATTACTGGTAAATCTGCCGATGCGATCAATAATAAAAAGCCGCCGGGCAAATCGACAAATGTATAGTAATATAGAAAAGGACAATAACTGTGCGCTTTTTACAGCAGTGTAATGGCGATCGGTAATATAAAATTCAACCAGCCATGTAGTGAGCCCCATCTCAGCAGCCATGTACATAGAAATTAATGAAGTACATTAACAGTAAGTCTTTGCGGAAGAACCGGATGGAACTGTCGGAGCATTCTCCTGTGTTCTGCCAAAGAGACAGAATCACCGGAAACGCCACTCTGCTTTGGAGCGCGTATGGATATAAAGTAAAAGTGCAATCGGTATCAGAAGAACAAGTCCCATATAGTAGACAAAACGCCAGGAATGTCCTGCGTGCAGCAGTTGGCTGGCAAGTATCGGGGAGAGGATAGAACCGATTCCGAAATTGCAGTCAGCATATTTAAATAACGTCCTTTTTCTCCGGATAATAGGTAGTGATGATATTGCTTCCACACAATTCCAAAGTGCCCAGCCCGAAACCGATAAAGGAAATAAACAGGAACAAAATGGCAGGGAGGAAACCGAAGCGTAGCCTGCTGTCCCCCAGGATCGTACTTGCGGCACAGAGGATTAGTGTTGCGCGGTGTCAAGCCGGTCAATGAAGATTCCAGTGATAAAAAGTAGATAAAAATATCCGCCATATTGACCCAAAACGATAGTTCCGCCAAGAGAATAGCTAAAGGTTCAGATCTTTGAGTATTGTAGAAAGGGTAGAACCTTTCAGACTGTCAAAGAGTCCGAACAAAAGAGACAAAAAAATACTTCCGAGAGTGAAAGCAGCTTTGTGATTCCATTTATGAATTGATTTACTCTGCGTCATAACGACCTCCACGATGAAAATAAAGAAAATTCAAGAGATTTTTCCGTTAACGTTATTATATCAAATTTTAGTGGCGAAAACAACGAAAAACAATGAATAAATAATTTGATTTACGTTGATTTCTGTGCTAAAATGAAGAAAACAAATAAAAACAATATAAAAAAGAACGAAAAACAACAAAACAGACAAACAAACCCAAAAAAACAAAAAGGAGAATCATTATGAAGGCGAGTTAGAAATCAAACAGGAAATGTGTGAAATTGGAAGACGTGTCTACAACAGAGGCATGGTTGCAGCAAATGACAGGGGAATTTTTCGGTAAAATTAAGCGAGGACGAGTATCTGTGTACCCCCGACAGGAGTGAGCAAAGGGATTTATGACGCCGGAATATATTTGTAAAGTGAATGCGAAAGGTGAAGTTCTTGAAGCGAACGAGGGATTCCGTCCATCTTCTGAGGTGAAGATGCATATGCGTATTTACCAGAGCGTCCGGACGTGAATGCGGTTGTACATGCATCCGATGTATGCGACTACTTTTGCGATCGCAGGGGAAGCGTTAATGGATCCGATCATGCCGGAGGCAGTCATTTTCTTAGGAGGTGTGCCGCTTGCAAAATACGGAACTCCTTCTACGATGGAAATTCCCGGACTCTATTCAGGAATTTTTACAGGATTATGATGCAGTGCTTCTGGAAAATCACGGAGCATTGACTTATTCAGATACATTGATGAACGCATATCATCGTATGGAATCTGTTGAGTTTTATGCACGTTTGATGTATCAGGCAAGAATGCTTGGAGGTCCGAAGATCATTCCTCTCCACACAAAGTGGAAGAGTTAAATGAGATTCGCAGAAATATGAATCTTCCGGGAAGACATCCGGCTGTAAAATAGTATTTGACATATGGTGAGTCTGAAAAAGGAGGAACAAATATGGGAAAATATTATCTTGCCGTGGATATAGGAGCGTCCAGCGGACGTCATTTTGGCAGAACTCCATGATGGGCGGATGGATTTTCAAGGAAGTGCACCGTTTCCAAAATGGAATGCAGGAGAAAAATGGAGCCTTGTGTTGGGACGTTGAACAATTGTTTTCGGAAATAAAAACAGGTATGAAGAAATGCAGATGAAATAGGGAAAAATACCTGTGTCGGTGTCTGTGGATACATGGGGAGTCGATTTTGTATTGCTTAATAAAGAAGATAACGTAATTGGCGATACAGTGGATATCAGGATAACCGAACAGAAGGAATGGATCGGAAAGATCGAATCAGTGATTTCTCAAGAAGAACTTTATCGACGGTCGGGAATTCAGAAGCAGTCATACAATACGATTTATCAGCTTCAGGCAATTAAAGAAAAAATATCCGGAACAGCTTGGGAAGCAGAAAACGATGTTAATGTTTCCGGACTATTTCCATTTTTTATTAAGCGGAGAGAAAAAATGGAATATACGATTACATCTACAAGTCAGATGGTTGATGCAAAAACCGGAGATTGGGATTGGGAGTTGATTGAAAAATTGGGCTTTCCGAAGAAGATCTTCCGGTCTGTAGATATGCCGGGAACGTTAGCAGGACATTTGAGAAAGGAAGTTAAGGAAGAGGTAGGATATGATTGTGCGGTTGTACTTCCTGCTTCGCACGATACAGGATCGGCAGTGCTTGCAGTTCCGGCGGAAGGAGATGACGTGGTTTACAAGCTCAGGCACATGGTCCTTAATGGGTGTTGGAGCGTAGAGAACCGGATTGTTCACTGGAAAGTATGAAAGCTGATTTTACCAACGAGGTGGCGGCTATGATCACAGATATCGTTATCTGAGAAATATCATGGGATTATGGATGATCCAGTCGCAAAAAAAAGAGTTTGAAGAGGAATTAAGTTTTGCGCAAACATGTGAACGGGCAGAACAAGGAACAGATCCTTCTATAGTAGATTGTAATGATGCATCATTTATGGCGCCGAAAAGCATGATACAAGCGGTGCAAGACTTCTGTAGGCGAACGAATCAGCAGGTTCCAGAGAGCGTAGGTGAAATTGCAGCAGTTATATATAATAGTCTGGCGCGGTGCTACGCAGATACATTGGCACATTTAGAAGAACTGACCGGCAAGTATTATGACACCGTCTACGTAGTGGGCGGCGGATCGAATGCAGATTACTTGAATAAATTAACCGCGAAATACACGGAAGAAAAGTATCGGCGGGACCGGGTGAGGCAACTTCCATAGGGAAATATTGCGGTACAGATGCTTCGAGACGGTATGTTTGAAGACTTAGATGCAGCAAGAGCATGTATAAGGAAATCTTTCCATATACGGATGTATGAATAAAATACAAAAATTGGGACGGAGTTTGAAATGCTCCGTCTTTTTTTTGCGAAAAGGTCAAAAACCACATAAAAACAACAAATAAATGTTGATTTATATTTGAATAAGTGGTACTATTTCAATAGAAACAACATTATTGGAATTTGGTTTGCGAAATATTAATTTGATGGTCTATATGGATAATAGGAAAAGGAGGTGCCTGAATGCTTGCGATTGAGAGGCGTAATCGCATATTAGAGAAGCTTCAAAAGGATAAGCGTGTAGTGGTCAGTGAGTTGAGCCGTTTATATCGGGTGTCGGAAGAAACCATTCGTCGGGATCGGAAAAACTGGAAAATGACGGGCTGGTAATCAAAAGCTATGGCGGGAGACAGTTTTAAAACGAACATAGTATTTTTGATCTTTCCATTTAATATTCGCAAAAATCAGATGATTGTGGAAAAAACAGAAAATTGCGTGTATGATTGCGGATATGGTTCGAGACGGCGAGGCTCTTATGCTGGATGCCAGTTCTACAGCTGCGTATGTGGCGAAGAGAGTTGAAAGGGAAAGAAAGAAGGACTTACGATCATTACAAATTCGGTAGAAATCATTCTTGAGTTGTTTGATGTGCCGGAGTGGAATGTGATTTCCACCGGCGGAGTATCAAGAGAAAAATCTTTGCCCTTGTGGGACCGAATACGAATCGCATGATTAGCTCTTATCATGTAGATAAGGCAATTATTTCCTGCAAAGCATTGAACCTGGGCGTGGGGATGATGGATTCAGATGAGCAGGATGCCTGCAGCAAACGATTGATGTTAAATGCGGCAAAGGAACGTATATTGGTTGCGGACAATTCCAAATTTGACAAAATGGCGTTTGCGAAAGTGGCAGAGTGGACAGAGCTGACCAAGGCAGTGACGGATAAAGAACCGTCGAAAGATTGGCTGAAAGAATTTTGAACGTTTGAGGATAGATTGTGTTTATCCGGAAAAAGTAATATATAAAAATATTAAATAAATAGGAGGGAAAAAAAAATTATGGCATTAGTAACTTCAGAAAAAAATGTTAGCAGACGCACAGAAAGGCAACTACGCAGTAGGAGCTTTTAATGTGGAAAATATGGAGATGGTAAAGGCAGTTCTTGCGGCAGCAGAAGAATTACATGCACCTGTTATGCTGCAGACAACACCATCAACTGTAAAATACGGCACATTAGAAACTTTTGCGGCAATTGTTGCAGCAGAGGCTAAAAAGTATCTGTACCGGTATGTCTGCATCTGGATCATGGCAATAAGTTTTGAGCTGGCTGTGCAGGCGATGAAAGCAGGTTATACATCTGTTATGATCGATGGTTCTCACGAAGATTTCGAGGAAATGTGGCAATTACAAAAAAGTGGCAGATGTGGCAAAGCATTTGGCGTTCAGTGGAAGCAGAACTTGGTAAAGTTGGCGGTAAAGAAGATGATTTAGAAGCTGAGGCAGATACAAACACCGATCCTCAGGAAGCAAAAAAAAGAGTTCGTAGAGAGAACGGGAGTTACTTCTCTGGCAATCGCAATCGGAACAGCACATGGTTTCTATGCGGGAACACCGGTTTTAGATAAAGAGCGTGTGTCTGATGTGAAAAAACTCGTTTCTGCACCATTGGTTCTTCACGGAGCATCCGGTCTTAGTGAAGAAGGATGTAAAAAGAATGTGTGTGGAAAGAGGAATGTGTAAGGGGTGCAACAGAACTTTGTATACAGAACAGAAATTCGTGTTGCTGAAACATATCCAAAAAGAATGGTGGGAAGCAGTTTGCGATGCAATCCCCAAGGGTACTCGTAAAAGGAAATATTTCCTCGGAAGAGATTAAAGGAATCGGAATCGATGGACAGAGCTGGTCTGCGATCGCAGTCGATAAAGATGGAAATGTACTTACGAACACCCCAATCTGGATGGACACAAGAGCCACAGATATCTGTGAAGAATTCAATGAAAAGATTGGGAAAGACAAGATTTTTGAGCTTTTTAGTGGCAACTGATTTTTGCAGCCATCTTATACAACTGCAAAGATCATTTGGTATCAGAGAAATCTGCCGGAAGTCTATGCAAAGACTTATAAGATCCTTCAATCCAATAGTTATATTGCATACAAACTGACCGGTGTGATGACACAGGATCTTTCTCAGGGATATGGCCTTCACTGTTTTGATATGAGAACAGGAACATGGAATGAAGAGATGTGTCAGGAATTTGGATTTTCTTCTGAGCTATTGCCGGAAATTCATGCTTGTCATGAAGTGATCGGTGAGGTAAATGAGAAAGCTGCGAAAGAAAGCGGACTGGCGGAAGGAACACCGGTCGTGGCCGGAGGACTCGATGCAGCATGTGGAACTCTCGGCGCAGGAGTGATCCACAGCGGAGAAACACAGGAACAAGGTGGACAGGCAGGTGGAATGAGTATCTGTACTGATCAGTATCGTGCTGATGAGCGGTTGATTCTTGGATTTCATGTCGTGCCGGATTGCTGGCTCTTACAAGGCGGAACAACCGGAGGCGGCGGAGTGATGCGCTGGCTTGAGCGGGAGTTCGGAGCATACGAAAGAGAAGAAGGAAAACGTCAGGGAAAAAGCTCACTGGATTTATTTAATGAAGAGGCGGCAGCAGTAGCACCGGGAAGTGATGGAGTGATCTTCCTCCCATATATGTCCGGTGAGAGAACTCCGATTTGGGATCCAAATGCAAAAGGTGTTTACTACGGATTAGATTTCAGTAAGACAAAAGGACACTTCATCCGTGCGGCAATGGAAGGAACAGCATATGCATTGAAGCATAACCTTGATGTTGCAGAAGAGGCCGGAGCGAAAGTAGAAGTCCTGCGTGCGATGGGCGGGTCAGCAAACTCCCTGTTGTGGACACAGATCAAGTCTGACATCACAGGAAAACCGATCGTAGTTCCATCATCCGATACAGCGACAACACTCGGTGCAGTGATTCTTGCCGGAGTCGGAATCGGAATGTACAAAGACTTTGACGAGGCAGTGAAGCTTACTATTGAAGAGAAGCGTTCCCACGAACCGAATAATGAAAACAGAAAAGTTTACGATAGAAATTACGAAACATATATAGAGCTTTATAAACAATTAAAGGAAACTATGGCGAAAAACCATGAATAAGAAATAAATTAACAAAAGATCAAAAAAGGAGGATCTTGAAAATGAAAGCAGCAGTTGTATGTGCCAACGAAGACGTACAGTATCTTGATTACGATGAACCGACACCGGGACCGGGCGAAGTTAAGGTCAAAGTAAAATGTTCCGGTATCTGCGGATCTGATATTCCACGAGTACTTCATAACGGAGTTCATTTCTATCCAATCGTACTTGGACATGAGTTCTCAGGAGATGTTGTAGAAGTAGGTGAAGGTGTAACAAAGGTTAAGGTTGGAGATCACGTATCCGGTGCACCGTTGAAACCATGTATGAAATGTGATGACTGTCAGAACGGAAACTTCTCTCTGTGCAAACATTATAGCTTTATTGGTTCTAGAGAGCAGGGATCAATGCCGATTATGTAGTGATCCCAGAGCAAAATGCAGTTGTATATGATCCAGGCATTCCGTATGAACAGGCGGCCATGTTTGAGCCTGCCACTGTAGCTATCCACGGTGTATTCAGAATGATTATCAGGGCGGACAGTATGTTGCAGTACTCGGCGGCGGAACGATCGGAATGTTTACAATGCAGTGGTGCAAGATCTTCGGATCCAAGAAAGTTGTAGTATTCGACATCAGTGATGAGAGACTTGAACTTGCGAAACGTCTTGGAGCTGACGAAGTTGTCAACACAACGAAAGAAGAATTTTATGGAAGAGGCAATGGCGATCACAGGCGGCAAAGGATACGGATTTGTATTCGAGACAGCCGGACAGGTTCCGACTATGCATATGGCCTTTGAGCTTGCAGGAAACAAATCCCATGTATGCTTTATCGGAACACCACATGTGAATCTTGAGTTCACACCGGCAATGTGGGAGAACATCAACCGTAAAGAATTCAACCTGACCGGTTCCTGGATGTCCTACAGCGCACCGTTCCCGGGAAAAGAGTGGGATCTGGCAGCACATTACTTTGCGACAGGACAGCTGAAATTCGACAAAGGATTTATTTACAAAATGGTTCCGATGAGTCAGGCACAGGAAGCATTCCAGATGTTTAAGACACCGGGACTTGTACAGGGAAAGTAATGCTTGTAAACGAAGATTAATCAGAGGGGACAAGAGCTTTGATGTGTCAAAGCTCTGTACCGAATATGATACTTACAGTAACATTAAATGCAGCAATCGACAAAAGATATGTTGTGGAAGGCTATCAGGTCGGTGAAGTCAACCGTGTGAAAGAATGTGCCTACACACCGGGCGGAAAAGGATTAAATGTATCCAAGCCGGCGTCTATCGCAGGAGCGGAAGTGGTTGCGACAGGATTTGTCGGAGGTCATGCAGGAAATTATATCGAAGATGCACTGAAACCATTTGGAATCAAGAGCGAATTCTATCATCTGGAAGAAGAGAGCCGATCCTGTATCAACATCTGGGATGAAGTCAATCACGTGCAGACAGAATTTCTTGAGCCGGGATTCACGGTATCTGAGGAAGAATTTAAGGGATTCGAAAAACATTTCACAGAACTGGTGAAAAAGCAGATGTAGTTGCTATGTCAGGAAGTGTTCCAAAAGGACTTGACGGAACAGCTTATCAGCGTCTTGTAAGAATCTGCAAAGAGGTAGGAAAGAAAGTCATCCTTGATACAAGTGGAAAACTGCTTGAGATGGGAATCGAGGCAAAGCCGACGATGATCAAGCCGAACATTGATGAAATTCGAATGCTGACAGGTAAAGACTGTAATGAGATTGATGAGATCGTTGAAGCGGCAAAGAGATTCACGCAAGAGGCGTGAAGTTGTAGCAGTTTCTCTGGGAGCAGATGGTTCCTCTGGCGGTCAGTGACGAAGGAGAATATTTCGTGCGATTGTTCGCTTAATGGTATTACTTATACACAATACCATTAAGAAGATGAGTTTATATTTATAGATGATGAGATATGAGGAATAAAGCATGGGAAAAGAAGCGGCAGAACTTAGATATTTGAACTGAAAAATGAGTTGTGCAAAAAACAGATGAGGGTGTCTATCAAAGCGGAGAACGTATTCCATCAGAGCGACAGCCGGTGAAGAATATGGAAGAGCCGTATTACGGTAAGAAGAGCATTGGAGCTTTTTTGAAGATAATTTATCATCGTCAGAGAAGTCGTGGAAATGGAAACGAAAGTGACGCTAAAAAATTGCGGAATCGGAATCTCATGGATGTCATCGCATTAGTGGCGCCTTCTAAAAATCCGTTCTTTGTACGGTTTATCGCGGGAGTTTCAAAAATGTGCGTGGGAACAGGATACGCTGCTTTTTGTATGTGGAGGTTCCGGAATACACATCATGGAGGACTGTCTCTACCGGCTTGTGCTTGTAAATATTCGGAATGCGGTTGTGTGGCCGGATGACCAGAGAGTGGATGAGGAAAAAGCTTCTTAGGCTTCGCAGTATCGGTATGAATCTGGTGTTTTTTGATACGGATGCCGCACATCCTTTGCGGACAGTGCGTTTTTTAGCAATACGTAACTGGAACGAAGTACAACAG
>VOFH01002646.1_pt1 | contig 22902 bp, 21 predicted proteins | sample 5384091 | NCBI WGS metagenome assembly VOFH01 (sample SAMN12384727, study PRJNA508395) | human gut metagenome | isolation source: healthy gut G | host: Homo sapiens
CGCCGGTCGCCGTGATCTTTGCGACCTGCTTGCGGCGGATATCCTCCTCCGTGCGCAGACGGAACAGATACAGGCGGCGGACGGTCTCCTCGCGGATGGCGTTGATCATGCCGTCGAACATCGCAAAGCCCTCGCGCTTATACGCCACGACCGGATCGGTCTGCCCGTAGGCGCGCAGGCGGATGCCCTGCTTCAGGTCCTCCATGGCGTCGATGTTGTCCATCCAGTATTCGTCGACGACGCGCAGCAGGATGATGCGCTCGATCTCGCGCATGCGCTCCGCGCCGAACTCCTGCTCGCGCGCGGCATAGGTCTGGCGGAAGAGCGGATAGAGCTGCTCCTTCGCCTCGTCGCGGCTCAGGCCGGGCTGCGGGGCGAATGCGCCCTTCGGATAATAGACGCCCTCAAATTTTGCGTTGATCTGCGCCAGCTTCTCCGGGTCGTCGCAGTGGTCGGCACCGGCGAAGGCATCCTCGACCTCGGTGTCGATGACATAGTGGATCATGCCCTCGATCGTCGAGGAGAGGTCCTCGCCGTCGAGCACCTTCTGGCGCTGCTCGTAGATGACCTGACGCTGGGTATTCATGACATCGTCGTATTCCAGCACGTTCTTGCGCATCTGAAAGTTGCGGCTCTCGACGTTCTTCTGCGCGTTCTCAATGGCGTTGGAGAGCATCTTGGCGTCGATGGGCGTGTCCTCGTCGATGCCGAGCGAGTTCATCATATTCATGATGCGTTCGGAGCCGAACAGGCGCATGATGTCATCCTCGAGCGACAGATAGAAACGCGTCTCGCCGGGGTCGCCCTGACGACCGGCACGGCCGCGGAGCTGATTGTCGATCCGGCGGGACTCGTGGCGCTCCGTGCCGACGATGAACAGGCCGCCGGCCTCGCGCACGCGCGCGGCCTCCTCGGCGATCTCGGCCTTGTGCTGCGCCAGCAGCTGCTTGTAGCTCTCGCGCACGGCAAGGATCTCGGGATTTTCCGTCTCGGCATAGGAATTGGCCTCTGCCACCAGCTCGTCCGGCAGGCCCTGCTTGCGCAGGTCGGACAGTGCCATGTATTCGGCATTGCCGCCGAGCATGATATCCGTGCCGCGGCCTGCCATGTTCGTGGAGATCGTCACGGCGCCGAACTTACCGGCCTGCGCCACGATCTCGGCCTCACGCTCGTGGTGCTTGGCATTCAGCACGGTGTGCGGCACGCCCTCGCGCTTGAGGAGCTTCGAGAGATACTCGGACTTTTCAATGGAGATGGTACCGACCAGCACGGGCTGGCCCTTGGCGTGGCAGTCCTTGATCTGCTGGATGACGGCGCGGAACTTGCCCGCCTCCGTCTTATAGACGACGTCGTTGTGATCGACGCGGATAACGGGCCTGTTCGTCGGAATTTCGACGATGTCGAGCTTGTAGATGGCGGAGAATTCCTCCTCCTCGGTCATGGCCGTGCCGGTCATGCCGGAGAGCTTGGCATACAGGCGGAAGAAATTCTGGAACGTGATGGTCGCAAGTGTCTTGTTCTCGCTGGCAACGGACACGCCCTCCTTGGCCTCGATGGCCTGATGCAGGCCCTCGTTATAGCGGCGGCCGTACATCAGGCGGCCGGTGAATTCATCGACGATGATGACCTGGCCGTCCTTGACGACATAGTCGATATCGCGCTTCATGACGCCGCGGGCCTTCATGGCCTGATTGATGTGGTGCACGAGCGTCGTGTTCTCCACATCGGACAGGTTCTCCACGCCGAAATACTTTTCGGCCTTGGCGATGCCGCTGGCCGTGAGCGAGACGGTGCGGGACTTCTCCTCGACATAGTAATCGCAGTCGAGGTCGTCCTGAATTTCCTTCTCATCCGTTGTGGCAAACACCTTGCGGCGCAGGCCGGAGACGAAGAAGTCGGCCATTTCATAGAGCTTTGTCGATTCCTCGCCCTTGCCGGAGATGATAAGCGGCGTACGGGCCTCATCGATGAGGATGGAGTCGACCTCGTCGACGATGACGAAGTTATGGCCGCGCTGGACCATGTCCTTCTTATAAAGAGCCATGTTGTCGCGCAGATAGTCAAAGCCGAGCTCGTTGTTCGTGCAGTAGGTGATATCGGCAGCATAGGCGGCGCGGCGCTCGTCCGGCTTGAGATCGTGGACGATCAGGCCGACCGTGAGGCCGAGGAAGCGATAGACCTTCCCCATCCATTCCGAGTCGCGCTTGGCCAGATAGTCGTTGACCGTGACGATGTGCACGCCCTTTCCCGTCAGGGCATTGAGATAGGCAGGCAGGATGGCGACCAGCGTTTTGCCCTCGCCGGTCTTCATCTCCGCGATGCGGCCCTGATGCAGCACGATGCCGCCGATGAGCTGCACGCGGTACGGCCGCATGCCGAGTACGCGGTCCGCCGCCTCGCGGCAGACGGCAAACGCCTCAGGCAGGAGGTCGTCGAGGTCCTCGCCGCCCTGATAGCGCTTGCGGAACTCGTCCGTCTTTTCACGCAGCTGCTCATCCGTCAGCGCCTTCATCTCGTCCTCCATGGACTCGATGCGCGTGACGAGCGGCATAAGCTTCTTTACCTCACGCTCCGAGCGGGTGCCGAAGATTTTTTGAATGATTCCCATAGGATGCAAGACCTTTCCGTCGGATTTTCATCCGAAATTATATCACAATCCCCCGTATAAGAAAAGTAAAATGCGGGGAAAGAAACAGAAAATTCACATTCCGGCGGCCGGTTTTACCGATTCAACCGCCGGTTTCTTGAAATATGCCGGGTTCCATGCTAAAACAGGAAGCACTGATTCAATCAGCAAGAGCGGATGGCGAGAGATTTTTTGGCAAGTCGAGGTATGGAAAACGCAGGAATACTTTGTGTACCCGCAAGGGGCATGCCGCATCCGTAAGGCGGCAAAGCCGCCAACGGCTGCGCAATATTTCAAGTTTTTCATACCGATGGATTGACGAAAAAGATCCGGCATCCGCCGCAGATGATTGATTCAGAGTTTCCGTAAAAAATCACGACCTGCACACCGGCTCGTCGAAGGTGATGACGGTATAATATTTCCGGTTCTCCTGCTGCACGCGCGCGTCAATGCGGTGCTTGAGCTCCGCCTGCTTCCCGACGAGGGAATACGGGATGACAAGGTCGAAGATCAGGTTCGTGTGCTGCGCGCCGCGCACCATGCGGAAGTCGTGCAGCGTCAGCTCCGGGTCAATGGCGCGGATCGTTTCCTGCACAAAGGTGCGCATGTGGTTGAGCTCAGCGTCGTCCGTCACGATGGGATCGTAGTGAATGACAAGGTGCACCCGCAGCTCCCGCAGGGCATCGCGCTCGATATCGTCGAGGACGTCGTGGCACAGCAGCGGGTCCTCGCGGCTGTCCATCTCGGCATGCACGCTGGCGAAGCACTGGCCGGGACCGTAATCGTGCACCATGAGATCATGGATGCCGAGGACCTTCTCATGCGACAGGATGAGCCGGGAGATGGACTGCACCAGCTCCTCGCTCGCAGGCTCGCCAAGCAGCGGGCTGATGGTATCCTTCGCCGCGGACCAGCCGGACCAGAGGATGAACAGCGCCACAAGCAGGCCGATCCAGCCGTCCACCTGCCAGTGTAGCACATGGCCGAGCACGCAGCCGATGAGCACGGCCGCCGTAGTGATCACATCATTACGGCTGTCCTGCGCCGTGGCGCGCAGGGCGGTCGAGCCGATGCGTCGGCTCAGTCCGCCGCAGAACAGCGCCATCCACAGCTTCACAAGAATGGAAGCGCCGAGGACGGCAAAGCTCAGAGCCGAAAACGCCACCGGCTCGGGGTGCAGGATCTTTTCGAAGGACGAGCGCGCCAGCTCCGCGCCGACGAGCAAAATCAGCACAGAGACGAACAAGCCAGAAAGATACTCCATGCGCGCATGGCCGAACGGATGCTCCTCATCCGCAGGCCGCTCCGCCAGGCGGAAGCCCAGCAGCGTCACGAGCGAGGAAGCGGCGTCCGAGAGATTGTTCAGGCCGTCCGCCGTGATGGACACCGCGCCGGACAGCGTGCCCGCCAGCAGCTTGCCCGCCGACAGCAGCACATTGCACACGATGCCGACGATCCCGGCCAGCTTTCCGTAGCGGGTGCGCACGGCGGGATCCCCCGTGTTCCGGTAGTCCTTGACAAACAGGCGCAGCAGCAATTGCGTCAAATCCATCGCTCTCCTTTCAGGCCATGCCGTTATCTGTTTATTATACGGAACTTTGTGGAAAAAGTATATCTTTTTTTGCAGAAACCTTGCAATTCTTCGGATCTATGATACGATATGATTTTAAGGAAGAGGGAGGAGCGGAGAAATGGAGAAACAGGATGCATTCACGCAGGCGCTTCTGCGCGCCATGGACGCCGCCGAGCAGGAGGCGGGCGTCCGCCAGCCGCGGCTGCGCCGGGCCGTGGAGCAGTACGGCGGCATTTCCGCCGTGCAGGAGCTCTGCCGCCGCGGGCAGGTCTCGGACGGCTTCGACCGGCTGGCCGGGCTTGGAAAGCTCGCGCTGTCCGCCGAGGCGCTGGCCGTTTCGGCAAAATTCAACGCCTGCTTTACGGACGACGAGGTCAATCACTGCTTTGCGCAGCTATGCAGCGCCAATTATTTCGGCGCTGCCCGGCTGTAGCATCGGCAGGAAAGGAGTTTTATGAAGCAAATTTTACGATATCTGAAGCCATATCTCGGGAAGCTGCTCGCCGCAACGGTGCTTATTGCTCTGTCGACGCTGTGCGATCTGCTGCTGCCGACATGGATGTCCGCCATTCTGAACGGCGGCATCGCCGCGCGCGATTTTCCGGCCATCGCCGTGCGCTGCCTGCAGATGCTGGCCATCGCCGCCGTCAGCCTCGCCAGCATCCTCGGCGGAACGCGGCTGTCGACCGAGGTCGTCGCCTGCTTCTGTGCCGATCTGCGCGCGGACGTGTTCCGCAAGGTTAACACGCTCTCGTTTGAGGAATTCGGCTCGCTCGGCACGGCCGCGCTCGTCACGCGCGCCACGCACGATGTCGACACCGTGTCGTGGGTCGCCTCCATGCTCTCCGGCACGGTCGCAACGATCCCGATGCTGTTCCTCGGCGGCGTGGTGCTGGCCATGCGCAAGGACGTCGTGCTCTCGCTCGTGCTGCTGGCCTTTGTCCCGCTGCTGACGCTCATCGTCGTGCTGCTGGGCAAGCGCGTGCTGCCGCTGTGGGGCAAGTCCGACGACTACATCGACGTGCAGAACGCCCTGCTGCGCGAGCGCCTGCGCGGCATCCGCGTCATCCGCGCGTTCAACACGGAAAAGCGCGAGCACGGCCGCATTGCGGACGCCACGCATATCATGGCGGAGAACATCATCCGCGCCAACGTGTCCATGGGTCTGCTCACGCCGCTTGCCACGCTGTTTTTGAACATCTCCGCCCTGCTCATCATCTATCTCGGCGGCTGGCGCATGGTCCACGGCGTCAGCGGCGTGAGCGCGGGCGACATTTTCGCCATCATCCAGTATGTCACCATGGTCATGAACGGCGTTATCATGGCCTCGTTCGCCATCATCATGTATCCGCGCGCACAGGTCGCCGCCGGGCGCATCCATCAGGTGCTCGGCGCGGAGGGCATGGGCGATCCCATGGCCGGCGAAACGGCTGAGCTGCACGGCGAGATTGAGCTGCAGGATGTCAGCTTCTCCTACGGCGGCTCCGCGGACGCCATCAGCCACGTCTCCCTGCACATTCTGCCGGGGCAGCGCATCTCCGTCATCGGCGGCACCGGCAGCGGCAAGAGCACGCTGATGCACCTGCTGCTCGGCTTCCGCGCGCCGACGCAGGGGCGCATCCTCTTTGACGGGCGCGACGCCGCCGGGCTCAGCAAGCACACCCTGCGCCGCGGCATCAGCAGCGTCCTGCAGGGCGCGGCCATCTACTCCGGCACCATCGGCGAGAACATCCGCATGGGCGACCCCGATGCGGATGATGCCGCCGTCACGGAGGCTGCACGCATCGCCCAACTTTCGGACTTCATCGCCTCGTGCGAGGGCGGCCTGTCCTACGAGATCCGGCAGGCGGGCAAAAACCTCTCCGGTGGCCAGAAGCAGCGCCTTGCCATCGCGCGTGCCATCATCAAGGACGCGCCCATCTACATCTTTGATGACAGCTTCTCCGCGCTGGACTTCCTGACGGAGAAAAACCTGCGCACAGCTCTGAACCGGCGCATTGCCGGGCGCACACAGATCATCGTGACGCAGCGCATCACCTCCGCCATGAGCGCGGACTGCATCTTCGTCATGGACGGCGGCTGCCTCGTCGACAGCGGCACGCACAACGAGCTGCTGGCGCGCTGCCGCATCTACCGTGAGATCTATGCCTCGCAGACGGGAGGTGACCTCCAGTGAAACAGCCGAAAAAGGAACATATCATCCGCCGCCTGCTCTGGGAGGCCCGCCCGATCTGGAAGTGGCTCCTGCTCGCCGCGCTGCTGTGCATCGGCGTGATCGTCTGCGGCGTGCTCGGCCCGAAGCTGCTCGGCGGCCTCATCGACCGGCTGTATGCCTGGTGGGACGGCTCCGACCGCAGCGACTTGCTGGCCGGTCTCCTGCGCCCCATGGGCTGGCTCGCGCTGGTCTACCTTGGCTACAGCCTGTTCAGCTATGTCAAGATGCAGCTGCTCAACCGGGTCGTCAGCCGCTACTTCACCTGCGAGCTGCGCATCCGCATCTCGGATAAAATCCGCCGCCTGCCCGTGAGCTATGTGGATCAGACGCCCGTCGGCGACATTCTCTCGCGCATGATGGACGACGTATCCACCATGGGAAACTACGTTCACCAGATCATCGACACGCTCATGACCGGCTTTTTCATGATCCTTGCCATCGCCGTCATGATGCTGCTGGAGGACTGGCGGCTGGCTGCCATCGTCCTTGTGCTCACCCCGGCCTCCATCCTGCTGTCGACGCTCCTGTCCTCCCGCAGTGAAAAGCACTTCTACAGCATGTTCACGGAGTCCGGCAACCTCAACGCCGTGACGGAGGAGGCCTTTACGAACTTTGCCACAACAAAAGCCTATAACCTCGAGGATTACACGGAGCAGCACCACGCCGAGCTGAACGAGCGCCGCCGCAAGGCCGAGACACGGGCCAATTTCACCTCGTCCATCGTCCGGCCGCTCATCGCCTTCACGAATGCGCTGGCCTACATCGCCATCTGCCTGTTCGGCGGCTGGCTCATCGTCCGCAATGAGAGCGTGTCCGTCGGCATCGTCGTGACGATCCTGCTGTATGCCAAGCAGTTCTCCGGCCCGCTGGAGCAGATCGCAGGCGGCCTCGGCGACCTGCAGCACGCCAAGGCGGCCGCCCGCCGCGTGTTCAAGCTGCTCGACCTGCCGGAGGAGCCGCAGGCGGACGGCGCGCTCCCCGCCCCCGCGAAGGGCGACGTCCGCTTTGAGCATGTCTCGTTCTCCTATGATCCGGCCGTGCCGCTCATTGAAGACCTGAACCTTGCCGTCCGCCCCGGCCAGAACGTCGCCATCGTCGGCCCGACCGGCGCAGGCAAGACGACGATCGTCAATCTGCTCATGCGCTTCTATGACCTGAATGCCGGGCACATCCTGCTCGACGGCACCGACTGCGCCTCGCTGTCGCGCGAGGAGGTCCGCAGCCAGTTCGCCATGGTGCTGCAGGACACCTGGCTGTTCCGCGGAACGATTGCGGAAAACGTCTCCTACGGCACGCCGGGGGCCACGCGCGAGCAGATCGCCGAGGCCTGCGACCGCGCGTACTGCGACCACTTCATCCGCACGCTGCCGCAGGGCTATGACACCGTTGTCGGCGACGACATGACGAACCTCTCCGGCGGTCAGAAGCAGCTGCTGACCATTGCCCGCGCCATGCTGGCAAACCGCCGCCTGCTCATTCTGGACGAGGCGACGTCCAACGTCGACACACGCACGGAAATTTTGCTGCAGAAGGCCATGGACCGCCTGATGAAGGGCCGTACCTGCTTTGTTATCGCCCATCGCCTGTCCACCATCGTCGACTCCGACCTCATTCTTGTGCTCGACCACGGCCATATCGTCGAGCAGGGCACGCACACGGAGCTGCTGGCCCGCCGCGGCTTCTATTACCAGCTCTATACGAGCCAGTATGCCATTTGAGTTCAAACGCAAAAAAGGATCCCCGAGACCGCCCGGCCTCGGGGATTTTTATGACTGTCGTTCAACAAACGGCGCTCCCTGAGCGCCTATGGCACTCATAAATTTTTGCGTACTCCCGTCGGCCGCGCAGACTCCCAGATTTGTCATTGCGAGGAGGACGCAGGCCGACGTGGCAATCTCACGCAACTGGTTACGTTTTCGCCGGGAGTACCCTGTTATCCGACCGGGTACTGCGAGATTCCCACGTCGCTTCGCTCCTCGGAATGACACGTCAGGGGAATGCCGTGGTGCACCAGCGCTCTCCTGCCGTTGAATGTTTCCGTACAAGGCGCTCACTGAGCGCCGCTACAGACGCAATTGGTTTTCCCACTTGAACGGCACATTGTACCAGATGCAAGTGCCCCAAAAGCGCACTGAAAAAAATGCCTGAGGCCCATCGGTCTCAGGCATTCCAAATTTTTCGGAATTCGTCCCGCAGCTGGCGCAGGCGGCGGACATCCGGCTGAGCGACCTCGCCGGAGGCAACCAGAGCCTCCAGACCGGCCTTGGACACCCAGCGGGCCTCCGTTGTCTCGCCGGGCTGCAGATGCAGCGCGGAAAGCGGGATATCATGGAAGAGGAAATAGACATCACTGAAGGTGGAGTGCTCGCGAAAGCTCCGCACCAGATGGAAATCCGCCTCATCGGCCTCAATGCCCGTTTCCTCACGCAGCTCACGCCGCACGGTCTGCAGGCTCGTCTCGCCGACGAGGGCCGCGCCGCCCGTGGCGGCCCAGCAATTGGCATAATGCTCCTTCTCCGGTGCGCGGCGGGTCAGCAGCAGCTCCCGCTGCCGGTTGAACACCCAGACGAACGCCGTCAGATGATATTCCCCCCGCCCCATCGGCGTGCCGCGCACATGAAAGCGCCCGGTCGTCCGCCGCTGGCGGTCATAGATATCCCAAAGCTCCATGACGGTTCCCTCAGGCCTTGCCGAGCAGGTGCTCAACAAGGATCTTGAAACCCATGGCGATCAGGATCAGGCCGCCGACCAGCTCCGCCTTGGACTGATAGCGGCTGCCGAACAGGTTGCCGATCTTGACGCCCGCCACGGAGAACACGAACGTCGTCAGGCCCGTAATGGCAATGGCGATCCAGATATTGACGCCCATCATGGCGAACGTCACGCCCGTGGCCAGCGCATCGATACTCGTAGCAATGGCCAGCGGCAGCATCACGCGGAAGGAAAACGAATCGTTCCCTTGCTCCTCTTCCTTTGAGAAGGCCTCGCGCAGCATGTTCGCGCCGATGAGCACGAGCAGCACGCAGGCGATCCAGTGGTCAAATTTCTGGATGTACGAGGCGAACGAGCTGGCCAGCAGGAAGCCGAGCAGCGGCATAAGGGCCTGAAACCCGCCGAAATACGCGCCGGTGATCAGGCAATGCGAAGCCTTGAGTCGCTTGACAGAGAGGCCCTTGCCGATCGAGACGGCAAACGCATCCATGGACAGCGCGATGGCAGTGATGAGCAGGTCAAGAAGCTTCATAGCGTTCCTCCAGCGTGTTTGAAAATCAGAGACGGTTAACTTTTATTGTACCTTCCGCTTCAGAGCTTGTCAACCGGAATGCCGAACTTTTGTGCCAGATACGGCAGCAGACGGCGGAACTCCGCCTCGCGCAGGCAGAAGCGCGGGTCGTTTTCCCGCATGGCGCGCAGGATCTCCCGCACGGAAAACCAGTGCACGGACTCGACCTCACAGGCCTCCGGCGTGAAGGCTTCCTCCGGCCGGTCGAGGACGAGGAGATAGACCCATGCGATCTCATTGTCATGGAACGGCTTTCCATGGAAGGCTCCGTGATATTCGTTGCGCTGGGCAAACAGGAATTCCGGCTCCTCCCCCGTCACGCCCAGCTCCTCGGCCAGCTCACGGCGGGCCGCCGCCGCAAAGTCCTCGCCGGGGTCAAGATGCCCGGCCGCCGAAATATCATACAGACCCGGGAACGAGTCCTTCTGTGCGCTGCGCTTCTGCAGCAGCAATTCGGCCCTTCCGCCGCGCAGCCGCGCCAGAAATACGTGGCTCGCGCCGTGCAGGTCGCCGTCGCGGTGCACGAGCGCGCGCGGCTTGATCGCGCCCGTCAGGGAGCCGTCCTCCCGCCGCAGGGCAAAGCATTCATTTGCAGGATCTGCCAAGCTGTCTTCCCTCCCCGGACATCAAAACGGAGCGATCACAGGGGGTCGCTCCGGAAAATGCAAAACGCCGGAGCAGAATCTGCTCCGGCGTGGTGCGAGTGATGCGACTTGAACGCACACGACGGTTGTCACACGCCCCTCAAACGTGCCTGTCTACCTATTCCAGCACACTCGCATATCCAATTTGCTTGTGTATTATACTGTGTTTTTTCGCATTTGTCAAGCCCTATTTTGAAAAAAGCCGCCGCGCGGTGACTTGGGCACCGCGCGGCTGTATATATTATATAAGGTATGAGACTCGGTCTCAGTCGCGGTTCGCGCTGCGGCCCTTGAGGATCTGATTTGCGAGAATACCGAGGATGAGTGCGACGGCGACCGGCGTGATCGTGATCTTGCCGAACGTCAGGGACAGGCCGCCGATGCCGGTCACGAGGATCGTGCTGACGACGAAGAGGTTGTTGTCCTTGCCGAGATCGACCTGCTGGATCATCTTCAGGCCGGAGACCGCGATGAAGCCGTACAGGGCGATGCACACGCCGCCCATAACGCAGCCGGGGATGGAGTTGACGAAGGCGACGAACGGGGAGAAGAAGCTGACGAGCATGGCGAGGATGGCCGTTGCCAGGATCGTCACAACGGAGGCGTTGCGCGTGATGGCAACACAGGCAACGGATTCGCCGTAGGTCGTGTTCGGGCAGCCGCCGAGGAGAGCGCCCGCCATGGAGCCGACGCCGTCGCCCAGCAGGGTGCGGGAGAGACCGGGATCCTTCAGAAGGTCCTTGCCGATGATGGAGGAGATGTTCTTGTGGTCTGCAATGTGCTCGGCGAAGACGACGAACGCGACCGGCACATAGGCCACGGCGATGGCGCCGACATAGCCCCAGTTCAGCTCGGCAAAGCCCTTGGCAGCCTTGAGGAAGACGAAGTCCTTCGTCACAAGCTCATAGTTCACGAATGTCTTCAGCGTGACGCCGTTTTCCCACAGCACGGAAAGCTTCGAGAAGTCGAGCACCTTCAGCGCGTCCGTGGCCGTGGCGTTGCCAATGAGGGTGAACACCGCCGCAACGGCGTAGCCCGCGAGGATGCCGAGGATGAACGGGATGAGGCGGACCATTTTCTTGCCGTAGGTCGCGCAGAGCATAGTCACGAGCAGAGCCACAAGGCCGCACAGAACGGTGATGAGCGGAGAAGCGACCGCAGCGCCCTCGGCGTTCACCACGCTGCCCTTGATGAGGTCGGAGACGGCGTTGCCCGCCAGCGAAAGGCCGATGATGGAAACCGTCGGGCCGATGACGACGACCGGCATGAGGCGGTCGAGCCACTTGACGCCCGCGACCTTCACGGCCGCCGCAATGATGACATACACAAAGCCGGCAAACACCGCGCCGAGAATAAGGCCTGCATAGCCGAGCGTCATGGAAACGCCGCCTGCGAAGGCTGCAGCCATGCTGCCGAGGAAGGCAAACGAGCTGCCAAGGAAGACCGGGCTGCGGAATTTCGTAAAGAGCAGGTAGACAAGCGTGCCGACGCCAGCGCCGAAGAGCGCCGCGGCGGGGCTGAGCGTGCTGCCGGTCGCGCCGTTGGTGATGACCGGAACGACGAGCGTCGCCGCCATGATGGCCAGCAGCTGCTGGATGGCGAAGAGGATCGTCTGGCCGAATTTCGGCCGGTCCTTGACTCCGAAGATCATGTTCATGATTGGTTCCCCCGTTCTGTATTTTGGGTTTTGCTGATGTGGTTTTGTATTCAGGCCTGCTTGCGCAGGTGAATGCCCCATTGTCCGTCGAACTGCGGCGTCAGCACGCAGATCTGCTCCTCCCGCGCCGTCGGCACGTTCTTGCCGACGTACTCCGGGTCGATGGGCAGCTCGCGGTGCCCGCGGTCGACCATTACGGCCAGCCGGATGCGTGCCGGGCGGCCGAGGCGGATGACGGCCTCCATCGCGGCGCGCGCCGTGCGGCCGGTGTAGATGACGTCGTCCACAAGGATGACGGTCTTTCCGGCGACCGGCGTGGAGAACTGCGTCGGCCGCACCTCCGGCAGATCGCCGAGCTCGCTCAGGTCGTCGCGGTACAGCGTGATGTCCAGCGTCTCGACCGGCGGCCGGACGCCGCCGAAGCGCTCCATGAGCCCGGCCAGCTCCTTGGCCAGCGGAACGCCGCGCCGCAGAATGCCGACGAGCAGGACCTGCTCCGGCTCCGGATTGTTCTCCAGTATCTGATGCGCCAGGCGGCGCAGGGTGCGCTCAAACGCGGCTGCATCCGCGATCTCAACAGTCTGCATATGGTTTTTCCTCCCGTAGGGTGCAAAAATGCCCTGCCGCAGCACAGCGACAGGGCATACGAATCCACAGCAAAGCGGCAGACGGGTACACAGACCCTCTGCGTCTCTCATTCGCGTCCTTGTCGGTCTCTCTGTACCGCTCTTAAAGAACTTTTTTCGGGCGTTATTCTAGCACAGCCCTTCCCGGCTGTAAAGCCCTTTTTCGGCAAAATCCAATCTTTGGCGCTTGCAACGAAAAAGCGCGCCGTTTTTGCGGCGCACTTTGGTCAGAATGTGAAATCATACGGGGTCGTCTGATAGACAAAGTAGTTCAGCCAGTTCGAGAACAGCAGGTTGGCGTGGCTGCGCCAGGTGACGAGGGGCGGCTTCGTGTCGTCATTGCCGGGGAAATAATTCTCCGGCACAGCAATGGGAAGGCCGAGAGCCTTGTCGCGCTCATATTCGCGCCGCAGCGTGTCCGGGTCGTATTCCGCGTGGCCCGTCAGGAAGATCTGCCGCCCTCCCGCCGTGAAGATCGCATAGACGCCCGCCTGCTCCGATGAGGCCAGAATCTTCAGCTCCGGCACGCGCTCGATGTCCTCACGGCGGACCGTCGTGTGGCGGGAATGCGGCACCATGAACACGTCGTCAAAGCCGCGCAGCAGGATCGGGTTCTTATACTCCACGCGGTGCGGGAACACGCCGAAGAGCTTTTTCTCCAGCGGCACCTTCTCGATGCCGTAGTGATGGTACAGCGCGGCCTGCGCGCCCCAGCAGATGTGCAGCGTGCTGTGCACATGCGTCCGGCTCCAGTCCATGATGCTGCAAAGCTCCTGCCAGTACTCGACGTCCTCAAACGGCAGCTGCTCCACGGGCGCGCCCGTGATGATCATGCCGTCATAGCGGCGGTCGCGGACCTCGTCGAACGTCTTATAGAACGTGAACAGATGCTCCGCCGAGACGTGCGTGGCCACATGGGAGCGCGTGTGCAGGAATTCCAGGTGCACCTGCAGGGGCGTGTTGCCGAGCAGACGGGCAAACTGCGTCTCCGTGACGATCTTCGTCGGCATGAGATTCAGGATGAGAATCTCCAGCGGGCGGATGTCCTGCGTGATGGCACGGGTCTCCGGCATAACGAAGATATTCTCGCTTTGCAGGGTGGCGGCTGCCGGCAGATCGTTCGGTATTTTAATAGGCATGGTGTTTCCTCCGGCTTATTCGGCGGCAAGCGCCTGATCGAGGTCGGCAATCAGGTCGTCCGCATTCTCAAGGCCGCAGGACAGCCGCACAAGGTCTGGAGAAACACCCGCTGCGGCAAGCTCGCTGTCGTTCATCTGGCGGTGCGTCGTGCTGGCGGGATGCAGGCAGCATGTCCGCGCATCGGCGACGTGCGTCTCGATGGAGGCGAGCTTCAGATGGCTCATAAACCGCTCGGCGGCGGCTCTGCCGCCCTTGACGCCGAACGAAATAACGCCGCAGGAGCCGTTCGGCAGATATTTCTGCGCCAGCTCGTAATAGCGGTCGCCGGGCAGGCCGCAGTACTTCACCCACGCGATCTTTTCGTGGCCCTGCAGGTGCTCTGCGATACGCTGCGCATTGGCGCAGTGCTGGCGCACGCGCACGGGCAGGCTCTCAAGGCCGAGATTTGTCAGAAATGCGTTGTGCGGGGACTGCACCGCGCCGAGGTCGCGCATGAGCTGGGCCGTGGCCTTTGTGATGAACGCGCCGCCGAGTCCGAAGCGTTCCGTATATGTCACGCCGTGGTAGCTCTCGTCCGGCGTGCACAGGCCGGGGAATTTTTCGGGATATTTCGTCCAATCGAATTTGCCGCCGTCGACAATGCAGCCGCCGAGGGCCGCCGCATGGCCGTCCATATACTTTGTGGTGGAGTGCGTCACGATATCCGCGCCCCATGAGAGCGGGCGGCAGTTGACGGGCGTGGCAAACGTGTTGTCCACGATGAGCGGCACGCCATGGGCATGGGCCGCAGCGGCGAACTTTTCGATATCCAGCACGGTCAGGGCAGGGTTGGCGATGGTCTCGCCGAACACGGCCTTTGTGTTCGGGCGGAACGCGGCGTTCAGCTCTTCCGCGGAGCAGTCCGGGTCGACGAACGTGCAGGAGAGTCCCATGCGCTTCATCGTCACGGCAAACAGATTATAGCTGCCGCCGTAAATGGACGCGGAGCTCACGATGTGGTCGCCGCAGCCGGCGATGTTGAACATGGCCATAAAATTGGCGGCCTGCCCGGAGCCGGTCAGCATGGCGGCCGTGCCGCCCTCGAGCGCCGCGATCTTCGCCGCAACGTGGTCGCAGGTCGGATTCTGCAGGCGGGAATAGAAATAGCCGTCCGCCTCGAGGTCAAAGAGCTTTCCCATGGCCTCGGAGGTCTCATAGCGGAATGTTGTGCTCTGGATGATCGGGATCTGGCGCGGTTCGCCGTTGCCCGGCGTGTAGCCGGCCTGAATGCAGAGCGTTTCCGGCCGGAGATCGGGAGTTTTCAAAATCAAGACACCTCAAATCGGGAAGAATCAACAAAGCCGCATTCTGCGCGGCGATCGTGAACAATTATATCGAATTCCCCCGCAGAATGTCAACGCGGAGCATATTCGAAAGGCCGCCCTGATTTCAGACATTTTTCAAGCTTTGCATATTGCAATTTTTGAAAAAAAGGGGTATGATGTTAACTGATAATAGGGGAGAATCGGGTCCTGTTTTTTAGGAGGTGCTCTTTCTTGCCGAAAAAGGTATTTCGCGCGATTTATGCCGTCAATTATTGCATTCAGGCAGGCTTCTGTATGGTGTGCCCGGCTGGGCTCATCATTCTCGGCGGCTGGCTGCTGCGCACGCGCTGCGGGCTCGGCCGCTGGATTATGATTGCCGCCATCGTCTTCGGCGTGTTCGCCGGGCTGTACAGCATGTTCCATTTTCTGCTGACGGCTGCCCGCACCATGGACCCCACCGCTCCCCCGTCTTCCGATGTTCCGTCATCTCACAAAAAGGAGGATGATCCGCATGGAACCCGTTAACGAGTCAACGTCCGGCAGTCTGAAGTGGCTCGTTCTGCCGACGCTCGCCGCAGAGATCGTGCTGTCCGGCATCATGCTGGGCTGCTACGCGCTGTTCGCCGCGCTGCGGCAGGATATTCTGCTCGGTGCCGCGCTCGGTACCGCCGCCGCGCTGGTGAATTTTGCCGCCATGATCCTCGGCCTGCTGCGGGCCTCGAAGAAGGAAAACCCACTGTCCGCCCAGCTCACGTCCCGCGTGCTGTTCGTCGTGCGCATGGTCGTGCTGCTGGTCGTTCTGGTCATCGCGCTCAAGAGCAAGCGGTTCGACCCGCTGGCCACGCTGCTGCCGCTGTGCTTCATGCGGCTGGCGCTCATGGCCTCCGAGCTGGTACGCAAGAAAAAGAAGGGAGTTCCCGCTGCATGAATGTTAATATCACCGGTCCGCGCATCCTTGCGGAGTTTTCGTTTTTCGGTCTGTGCGATGTGACCATCACGCAGACGACGCTCACCTCGCTCCTCGTTCTGGCCGCGGTGACGATTCTCTGCTGGCGGCTCGGCCGTAATCTCCGGAAGCGCCCCGGCCGCATGCAGGCCGTCACGGAGCGCGCCGTCCTTGCCGTTTACAAGCTCGTGGACGACACGATGGGTAAGCACAATGAGCGCTTTGCGCCCTACATCGGCGCGCTGTTCTGCTCGTCCGTGCTCGGCTCGCTCGCCAGCCTGACCGGCTTCCTGCGCAGCTCGACGGCCGACCTCAGCACGACGCTCACCTGGGCCCTCATGACGACCGCCCTCGTCTGGTACAACAACATCAAGAACAACGGCTTCTTCGGCTGGCTGAAGGGCTTCACGGAGCCCGTGGTCGTTATGACGCCGATGAACATCATCAGCGAGATCGCACAGCCGATCTCCATGTCGTTCCGTCACTTCGGCAATATCGCCGGCGGCTCCGTGCTCACGGCCCTTATCTACGGCGGTCTGTCCGCGCTGAGCTCGTTCGTGCTCGGCTGGATCCCGAGTGAATTCATCTCGTCCATCCCCATTTTCCAGGTCGGCATCCCCGCCGTCCTCTCCATCTATTTTGATCTCTTTACCGGCTGCATCCAGGCGCTCGTGTTCTGCATGCTGACGATGGTCTACGTCGGCGCAGCCTGCCCGCCCCCCGCCCCGAAGCCGGAGAAGAAATAAGCAAACCCCGATTTGAGATCGTTCCAAACACAACAATATTTACAGGAGGAAACACACAATGGATCAAGCAATCATCAAGGCCGCCGCTGCGATCGGCGCAGGTCTCTGCATGGGTCTGGGCGCTATCGGCCCGGCAGTCGGCGAAGGTAATGCCGTCGGTAAGGCCCTCGAGGGCATGGCACGTCAGCCGGAGGTCTCCGATACGCTGCGTACCAACATGATCCTCGGCTGCGCCATCACCGAGTCGGCGACCGCCAGACCGGCAAGACCTCCATCGCCACCGATACCATCCTGAACCAGAAAGATACCGGCGTGCTCTGCATCTACGTTGCCATCGGGCAGAAGGCTTCCTCCATTGCCCGCGTGGCCGAGGACCTGAAAAAGCATGGCGCTATGGGCTACACCACCATTGTGGCCGCCACCGCCAGCGACAGCGCCCCCCTGCAGTACATTGCCCCGTATGCCGGCACCGCACTGGCCGAATATTTTATGGCCCAGGGCAAGAGCGTGCTGATCGTCTATGACGACCTTTCCAAGCACGCCGTGGCATACCGTGCCATTTCCCTGCTGCTGCGCCGCTCCCCCGGCCGTGAGGCTTACCCCGGCGACGTTTTCTACCTGCATTCCCGTCTGCTGGAACGTTCCTGCCGTATGCGGGACGACCTGGGCGGCGGTTCCATCACCGCACTGCCCATTGTTGAAACCCAGGCAGGCGATGTTTCCGCCTACATTCCCACCAACGTTATTTCCATCACCGATGGCCAGATCTTCCTGGAGACCGCACTGTTCAACGCAGGCAACCGCCCGGCTGTCAACGTTGGCTTGTCGGTTTCCCGTGTCGGCGGCGCTGCCCAGACCAAGGCCATGAAAAAGGCCAACGCCAACCTGCGTATCGAGCTGGCCCAGTACAAGGATATGGAATCCTTCTCGCAGTTCAGCTCTGACCTGGACGCTGAGACCCGCCGCCAGCTGGAACACGGCAAGGCTTTGATGGAACTGCTGAAACAGCCGCTGTACCAGCCCAAATCCGACGCCGAGCAGGTCGTTTTGCTGACCCTCGCCGCCCACGGCGTGCTCGACGAGATCAAAACCGTCGAGCTGCGCCAGAAAACCTCCGCATTTGTGCGTCAGTTCCGCACGGACCCGTCCGGCGTGATGGACGAGATCCAGGCTTCCGGTAAGCTCAGCCCCGAACAGGTGCAGACCATCCTGAACGCCTGGAACGCATTTGCGGGAGGCGATGCCCATGCCATCCACTAAGCTGCTCAAGGAGCGTATTGAGAGCATTCAGGACACCATGAAGATCACCAATGCCATGTACCTGATCTCCTCCTCCAAGCTGCGCAAGGCACGCAAAAATTACCAGGCGGTTTCGCCTTACTTTGAGCGCATGCAGATGACGATGACCCGTGTGCTGCCCCACCTGCCGGAAGAACCGGTCCACCCGTTCTTCCACACCCGCAACCCGGAATCTCCGCGCCGCGCCTATCTGGTGCTGACGGCGGACAAAGGCATGGCCGGTGCGTACAACCAGAACCTGCTCAAGTTTCTGAAATCGCACTGCGGCGATGACCCCAAGGCCCGCTTTTATGTGGTGGGCCAGACCGGCTACCGCGCCCTGCTGCACAAGGACTCCCGCCTGGTGGAAGATTTTCTGTACAGCGGCCAGGCCCCCACATTGCAGCGTGCGCGTGACATCACGGCGGACATGATCGATACGTTCAAGGCGGATGAGGTGGATGAGGTCTACCTCATCTACACCAAGATCCAGAACGCCCTGACCGCTGAACCGGTCATGCTGCAGCTGCTGCCGCTGGAACGCTCCCACTTTGCGCCGCTGCCGCCCGCACTGGGCGATCCCCATGGCGAGGTTGAGCTGTTCCCCGATGCGTGGTCGGTGTTCAAGCAGATGGCCCCCATCTACATGCACGGCATGATCTTCGGTGCCATGACCGAGAGCTATTGCGCCGAGCAGAGCGCCCGCATGACCGCCATGGATTCCGCCACCAAGAGCGCCACCGATATGATTCACGCGCTCCAGCTGGAGTATAACCGCACCCGCCAGGGTGCAATCACCCAGGAGATCACCGAGATCATCGGCGGTGCTTCTGCTGTGCAAACCAGCGACTATTAAACTTTTTGTACTGTATCCCCTATCGGGATACAATGTTCAAACATTTATCTACTTCTGAAATTAAGGAAGAGGCTATCGTATGACACAGGGAACAATTATTCGTGTAGCAGGCCCCGTGGTGGACGTTCAGTTCACCGAGGGCAAGCTGCCTGCCCTGCAGGAAGCGCTGACAGTGACCGCTGAGGGCACCGAGCGCACGATGGAAGTAACGCAGCATGTGAACGAAACCACCGTTCGCTGCATTATGCTTTCTGCCAGCGAGGGTCTTGGCAAGGGGATGACCGTGAACGCACTGGGCCACGGCCTGACTGCCCCGGTGGGCGAAGCCACCCTGGGCCGCATGTTTGACCCCCTGGGCCGCCCCATTGACGGCAAAGGCCCCATGGCCACAGACGTCCCTACCTGGCCCATCCATCGCAAGGCCCCCGGCTTTGAGGACCAGAAACCTGCAACCGAAATTCTGGAAACCGGCATCAAGGTCATTGACCTGCTGGCACCGTATGCCAAGGGCGGCAAGATCGGCCTGTTTGGCGGCGCCGGTGTTGGCAAAACCGTGCTGATCCAGGAGCTGATCCACAACGTAGCCACCGAGCACGGCGGCTACTCCATCTTTACCGGCGTTGGCGAGCGCAGCCGTGAGGGCTGTGACCTTTGGGGCGAAATGAACGCTTCCGGCGTTCTGAACAAGACCGCCCTGATCTTCGGCCAGATGAACGAACCGCCGGGAGCCCGTATGCGCGTTGCCGAAACCGGCTTGACCATGGCAGAATACTTCCGCGAGGAAAGCCACAAGGACGTGCTGCTGTTTATTGACAACATCTTCCGTTTTGTGCAGGCCGGCTCCGAAGTTTCCGCCCTGATGGGCCGTATGCCCTCCGCCGTTGGTTACCAGCCCACGCTGGCCAACGAGCTGGGTGCCCTGCAGGAGCGCATCACTTCCACCCGTGATGGGTCCATCACCTCGGTTCAGGCCGTTTATGTGCCTGCCGACGACCTGACCGACCCCGCCCCGGCCACCACCTTTGCCCACCTGGATGCCACTACCGTTCTGTCCCGTAAGATCGTGGAACAGGGTATCTACCCCGCCGTGGATCCGCTGGATTCCACCAGCCGCATCCTGGAAGCAGACATTGTGGGCGAGGAGCATTATCGCGTGGCCCGCAAGGTACAGGCTACCTTGCAGCGCTATCAGGAACTGCAGGACATTATCGCCATCCTTGGCATGGACGAACTGGACGACAACGATAAGTTGACCGTTGCCCGCGCCCGCAAAATCCAGACTGTGCCAACTGCGGCGCCCCCGTCGAGGAAGGCGCTGCGTTCTGCGGCAGCTGCGGCGCACCTGTTCAGAACGCCGTGGAGCCCATGCAGCCCGCCGTCCCTGTGGAGCCGCCCGTCGCTCCCGTCGAATCCCAGCCTTCTGCTCCGGCCGAGTCTGCCGCTCCCGCGCAGGCCCCGGTATACCCCGTCTACCAGCAGCCGGTCTACGTCCAGCCTGTCTCCCCGCTGAAGGGCAGCAACGGTGTCGGCGTGGCCTCGTTCGTCATGAGCATGGTCTCGCTCGTCGCCACGATCGCCGTGATTGCCATCATTTCCAGCATCATGGATTCGGTCAGCTCCTTCTATTTCAGCTTCAGCGAGCTCCAGACGCTGTGCACCAGCGGCATCGTGCTGGCCATTCTCGCACTGCTCGTGTCCATCGTCGGCCTCATCCTCGGCATCGTCGGCGTCGCCCGCCGCAATGTTAAGAAGGGTCTTGCGCTGACCGGTCTCATCATCAACGGCGTGGAGCTGCTTGCCGACTTCGTCGTGATCGCCATGATCGCCGCCATCATCAACGAGCTCTTCTGAGCGCGTTTCCCGGCACATATTCCGCGCGGCTCGGCTCCGGGCCGCGCGATTTTATTTGGAAAGGAAAAACGTCATGGATCAAAATCTTCGGCTTCTCTTTACGGAAATGCTCCGCCGGACCGGCCGCTGCCGCGCGCTGTACGACGGACCGGAGGGCATGCTGCTGCAAACGGGCGGAAACGGCCTTTTCTGCGGCATTCCGGATGCGGGCGCCCTGCTGCGCGTACTGCGGGGCGTGACCGTTCCGAAGGACGCGGGCTTCACCGTCTTCTCGCACGAGGCCGCCGACGCCGTGCAGCGCGAATTTGGCCTGCACGCTCAGGAGGCCTATGAGACGCTGCTGTACCTGCAGCCGTCGCCGCCCGAGGTCCCGGCCTGCTCCATCCGCCCGCTGAAGGCGGAAGACGCCGCGGAGGCGGCGCGCTACTATCATCTGTTTGACGATCCCCTGCCTTATCTGCGCGGCCGCGCGGAGGCCGGAGCGCTGTGGGGCCATTTCACCGCAGAAGGGCGGCTGGCAGGCTTCCTCGGCATCCATTCCGAGGGCAGCATGGGCATGCTCGAGGTCGTGCCGGAGTTTCGCCGCCGCGGCATCGCGCAGGCGCTGGAGGCGGCGCTCATCCGGCTCCATCTGGAGCGCGGCTGGCTGCCGTACTGCTTCGTTGCGCCGGACAATGTGCCCTCGCTCTCGCTGCAGGCCAAGCTCGGGCTGACAAACATCCATATCCCGGCCATCTGGTTATTTTAAGGCAAACCGCATCATTGCACCTTCGGCCTTCGCCGGATATTTTTCGCCGAATGCTCTCGCTGAATGATACGGTGCTGCCCTGAAAAAGCGGAGCGGGAGGAGCCATTTCGATCTGGCTCCTCCCGTTTATAATATCACACGCCAGGCCTCGGCCAGACGCTGCAGCGACCACGCCGCGTTGGCCGGGCTCGTCGACGGCAGAACGACGGCCGGGCGGCCGAGCAGCGGCTCGTTATAACGGCGGTAGTATTTCAGCGACGTGTTCCCGTTGCAGAAAATGCGTTCGATCGGCGCATGCTCCGTGATGGCGCGCAGGTCGTTCGGCACAACGTCGCGGATGCTGCTGTCGGACGAGCCGGTGATGGTGCACTGCCCAATGGAGTCCCACAGCGCAAAATGGTGGCGCAGGGCAAGCGTGCGCTTCTCCTCCACGGTCTGCGGCGCTGGCTCGCCGGTCAGCAGGGCGAGCAGCGGCCAGAAGCGGTTCTGCGGATGGCCATAGAAAAACATGGCCTCCCGCGACTTGATCGACGGGAATGAGCCGAGAATAAGCACGCGGGACTCCGCGTCAAACAGTGGGGGGATGGGATGCACCTGCGGCATGGGCGTCTGCGGCATGAGATCAGCCTCCTGGTCTAAGAAAACGCTGATTGAAACAGCGCTTCCCCTAAAAGCTGCCCTCATTGTAGCCCGCGCCGCCCCGATTGTCAAGCGTCCGGCGCAGCACGCGCCGCAGCCAGCTGCCGTCCTGCTGCGTCAGAGCCTGCAGCAGCACAAAGGCCGCAAGCAAAACCGTCAGGAACCAGCCGCCGCGGCACAGGAGCCGCACAAGCCATCCGCCCATCGCCGGAGACGGGAGCGTCAGCAGCAGGGCAAGGCCGAGGCTCAGCAGCGGCAGAGCAAAATCCGCCGCGCGCGGCCGGTGCTCCGTCGCAACGAGCAGCCGCCGGATGCTCAAATACAGATTGATGGCATGCGTCACGGCAAACACCGCCACATAGCCCGCAACGCCATGGCGCGGCAGCAGGACATAGAGGAATACGACGTCCAGAACGGACGTCAGCGTGTTATAGCGCACGCAGCTCAGCTGCTCGGCGAGGCCCTTGAGCATGCCGTCGACAATGGCATCAAGATAGAGCATCAGCACCATCGGCGCAAAGATGCGCAGGTAGCGCCCGGCATCCGCGCTGTGATAGATACACTGCCCCAGTTCCTCCGCGCAGACGAAGAAGAAGCCCGCCACGGCTGCGGCAAACAGCATGGTCATGCGGATACACTTCCCGCTCAGGTCGCGCACCCGCAGGCTGCGCCCCATGGCCCGGCAGCGCGAAAGCTCCGGCACCAGCAGATCGGAGACGGAATAGAGGATGGCAGCCGGGAACATCAGGATCGGGAACACCATACCGTGG